>ODAI013078452.1_pt1 | contig 11611 bp, 16 predicted proteins | sample 1539321 | NCBI WGS metagenome assembly ODAI01 (sample SAMN02144231, study PRJEB22623) | gut metagenome | biome: sheep rumen | host: Ovis aries | place: New Zealand
CGTACCGGTTCAAGTCCGGTTCCGGGGACTATGTGGGATTAGTATAGCGGCTTTGTACGTGTCCTTGCCAAGGATGAAGTACGGGTTCGACCCCCGTATCCCACACTTATGGGGATTGTACCGTTGCGGAAAGTAAGACATAACATGGATTATGCTGAATCGTGGTTCGACTCCACGTATCCTCACTATCGGTCTGTACGCGAATTGGCACAGCATGCTGGCTTAGAACCAGTAGTTTGTGGGTTCGACTCCCACCAGACCGACTGCTCAATGTTCATAGAGCATACCACAGCGGCATTAACATTCGTCTCACGATCACGCTTGGAAAATGTCGCGTTATAAAATAAAGGAAGCAAGGAGTGATCGTATTTTTACGACCAAGAAGTTTGTATTTGTCGCAAATCATGTCGTTAAACTGTCAACCAAAAATACTTATATCTTCTAGTGTTTTTGGTTTATTCATTAACATTTAGGAGGTATAAAAGATGAATAAGCTGACAACAAAAAAAATCGCAGGAATCGCAATTCTCACAGCACTATATTGTGTATTAAGTGCCTTTATGAAGATTCCATTCATTGGCGCAATCTCTCTCGATTTAGGGTATATTGCCCTTGCTATTGGATGTGAAATGTTTGGCCCCTGGGGTGCCTTCATTGGCGCAGTAGGATGTGGAATTGAAAGTATTCTATTTTCCCCATATGGATTCAGCATCGGTTGGTTCGTAGGTAATTTCATCATTGGACTTGGGTGCGGAATTTTGTTCCAAAAGACTAAGAACATTTGGGTGAAAATGATTGTAACCGTAATCTTTATCGCTCTTGGTATTCTATGTGCGAAAACTCTTATTGAGTGCTTCTTGTATCAGATTCCATTTGCGGTAAAAATTGTGAAGAGTTTCACAGCATTCGTGATCGACACTATCACAATGATTATTGGTTTATTTGTTGCACAAAGAGTTATTAAATAACTCTTTTATGGCCCCATAGCCAAGCAGGTAAGGCGGAGGACTTTGAATCCTTGATGCGCATGTTCGAACCATGCTGGGGCTGCTAGGCCGAATATCGGCCTTTTTTAAGAACAAATTTAAATAATGAAACAGGCAGGATTTGCACTAATTATAGGAGGTATAAAATGTCAGAGTTTAATATAAATTTAGATATGTCTGTTCATAGCTTAACAAAAGGAACTCTAACTTTACGAGAAGCTATTGCGCGCATTGTAGAGTATATCCAGGAGGAACCTGATAAGGAATACGATATAGCTATTGGAACGGACTCAATGACATATAGTACCACTCAATTTGTTCTTGCTATTACAGTTCACAGATTGCATAATGGTGGTATCTTCTTCTATAAGAGAATGTATCATGATAAGATAGCTAGCTTACATTATAAACTCAGAGAAGAAACCGCCATATCTGTTGATGCTGCTGAACTATTAGTAGAAGAATTTTTCGATCAAGGTATTGATTTAACAGATAAGAATAGTAATATTCACTTCCATATTCATATGGATGTTGGTAAAAATGGTCCAACAAAGGAATTAATCCAAGAGTTGAGTGGATGGATGACTGCACTTGGTTATGATTTTGAAATCAAACCAGATAGCTATGCAGCCAGCCATATTGCTGATAGATATTCAAAATAAAAGAACATTTTTGAAAAGTTAAAAAATATATGATATAATATATATGTAAGGTAAGGAAATCCTTATCTTATAGCCCCATAGTGTAACGGCAACATACCAGGCTCTGAACCTGTTGTTCCTCGTTCGAATCGAGGTGGGGCTGCCATATGCCGCATGTCCGGGTGGTGAGGGAGTGGTCTAGAAAACCATTAACCGTAAAGGTTTGCAGGTTCGAATCCTGTGTGCGGCGCTGAGTGAGGTCGGTCATTTGGGGAAGTTTTGCAGAAAGCTCACTTTAATAAAAACGGGGTAACTTCCTACATATGGGGCCGTGGCGCAACCGGGAGCGCACCTGCTTTGCAAGCAGGGGGTTGAGGGTTCGATCCCCTTCGGTTCCACTCTGATTAAAGCGGAGGATAAGATTATGTGTCTAAAATGGTTTAAAAAGAAGTTATTTAAATCAACAGAGGAAACTCATTGGGTTAATCACATTTATGACGAAACGGTTACTTGGCCAAATAAAGCAATGATGTGGTGTAATGTACATGGATTTGACCAGGGACCTGGAGTAGTTTATTGGATTGGATTGGATATTCGTACATTTGGAATCCGTTCCGCGGATTATCTTATTAGATGTAAGAATAGGGCAACCTATGATAAATATATCTACATGGCCGCGCATGATCCACAGGGTATTCTTGCGGCAATGAAAGCCGATCCAAATCTCACAATGGCTACTGGCGATGACGTAAATGTTGAATACATCTTCCGCTGGGGCGATGATAGTAAAAGTTTCAACATTCGTTTGGGTTGGGACTGGTACGCAGAAGAAAAGTAGTTTCTACTTTTCTATATCCTTCCGTAGCTCAACTGGCAGAGCATTTGACTCTTAATCAAAGGGTTCAGGGTTCAAGTCCCTGCGGTAGGACTATATACGAAAAGCTGGTCACTCAGTAGTATAGAATACTGTTACATGATGTAAGGTCGCATACTGGCGCCACTGCCAACTAACCATTGGAAAAGAGTGCCGGAAGATATGGTTAAATTCCATACTGGCAGTATCTTATGCCCTTGTCGTATAAAGGATAGTACATGACCCTTCTAAGGTTATAATCTGGGTTCGATTCCCAGCGAGGGTACTATCGGCTCGTAGCTCAGCGGTAGAGCAGCGGACTTTTAATCCGTGGGTCATGGGTTCAATCCCCATCGGGCCGACTTAGCGAGGTATTTATATGCGAGATTTACATGATGTTATATTACAAATGTTAGCAGTTATTCCATCAGATCGAAAATATTTGTACGATAGATTGAAGGCGTATTTAGAATCTGATGAAGAAGTAACAGAAGAAGATTGGAATAACGTTGGAGATCTTTTATATCAAGAAGTATTCAATGATTATCGTCCAGAAGAAAAATGGATGTGTGATCTCGATGTTATTTGGACAGGTGATGAAGACCCATATGATTTAAGTAACTCGAATTTTTAAGGAGATTTTTATGACTGAATTTGAAGTTACAATTAGATTAATTGATTACACTGATAACTTTGATCATGAAGATGAATTGATAAAAGAACTTCTTGAAGAAGAGTTAGAACGTTTTGATCCAAAAGTGCTTTCAATTAAATGGAAGGATTAAAATTTCCGGGCGTAGCTTAATGGTAAAGCAGGCTCCTTATAAGGGCAAGAGTGGAGGTTCAATTCCTCTCGCCCGGACTATCAGATAGGAGGTATTTATATGGCTCATAAGTATAGAGACCCTTATTCTGGGAAAGTAAAAAGTAATCGCTATTTCCGCAAAAAGAAGAATAAGGATAAAATGAATTACCTTTATTCTATTGGAGGAGATAGATGGTTTCCTTGGCCGGTTGGTTGGAGTGATTATGAGTGGGATGAAAAAGCTCATAAAAATTTTCCTACTGAAGATTCTTATTTAAAACGTAATTGGCGTCCGGTCAAATTAAGCAAATGGATTAAAACAAATTGCCATAGAAAAAATCGTAGGGCAATGAAATCAGAGAATTTAACAAATTATACCTATAACAAAAACGCAGAATTTTGGTGGGAATTATGGTAAAAATAGATTGGATTGAACATGCTCAAAAATTGTTTGGCGAGCAACGTTGCATGACAGAAGAAGAGCAAAAAATAAATCAGGAAATTTTGAAAAGAGATTCTGTTCCAGTTGGAATTAATGTTTTTGATGAATTAAGAACATATGTGCGTCTTTCAAAAAATGATATTACATTTACAAGCAAAGAAGCTGAAAAGCTTTGGGATGCGTGGATGAAGTTAGATAGCTTTCATATCTATAAAAAAGGCTGGAATGGTTATGACGCAGAACCTTTCTCTGATAAATTGATTTATTTTGTAAAAAATCTGATTTCTGAATTAGATATTATACCAGAGATTTTTCCAGTAGCAGATGGTTCTATTCAATTAGAATATGACCAAAATGGCAAATATTTAGAATTTCAAATCTACGAAGATAAGCATATGACATGGTATTATAGGGAAGGAGGCATGGACCAAGAAGGAACATGTCCAGAAGCAAAAAGTAGCCTTATAAATCAATGTGTTAAAGGTTTAAAATATACGAGGTAAAAATGCCAATTAGTGAAAGAAAAATGAAAATTGCCATAGAGAATTATTTTAAGAGCGAATGTGACATAAACACATCTATTCCTGCGGCTTTTGAAAAAGGTTTTCGCATAGGTGTAAAACAGGGGCAATTAGTTAGTACAGAACCACAATGGATTTCAGTAAGTGAAAGATTGCCAAACCACGACGAGTGTATAAGGAATAACAGATTGTTTAATGTTTCCGATGGAAATAGAAGTTATTCTGAATGGTTTGATTGTGATAAACAAAAGTTTGGAGAATTTACCATGGCTGGTTTCCATGTTGATTATGCAGTTACAGCATGGATGCCGTTGCCAAATCCATATAAAGGAAATAAGGAATAGGTATATTAGTTAATTGAGGTGGCGGAATAGGTAGACGCTGGGCGTGATGAAAGAGCATGGATGCATACATGATTGTCGCACGCGAGGTCTCAAAACTCTTTCATGCAGGGTGCAAATCCCTACCCTCAATACCATAAAGAAATCGGTGGAATTGACTTTCCTCAGACTAAGCATATTAAATTATGCAGGATTGGCGAGTCGTCAATCTTTGAAGAACTAGTTTTACGAGCCGTTATAGCCTCCGGCCCATCGGCGGAGCCTAAGGGCCTACGGCAATACGAATATTATGTGAGGAAGAGTTAGTAAAACCAAATTAAATCGCGGTGATGGAATAGGTAGACATAGACTATAAGTGTGAGGTAGAATCGGCACGAACAAATTCTCACAGTGCTATGCAGAGTGCAAATCTCTGTCCGTGATATGCTGACCCACCTAAGGTGTGGGAACAGTCACTTATATCGCTACGGCGATACATGTCCTGTACCAAGGGTACAGGCGTTTCTGGGCAAGCACTTAATTGGATGCTGCCCTGCTTATGGGCTTGTAAAGGTTTCGACAGGTTTATTGAGTGCCAAGACAGCAGCAAGGTAGCGACTTACGCTAAAATTAAATTTAAACGCAAATTTTGTTAAAAACACTATTACAAAGATCAAGAATTTCTTTGCACCTTCTAATCAGTTAGCTTTAGCTCTTTAGTCGTAATTATTAAAGCACTTTAGTTTCAAACCAAATTAAGGATTGCGGTCCTATTCACGCATCTTTAATTACTTTGAATAGGGAAGCTGTAAGTATAGATGTCGAGGACAGTAGATATTCTTGGACAGGGGTTCGATTCCCCTCAGGTCCATTATCGTAGGATGTGCGGGCCTACGGTTAAACAGATGGCCCAAAGGGCAGATCGAGGATTCTCGATTGAGAATCCTCTTCGCGGACACTTGGCAGATACGGTTATTGCGGGGGACTGAAAATCCCTAGGACTGGGTTCGACACCCAGAGTGTCCACTTTTATTAGGAGGAAATAGGAAAACTAAAAGAACGTGATGGTGTAAAGTCGTCCCTAAACACACTGGCCAAAAGCTAGAGCAATGGAGTTGGGCGCCCACATAACGGAGGCCTAGCCTAATTTTTGGAGGTATTTGTATGCAGAGACCTAAAGCAGAAAGACGTCATTTAACGCAAATGGCGATCGAGCGTAAAAAGCGAAAACTCAAACAGGGTTGGTATGATGCTTATGATGATTGGACTCATGGAGGCCAGAGGAACAGATTAAATAAAGGAAAGATACATTGCTCTTGTCCTCTCTGTTCCGCAAAGACAAAACTATATGGCCCTTCTTTATCTGACTACAAAAAGCTAGAGGGTATGCAATCTTCATTAGAAGAAACAGGATTTGACTTAAAAATACTTCCTCATAAAGGGTGGTAAGCCATTGGCTTACTGCCTTTTTCAACAGAAAGGAGATTAAACATATGGCATATATTAAGCCAATTGCCCTACAATTAGATGATATGGCAGAAGGTATTTATGCTTCTTCTGGTAGTGGATGTTATACAGTCACTGCACGAATTCATCAACGTCCAGAAACAGGTAGAAATGATTTCCGTATTCAAGTTAATGCACAACATCGTGCTGATCATACACGAACAACACAATATTTAACTATTAGCTTTAATAGTCCAGTTCATTATATTGGTTGCTATATGAATGGAGCCACTTTAATGTCTGGAGATAATACTAATACATTAAAAATTAAATTATCTTATTACCAAAACCCCACAGATAATATTGGCGGTGGAGATTTAGTTGTATATAGTGATAATCCATTATTAGAAATTGTATCCTGTAGTTTAACTGATTAATTGTTAAAATAAAAAATAAATGTTATAATAAATGTAGAAAACTCTCCTTGTAGTTTTAATACACAAAGGAACAAGCGCATTGTTTCTTTATGTTTATGAACTTATAGGAGGCAAAGTATGAAAAAGAAAATATTCTTATTGACTTTGGCATTAGCTTTACCATTTTCTACTGCGCACACATATGCAGATGACAGACCTGAAGAGGAAGAAACTCCAACAGAAGAAATTGTTGAAATGGATATTCCACAACAACCAGTTATTGATGAATCCGATCCAGAAGGTTCTAATGAATTAATTAATGAGTATAATACTCAAGTTGATGAATATAATACCTATGTTGATGAATATAATCAGCAAGTAGATGAGGTATATGAAACTCAAGTTCAAGAATATGAACAGCAAGTAGAAGAAGTTGCTGCTCACAACGCAGAAGAAGATGAAAAAGTCGCTGAGGTAGAAGCGCACAATGCCGAAGAAGATGTAAAGGTTGAAGAGTCTCAAGCAGAAATTGCAGCTGTCGAAGCTAAAGTAGAAGAGAATGCTCCTGGTACAGTCATTGAGAATTACACAACCGATGCCGAAGAATTACCAACAGATTGGTCAGATACAACTGAAGATTTAAAAACAATCGAAGTTGAAGAAGCCACAGAAAAATCTGGTGAAGAAGTTTCAATTATGAATCTACATTTATATTTAGATTCAGAATATGCTCCACCTACTTTATTTGATGAAGTAACAGAAGATAGCTTTGAAATCAATCAAGAAGCAAAAGATGCAATGATTTTTGCAGAATGGGAAGTTGCGAAGATAGATTTAAACGACACCGCAACTATTAAGAGTGAAGCTGAAACTTATAAAGATACAACTATTCGACACAATGGCAAGCAGTATAAAATGCAAGCTTATGATGCAAGATTTGTGCGAAATGTTGAAGACTACACTCAGGGTGTTTGGACTCCAGGTAGCATAATTGCATCAAACTCTAACACTTTAGATTATGGATGGAATTATGATTTTGATACCCAAACAGGTAAGGGTGGAGAAACATATGTCGTTCAATTTACTCCAGAAGAGAGAACTCAGCATTATTATGAAGATGGTGAGATTAAAGAGGAGACTGTAGTTGAACGCACAATAGATGGTACAAAACCAAAAAATATTTTGGCAATATTCACATATATTTTCCAAAGAATTTGGGATGAACCTGTAGAATATGAACCAGAATATCAGGAATATACACCTGATTATATGGAAAATCCAACCGCGCCAACAAAAGGCAATTATCTTGATAAATTAGATAAAATGGATTTAATTGATATTCCAGAGAAAACAGATCCTGAACCTACTCCAAGTCCAGATCCAACTCATTCTCCAGAACCAAGTCCATCCCCAGATCCTACACCTGCTCCAAGTCCTGATCCAGAGCCTACTCCAACAGTAGAGCCTGAACCAGAACCAATTATCATTCCAATCCCTGAAATTATTCCAGAAGTAATTACAGAGATTTTCACTCCATTTGTTATTACCGCAGAAGCTGAAGAGAAACCTGCTGTAATAGTAGTAGATGATATTGAGGAAGAAGAACCTGAATTAATTAGAGAAGTTACTATTGAAGATATGGCTGCTCCTTTAGCTATGCCTCAAAGAGGAACCTGGGCATTAATCAATTTAATTATGACTGTTGGTTCTGTACTCATTGCTCTTGGAATGTTAATAACTTTCATCTTCAAGAAAACATATGAAGATGAAGAAGAACATCCAAAAGAAGAAGATGAAGGCAAACATAAACTCACCAAGATTCTTGGCTTATTACCTGCGGTACTTGCAGTAATGATGTTTATCCTCACTGAGGATATGAGTTTGCCAATGGTTCTTGTAGATAAATGGACTATTCCTATGGTACTAATATTTGCAATTAGCGTAGTCTTAGCTGGATTAACACAGAACAAGAAAAAAGAAGAAGAGGAAGAAGAAGCTTAGCTTCTTCTTCTTTTTATTGAAAAATTAAAAAATAAATGATATAATTATTATATAAAGGAAAGGATATAGTAATTATGAATATACAGTCATTATCCATTGTAGTACCAACAGGAACATGCTGGAACCATTGTGCTTTTTGTGTATCGAGAATGCATAATGAAGATTATGGTAATAATCTTAATTTTGACACCATTCCAGAAAGATATATTGATAAAATGGAGTTCGTGCGCGAAGAGGGCTGTAATTCTATGATTATTACTGGAACTGCTGAACCGCAGCAGAATCTACCTTTCATTTATAAAATGCTTAAAGCTAATCGTCTGATGCGCAAGCCTTTCTATAACATTGCAATTCAGACTACTGGCTCTGGTTTAACTCCTATTGATATTCGGAATTTAGCTGAAGCAGGAGTTACTACATTAGCATTATCTGTAAATTCTTTCTACCCTATTGAGAATTGGGATATTACTCATACCCCACAGAATAAACGAATTATGACTATTGCACAGCTTATTGATGAAGCGAAACATTGTCATTTAAATGTACGTGTTTGTCTTAATTTAACAGATGCTTTTATTAAATTTGATCCTGATTTCTTCTTTGCTTGGGCTGATTTTTACAATGTAGATCAATTAACTTTTAGAAAAATTTACAAGAGTGGAAATGGTAAAGAAGCTAGCTGGGTAGAAAAACATGAATATCCAGAAGCGAAGTTCAAAGAAATTATCGACTATGTTTGCGACAAGGGCGTTGCGATTGCGCGTCTTCCTTATGGATTCATTCAGTATTCAGTAGATGGTATTTCTACTGTTGTTGATACTAATTGCATGAGCAAAGACAGTATTGATGAAATGAAATATGCTATTCTTCGTCCTAATGGACATTTATACAGCCGTTGGGATGATAAAGGTAGCTTGATTTTCTAAGGAGATATTATGGAAGAAAGAACTATTAAGATTGATAAGTTAATTGAAGATTTGAAGTATGATGTTGATCACGGTTATGAAGAACTTCGTAGTCATGATTTAGATGAATTCAGACGAGTAACTCTTCAATTTGATGTAGATTGTAAGAATAATTTTATCTGGATGTTAGAAGATGAATACAAAAAGCAACAAGGTTTGTAGTGTCTAATTTGAAAAAATAAAAAAAATATTATATAATAATATTGTAAGGGAAAGTTATGGGTACCGTTGGCAAGTCTGGTTTAAGCCCCGGAGCTGCAACCTCCGTATTTCGTCAGTTCAAATCTGATCGGTACCTCGACTTATGTTGGCCTTAGTTCAGTGGTAGAGCGTTGCGTTGTGGCCGCAAATGTCATGGGTTCGAATCCCATAGGTCAACCTAAAGTTATATAACTTAATAAACTCAGCAACCACTTCGCTGGAAGTAGCGCTACCAGCCCCTGAAACAGATTATGTCTGCTCTACTGAGTTTATATGGGGGAGTGACGGAATTGGCATACGTATCTGACTCAAAATCAGAGTTCTGTGGGTTCAAGTCCCACCTTCCCTACTTGCCTATGCCGGCTCTGAAGCATTGGTGCGAAATGATGCTTTCAGTGAAACAGGTTTCGCAGCCTGGCTGAGTCGAGCTTAGTGGCAAAAGAAACTGTGATTGGGAACATCAGCCCGTCTATATGGCGGTGTTAATTTTCGGGCGACTGATGCAGTCTGTTGGAGTTGGGGGTAGGCAGACATATATATCCGAGTCGTACAACGGCTAGTACTCTGGTCTCCAAAACCAGCTATGAGGGTTCGAATCCTTCCTCGGGTGCTTTTAGCAGAATAGCTCCAATCGGTTAGAGCAATAGATTCATACCCTATTGGTTGTGAGTTCGAATCTCACTTCTGCTACTTAAAAGGAGAGATGCTAAATGAAATTTTCAACTTTAACAAAAATAGTATTATCTGCTCTATTGCTGACAGGATGTAGTAATCCACACACTACCTACAATGAAAAAGGTCCATCTATTATGACGGTATATTCATCAGATAACGAATTTTTCTATTACGCCATTGATGAAAATACAGATGTGGTTTATCTTATGTTTACTGCACCCTATAAAGGTGGAATAACAGTAGCTTATAATGCAGATGGTACTATTATGAAAAAGTCTGATTTGCATTTAGAAGATGACTAAATCGTCCCATAGCTCAGCTGGGAGAGCATCTGCCTTACAAGCAGAGGGTCGTAGGTTCAAGTCCTACTGGGGCGACTCATTCTCAGGAGAAACATAAACCGCGGATATGCCTGGGAAGATCTTCTCGGTTGATAGTGCTGTCGAAAAGAAGTAGAACTATCATTCAGTAGCTTTATGGGAAGTTTATCTACTGGTCGTTATTAAATCACCCTACGCCACGGTTAATGGTTCAAACTCTGCCGGCAAAAGAACAATAGAAATCCCGCAAGATGAAAGCGATTCAATAGGATGTTCGGCGTACTTATCTCCTCTTAGCTCAGTGGAATAGAGCACTACGCTACGAACGTAGGTGCCGGGGGTTCGAATCCCTCAGAGGAGGCTTTTAAAAAAAAAGGAGATATTGAAAATGGACCAGAATAAGTTAAAGTTATCCGCTCCTTGGTATATCTATGTCAGAGAACTTCGCGTTCTTTTTGGCAAGGATCCAGGAATTAACATCGTCTTTGACGAGGACAATCTTGAAGTTAAGCTCTATGTAGAAGATCCTGAAAAGGCAGAAGCAATTTCTCAGCTTCTTCCTTGCGAACAAATTTTTGGGGCAGTTTCCCTTAAAATTAGTGTTGTGCCTGGTAATAATCTTACCGGGGCAGGCAGAGCAGCTCTTTATTCTACTGCGTTTAAGGGCAATCCAATTTTTTCTCACTGCTCTGAATTCCAGGGACTCTATAACCAGCCTATTACTCACGTAGTATTTAAGAAGGAAATTGCTCAGTATTTCAGCGACGACCTTGGCACAGAACAGGGTATTACATCCGTACTTTATCAGGATGTTGCAAGAGATCTTATCGGCCTTGATGGTGTATGTTTCTCCACAGAAGTTGAGCCAGACCAGGTTATTAGACTCGAAAAATAATTAGTTCCACCACCCGATAGTGTATGTTGTTATACTGGACTTAAAAAAGTCGGGGAACTCCAGGTAAAGTCACCTGCGCGCAAGGGTTGTGCCTTGCAAGGTCTAAGGTAATTCAATTACTACA
>ODAI010336507.1_pt1 | contig 11609 bp, 12 predicted proteins | sample 1539321 | NCBI WGS metagenome assembly ODAI01 (sample SAMN02144231, study PRJEB22623) | gut metagenome | biome: sheep rumen | host: Ovis aries | place: New Zealand
AGAAGATAAAAGATGATCTCTCCGACAGTATATATATCTGCCGTATTTCCGAGTTTTCCCGTAGCATAGGGATTGAGCTGTTCAGGTGCGGCCCATTCTCTTGTATAGGAAAAGACCGTATTCAAGCTATTTCCTGATACATCACGGATACTGTCAAAGTCAATGAATTCCACAAGCTGAGTAACTGTTTCATCGGGAGTATTTTGCAGGATAAAGATGTTTTCAGGTTTCAGGTCAAGACATAGATAGCCCGACTTGTGGTAATAGCCCACAGTTTTCGCTATCGTACTGCATAGCTCCATATATTGAGGCAAAGTGAGCGAATCGAGCTTATCGAGCGTCGTTCCGTTATAGCAAGCAACGTCAATATAAGCCGTGCCGTTTGCTTCAAAAACATGGCTCACAGGCGGAGTCTGATTGTTCAGAGCAGAAAACTGCCTGATCTTGTTCTGAGCCTTGCCCGAATCAAGGAAACGAGCTTTGCCGACTTCAAAATCATCGTTGTTATGGGGAGCGTATTCTTTCAGGATACACTTAGTCACAAGTTCGCCGTGACTGCACTCGGCAAGGTAAGCGACAGTATTCGCACCGCTGCCGAGCTTTTCAAGTACTGTGTACTGTCTGCCGTCAGCACTAAAGGTGTAGCCGTTGTTCAGCATAGCACCAACCTCCTTTCACCTATATTATATACGAATGTTACGGGAGATTATAAAAATCAATTCCGTCTGTTCTGGATAACGCAGTACAGTGTATCAATAGGATCATAGGAGTTAGCACAGTACAGAAGCAGGCAGTCAAACGGGTGACGTACATAGAGCTGAGCAAAACCACAGGAAATAAGTATGCCGTTCAACTCCTCATAGAAGTCCATAAGGTTTCCGCCGATCGTATTCGGGTCAGAGTTTTCTGCTTCATAGTAGAAGTTATAGAATTTCAGGAGCATCAGCGTTTTCCGCAGGAGATCGTATGAAGCAACATCGCCGTTTACTATCTTGCCGAGGGTAACGTCATTCGGAAGTGACTCCGTAAAGTGTTTCGGGAGCTTGGTGTCTTTGGCTTTTTTGCTACCCGATTGATACTTGTAGCCAAGCAGAGCCTCTATCGTCAGGCTGTTAAGCCTTTCGGGAGAAATAACCCTGTCAGCTTCATAACGCAGGAGAATACTGCGTACAATTTCTATCTGTTTGTTGATAATGCTCCTTGCAAGCTGAAATTGCTGCTCATTATCATAGCAATGGTCCGAGAGATACCGCAGGAACTTCTCGTCATCGTCAATGTCGAGTATCATAGCCAATATCTGAGAAGTCGAAGTATTGACATTCTCCTGAGAAACAAAGCCATTTGACTTTTCAAGAAGTTCAATCACCTCAGAATAGGGCTTTTTATGATAGAGAGCATACATAAATACCGCATCTACCTTACTTTTTACATTGAAAGGCATGGTAAGATAATTCTTCTGAAAGAAAACAGCCGTCTGCTGAAAATCCATTTCGAGAGCATAGCAGAGATCGTAGTTGTTTTTACGGTTAGTGACACCCGGAGTTGTTCCTTTTATCCATTCCTGCACAGTCCGAGGACAGGAAAAGCCTAAAATCTCCTTATATCTGCTTTTGATTTCTGTAAGTATAAGCTCCACATCATCGGCAGTACAAGCAACACCGAGCTGGGTCAGCCTTGCAGATACGCCTTCCAAGAATACGGGACGAGCTTCAAGCTCCATAGCACGGGTGATACCTGAAGCCACATCTTCGGCATTTTCAGGATTGATTGGATCACCGAAGCAATTTTCGTCGTAAATTAATTCTGTATATTCATCACGTTGAAGTTCAGGTATATTATCTCTGATGGTACTCATAGTTCATCCTCGCTTTCATTTGACTAAGTTACTGATATAGGAACTGAGATGGAATTATATACAATAAATACTCTATATAAATTATAATGCTGATTATGTGATTTGTCAATGATATAAAAATGGGTTCAGTTATTGTCAAATAATTAACAATCGGCGGTTTTCTAATTTAGAGAAACAGAAAACCCCGATGCTGACACAATAAGAGTAGCTTCGGGGTTGTCGTTGCTATTTTTTTTTGATCTCAATCGTTAATTTGCCGTTATTGTCTGTGAAATCACCCGGAATATCAAAGAGATGTTCACCGTATGATATTAATCGGTCGATCCATTCAGAAAATGCAGGTTCATTGATAGAAACTGGATTTTTTTCTTCATCGAAATTAAAAGGTTCTGTACCAATAAAGGAATCGCGATTCATCCTTTTATTATAAAAAAGATCACTGCAAATTTCTTCCTCAAGAAAAACATATGCAAGCAGAACACTTTCATCTTCTGTCAGTTCAGGCTGCTTGTTTTTAAATACTCGTGCTACTTCCAGATTTAGATCAGTTGGTACAAGAATCCACTTTTCGGGGTCTGAACCAGGTATTTTGATCATTCCATATCCAAATTCCAAATCGGCCATAATTTTCAATCTCCTTAATCTTGATGTATTTGTTTTATGATGCTACAGTAACGACTACAGGCTCGGAGTCTGCTTTACGGCAAACAAACTTGCCCTCTGAAAATTCTGAAACTAGGCTGCATACATCGCTGTATTCCTTATTAAGCTTCTTGGCAGCAACATCGACGTCATTTCTCCTTCTTTGCTTTCCTATTACAGAAAATTCAGCGTTATCCGTTAACGACGAAGGCAGATTTGCAAGCTTCTGTGTGATAGCCATAACGTAAAGTCCATGATTTGCTGACTTCTCAAACACCTCTTCAAGTTTTGAAGATTCGTTCAGCCCGAATTCGTCTTTCACAAAAACTTTATCCGCCTCTTCTATTACAAGAACAGTTTCACGCTGATCGGGAGCTTTATAGCCGCCTTCCTGAGCTTTGCCATACTGATAAAATCCGGATGTTATTACGCTGAATATGAAGTTGGATAATGTTAATTCAAGTCCGGCGGATTCAAGAACTATAACCCCACTAATTTTAGCAAGATCGTTTATTCCTATACTATCCTCGCTGCCAAAAATTTTTGATTCTATTGAATTGTCTCTGCCGAATGGCGAAAGACGTTCAAGAAGTCTTGGAATCGTGTTTTTTATGACGATTCCTTCTTTGGAATCATCAAGTGTATTCTGGCGAGATTCCAGTTCCTTGTAGATCTCCTTGAAAGTAACCTTCTTAGAAAGTTCAGGTACGATGTCTTTCCAATTTGACTTTTTCATGGCTTCAAAAACGCCGGCATTTGCATAAAGATCATGGATAGCATCTGAAATAATATTCTTAGCAACTGCAAGAAGACCGTAAGTGCGGCAAAAGTTCTCTACGAGCACATCTGTCCATTCCTGAGGATCTACGCCATAAGGAATTATACAGGGGTTGAAGTGATCCGACTCGGTATCAGATACTCCGAGGTTTATAAGATGGAAAATTTCAGGCTCAATAGACTGTGCAAGTGCTCTCCAGTCAGTTTTTGAGGTCATGCAAACAAATCTCTTTTCTGCAGGCTGAGCCTTTATTGACTCAGATATGATCTTCATTGCAGCAACTGTTTTTCCTGTTCTTGAATCACCTGATATCAGGGTGTTCGATATTTCGCTAACAGGGATCTTGTAGTCTTCATTTGTGTTTTCGATTTTTCCAAAGTTTACGTACATAGTTTAACTCTCCTTTGTGTTTCGGGTTTTTATTTTTACTTGATTTTTGGCAACCCAACACAACACCTTTCGTCTTTTGTTGGTCTGATTATAGCATATTTTTGTATGCTGCGCAAGTTATGCAGTGTTGCCTTAGAGAAAAAATGTTATTATACACTTTTCTAAGTTTTCAGACGGAACTTAATCCTTCTTCTTTCGCTGTCTCATTGTATTTATGGCTTGTACCGCCATGTCGATATCGTTTGGTTCGATATCATCATTTAGGCATTCTTTTCTGAAATCTGCTTCCCAGCTATTTTCAGTATTTGTCTTTGTAGTTGATAAAATATCAGTTCGTTCATTAGAGAAAATGCTATTTAACATAGATCAGACCTCTAGTAGATGATTCTCTGTTTGAAAGTCCCTGTATGGAAGCTGCTACTTCACTTTTTTTGGCTCTCTGAAGTCCGTAGTAGTAGTTAAAGCCATTATAGGGATTTTTCTTTCCTCCCTGTGCGGGATCCGAATTGCTTTCTGCATAGTAGGGATCGGCTATATAATAATAGCCATTTTCATCTCCGGTCTCACATAGGATAACAACATAATGAGATCCTGTACAGTGAACACCATCAGTCTGACACTTGTAGTGTATCTCTGTACCAACATCGTAAAAATCCGACCACTGATAAACTCCGCAGAGAACGTTATGTCCCTTTTCTACCTGTTTGTCGATCTTACCGATAATGTTCTTTTGGTTCATACCGTAGGTATCGCAGTATTCGGCCGATTTACCATATTTCTTGGCATACGTGTTTATCATGTACTGGATTCCGGACATAGGAGTTCCTACTGTATAACCCCAGTTATAGCTGCCTGCCCAGGGATTAGCTTTTTTGTTATTCCTGAATTCATCAATGAGCTTTCCCTTGGTTATATTAAGGTCTTTGTCCAGCTCATTATTGATGACGCTGCATGCTGCTACCTGTCCGCAGCCGAAATCATGTCGTCCTTTATACTTCAGAACACCATCAACGTATATCGTAGTACCATCGCTTTCTCCCAGCTGAGAAATAGCTCCGCCGAGATTGATACTGTTCTTGCTGCTGCTCGTAGTAGTTATGTTGGTATCCGCTGTGCTGATCAGATACTGATTGTAGTTTACGTTTATAACGTAAAGGTTATCTCTTATCTGATAGCCCGTATAAAACCCTCGTCTGATTATTCTGCTGTTCTTTGTGGACTTATACTTACCATCAACATACTGCAAGGTGTATTTTGCCTTAAGAACCTGGATTATTGCAGGATTTCTCTCACTTGAAGAATAAGAAGATACTGACAATGCAGATGTCTTAGTATTTCTTGTCATAGGGAATATCCCTGCATTCAGCATTATGGCTGCGGCTGAAAGGCTGCAGACCATCTTTCTTAGATTCATAAAAACCATCTCCTTAATTCGTTTATATATTTATTATAGCAGATTTTTTTTAAAATAAAAAATTATATATACTCGAAAATAATTTTTTGTGTCACGCGTGACACAGAGTATTATTATCTGTATTGGCTTTCTATTATAATTTACGTAGAATTTAGTTTTGATAACTGGAACTATTAAAACTGAGTTACTTTTTAATTTATGGAATTATCCATGAAAAAAATTTTTCTGATAAGTACAGGAGAAGGCGGAGAATCAGATATCAAAGCTTTTGAAAGTTTTAAAGAAGCAAATCCTGGTATATATGGGCTCATTCAAAAGGGAAGTGGACTGAACTTATGGATGAGATCTATGATAAACGCGATCTGCATGAATATACAGACAAAGAACTTGCTGATTTGTGGAAAGAATTTTCTGATGTAGCGACAATTCTAACAAAAGAGAACAGAAACGTACTGGATCAGAACTGGTTCGGCTGGGGAAAGGAAACTGAAGTGCTGGATGTATGGCACTGGTTCGATAAAATGTTTCAACCGGACTTGGAAAATACATGGGAAAGAATAATGTAATTTAGTTTTTGAAGCCCCTGCACTTTGTTGCGTGGCTTTTTTGTGTCACGCGTGACACTCTCGGATAAATGGATTTCAATCTAAAATAGTCGTGAAAAAAATCAAAGAAATTTTCCTTCATCTATTTTCAGCTGAAGAGAACGTTTATCATAACTGAGAATACTAATTTTGATTATTCAATCTATTTAAAATACAATATATTATGTTTTATGTGCAAATGTGATTTTTAACAATCAATATATTGCATTTTAATTTGAGATGTGATATAATATATACCAGTAATACAGACTACGAGGAGCGTTCATAATGAAGATAAACAGGGAATTACAAGACAGAGCTATATTTAAGGAATTATCAGAAAGATTCAAGCAGTACAGGATCGATTATCCAATGACAAGATCAGAGCTTTCAGAAAAATCAATGGTTTCAGTTGGAACAATAGCTCGTTTTGAAAGCGGTAATGATATAGGACTTCTAAAACTGATCAAACTTTTTAAAGCACTTGATCTTGAGGAAAAACTTGATATCCTGATACCGGATCCGCTGGAGCGACCTTCACATTATGCAAAAGACAACGTTCCGAAACAGCGAGCAAGAAAACGAAAAAAGGCCGATAACAACTGGAAATGGGGCGATGAAGAATGATAACTACCGCAGAAGTATTTCTCTGGGGAACTCGTATAGGATACATTCATCAAGGTGAAAATGATGTTGCTGCGAGTTTTGAATACGATAGAAAGTTCCTTAACAGTGGGATAGAACTGTCTCCGTTCAGAATGCCTTTATCTGATCGAATATACTCCTTCCCCGAACTCAGTCGTATAGAGGCATTTCATGGGATCCCGGGATTATTTGCCGATTCTTTGCCTGATAAATTTGGTAATGCGGTTATAAACAAATGGCTTGCAGGTCAGGGTCGTTCTCCCGAATCGTTTACAGCAATAGAGAGACTGTGTTACACCGGAAAACGCGGAATGGGCGCACTTGAGTATGTCCCTGCAGCAGGTCCCGAAATTCTAAACAGCAACGTCGATGTAACAGAGATGACTCAACTTGCATCTGAGATACTGTCAGGTAAAGAGAGTGCTGTTTTGTCAGACAAGGACGCAAGCATAATGCAGCTGATGGAGATAGGTTCTTCGGCAGGCGGTGCAAGAGCAAAAGCTATTATTGCATGGAATGAAGATACTGGCGAAGTCAGATCAGGACAGATAGAAACGGGAAAAGGTTTTGACTACTGGCTTATCAAGTTTGACGGAGTATCCGGCAACGGCGACCACAATTTAGCCGATAAAAAACAATATTCACTTATCGAATACGCTTATTATCTTATGGCAAAAGATCTGGGCATCGACATGAATGAGTGCCGTATATATAGCAAGGACGGATTACACCATTTCATGACAAAACGTTTTGATCGTACAAACGGTGATAAAATACATATGCAGACTCTTGCAGCGTTAGGACATTTTGATTATAACACACCGAATGTTTGCAGTTATGAATTATATGCCGATCTTGCAAAGAGACTTGGTATTGTCAAAAGCGGGATAGAGCAGATCTTCAGACGTATGGTGTTTGCAGTGCTTGGTGGAAACTGTGATGATCACGTCAAGAACTTCTCATTTTTGATGGATCGTAAAGGCAAATGGACGCTTTCTCCGGCATACGATCTAACATTCGCTTATAATCCCGATAACAAATGGATATCAAAACATCAGATGTCAGTAAACGGAAAAACCTCGGGAATAACAGCAGAAGATCTTGTAGCAAGTGGAAAGTCTATGGGGCTGTCACAAGGGTTCTGCCGTAAGGTATTATCCGAGACAGAGGCTGTTGTAGGTAAGTGGCTCAGCTATGCAGAAAAATGTGGTATAAGTGAAGAACGCGCTAATGAGATACAGAAAGGAATCAAAATGGCTAAATAATACTGAACAGCTTTAAGATTAATTGATGTATTTTTATTTGTATTAAAAAGTATGATATAATCAGAAAAAATATATTGAGGAGGCAATATCATGATATGTCCAATATGCGGAAGCAAAAACCCTGACGGTTCGACATTCTGTATACAGTGCGGTGCGGTAACAGATGACGATGACGACAGCTTTTTCACGGAAGATAAAGCTTTATTAGATGAAAAATTCTTTGGCAGACACGAGGCTGATAGCTATCAGTCAGAATCTTACTCGACTGTACAAGCAGTTCCAGTTACGGAAGACATATCTGCCGCAGCGAATAAAGGCAACAGGATACACTCAAGGTTTATTGCAAAAATCGCTTTCTTGCTTGCTATCGTATGCTTCTTTTTTCCGTTCATGTCGGTTTCATGCGATACCTCAACGATAACCGGCAGTGGCGATAAATACAATACCGAGGTCATATACTCAGGCTACAATATCATTTGCCCGACAACTATAAGCGATAAAAACGTCAAGAAAAACGAAAATGTAGAAGAACTTAGAAAGAATTTTAAACTTCCCAGCTACAAAGACTACGGCAACAAAGAAGATGCGAACCCGTGGTTGTTAGTAACGCTGCTCTGCTGCATTTTGGGGATGATGTTGCTGTTTATAAAGAAAATAAAAATATTACCGCTTGCATCAACGATCTGTGCGGTCATCGCACTTGCAAGTCTGATAATATTCAATACCGATTTTTACAAGCGCTACATAACAAATAGCAAAACAGACCTGAGTGAAATAAAGGAATATCTGAAAGTGAACGTAAAGTTCGGTTTTGTTATATGCTTCATAACAATAATAATCGCATTCTTCTCTAGCGTGAAGACCTTCACGGCTGAAAGATCTTTAAATCAACAAAGATGAGCCGGTAATCGGCAGAAATTATTATCAAAAGGCAAGACCCTGCAAATTTTGAGGGCTTGCCTTTTCTTTTTTATGGGAACCGACAAAAAGAAAAGATAGCAACTGCCATTAATGCGCTGATAATTTTAACATTTTGTCAAGATAAAAGCTGACTCGTGGGTAATAACATTATACGGAATGCGGAGCTGATTTTAAAGTTTGTGTCACGCGTGACACATATAATGGGGTTATTTTTAATCGCTTTTTGCATAGTCGTCAGCTTATTGTCTTCAAGCAGATTAAGAAGAACACCATTATCAATATCAACCAAAGCGCCACACACATACAGCAATACAAAAAAGCTGCGAAGCTTATATGCTCCACAGCTTATGAGATTATTCAGAAATATTTGTTTAGAAGTTTATGGCCATCTTTCATGATTTTATATCCAGCCATTCATCAAGTGAGTTTTCTGCAATAAGCTTTTTTGCCACTGCAAAGGTAAGTGACTCGGTAAGAACAACCGGAGCATTATTAGCAGCACGAAGTAATTCGGTAATTGGCAATTCTAGACGCAATGCTTTTCTGATCTTCATTATCGTTCTTGATTTATCGGTCGGACACTTTTTTAATACAACCTTCACTTTTTTTGACCCGTCGATATTGCTTGTTCCAGTTTCAAACTCAAAAGAGTGACCGCTATTATACCACTGGGTAAAATTATGAAAATGTTCCGGTTCAAGCGAACCTACCGAGCCTTGCTCGACAATACCAAACCTTTTAATCTGGTTTCCTGATTTCATTACAAGCTCATAGTCTCCATTGTCATTGCCAATAGGAATCAAATCAGGAGCATATTTATTAAATTCAAAAGTTAGATATCTGTCCTCTATTTCTTCAATACCGTATAGTATTCCATCATCAAACTCCATACCATCGTGTTTAAGTAAAAAATCCTTATAGACTTTAGGAATTGTTATGTTCAATCTGTTTTCCACTTCGGATATGCGAGTGAATAATTCTTTATCGTTCATAGAGATACCTCGAATTACATTATTAAAGTTAATCTTACCCACAAATTATACCACATCTACCTTGAAAAAGCAACCGCCGAAATACATTTTGTTTGCATATCATATTAAAATTCGCAGTTGAAATTATGCAGGAGGGAGAGCTGCCTTGAACAAACTGTATTCTTTTCAGAAAATACCGCCAAATGCTCGAAAACGTCAGTAGATATATGGAGGGTTTTGTTGCCGCGAAGCACTGCATATCATTATCAATACTGAAATTTTTCAGTGGTTTATGCTTAACGAAGCGGTCATTATTTTGGTATTAACTTACAGAACGAACAGTCTGCCAAAAGGAAGAAAAAACAGCAAGGAGAGCGATTTCTCCTTGCTGTATATCAAGTATTAGTTTGTCTGTTAAAATATTCTTGAAAAATGGTGCGAATCTCTCGATTAAAATCAACTTCGTCTTTAATTTCAAAATCATCGAGATAAGCTTTTCGATTGGATTCGTCTCCCCATACACCGTTATCAAGCCAATCCTCAACATCTGCTCCATACTTTATCAACAAATCAAGGATAGTAATGATGTTTTTATTTGCTATGCAATATGCCTCCGGATCATCGCTCCTTGTCCGCTTCAAAATATAATTTCCTCCTGCAGCCAGTACTCCAAGTGGCTGCCAGTTGTTGATTGGATTCTTATCAATTCTTTTTTTGTTCGGATCTGCTCCTAACACAAGCAATCGTTCAATGATCCCTACATATCGTAAGGATTGTTCAATGTGTTTTGTACCAGTATACAGCAAGGTATCCATTGCATATTTAATTGCATCTGATATTACAGGACAACACATACTACCCGGTGGAACTTGTGAGGGGTTTTCTATGAAATCCGGATCAGCACCATTATTGAGCAACAAGTCTATAATATCAAATTCAGCGCATTTCAAAGCAACCTGCAATGGTGATTGTCCTATATCTTTCAATGGTTTTTTTCCAGTGAATACCTCATTTACAACGGCAGGATTTTTTTCAATTCGTTCTCTTATATTTTCGATATTTCCTTGCCGAATTTCCTTGAATAATACATTCATTGTCTCTGCTCTCCATATAGTTTTAATATTTTCAAACATACCAAGTGCCTGCTCTTATTGGTAATTATACATCACCGCCCCAAAAAAGTCAATCGCATATCGACAGAAAGAAAAATAATTATACATCAGAAAGAAAAAGAGCTTAGCAACCTCGAAAAATGGGAGCTAAGCTTTTTGATTTGTGTTATAATATAATTACCGTTACCATAATTATTCTTTTGCCAATAAGAGAAGCAAAGTCAGAAGTACTATGGCGTTTATATTGACAATAAAGTGATGTGGTGCTATAATAGTTACTTACATAAACCCGGAATTTATCAAGGAGGGGTAATCAAATTGAAAAAATCAAATTTCAAAGCGAAAAAAATATGTGTGATAATGACTTTTATACTTTCAGTTCTGATCTTTTTGGCAGGATTATGGCAGCTCGGGATCTATAAAAAGCTGAAGAATAATTGCACCTGTACAACAACTGGTGTAATAGTAAATGAAGCACATTATACCGGTGGAAAAAGTATACAGGAATATATTGAAGTAAAGACGGACCAATATTTTAACAAAGGAACTATCTACGCAAGCAATAGAGAAGATAAAAAAGGCGACAAGGTGATCATTCACTATGATAAAGATGATCCTGATAGTTACTATATCAACGACAGAGTTGATGAGTATAAAGATGCAGCGGTCTCTATTTTTGTGATTAGCATATTTATGTTTATGCTGACAGTATTTCTGGCAGTAGTCATCCGTAAGCAGATGAAGAAGTCTCAGGAAAAAACTCCCGAATTATTTTTTAACGAATAAACACAATGCCCCTGAGTGCTGCACATTGTAACACTCAGGGGTAATCTCTAATGGGTCGTGCCCTATGAGTGCTGTGTCACGCGTGACACAAAAAACCACCGGCATAAAAATACCAGTGGCTGATCAAGAAAAACTTATTAAGTTATTCTTTTTCTCTAAGATCAAGTACCGAGGAGCTGGTAACTTCGTTGTTTACGAGAAATTTTATTATTTCATCGTATGTTGTTTGTATTTCTTCAGCTGTTG
>ODAI011008202.1_pt1 | contig 11609 bp, 15 predicted proteins | sample 1539321 | NCBI WGS metagenome assembly ODAI01 (sample SAMN02144231, study PRJEB22623) | gut metagenome | biome: sheep rumen | host: Ovis aries | place: New Zealand
ATATTAAAAATGCAATTTGATAGTTTAGAAAAAACTGATTTAGTAATGAAAGAATATTGTGATATGTATTTTAGGATACCATTAGAACAAAATGCAACTCAATGGGGAATTGATTTTGCAATGAGTCATCCAGATTTAATGAAAAAATATAGTTGGTTACATAATTAATTTATTGGAAAGGGAGTGAATTATTATGTTAATTAAAAAAGATTTGTTGGCGGCTGCGGATGAGCAATATAGACCTATGTTAAAAGAGGTTAGTATTCCAGATTTTACTAAATGTATAGCACAATTTAGTGGTTTACATATTTCAAAAGTAAGTGATGAAGTAGTTAAAACATATCTTTTAACTTGGGCTAAAAATAAATATAGATTTTATCAATTACTTGGTAATAAATTAAAAATTGATAATAATATAAAATATAAAGAAGAAAATAAAAATGTTGAGGCGGAAATGCGTGCGTTAGAGAAAGACTTTCCTGCATATGCATTATGGCTTGATGGTTTTAGATATACTGAAAGTAATAAAATAAATATAAGAGATGTAGATTATGATGTAAGACGAATTACAAATAATATATTCCCTGGATTTTGTCTTGATGGGACTTCAATTACTCATTTTTTTAAAAGTTATTTAAAAGCACCAGATGAACTAGTTACTGCAATAGGTAGAATATGGGAAAATGAAATTGTTGAAGGTAAATATACTATTTCTATTGATCCAGTTGATATGATGTTAGCAAGCGAAAATCCATATAATTGGACTTCTTGTTATAAACTTGATACTAATGATTGCTCTCATGCAGATGGTTGTATGGCAGCAATACTTGATGATAGTTCTTTAATAAGTTATGTATGGCATAAAGAAGGCAAATTTTTACTATATAATGAATATGACTTTAAAAAAATTAGATATTATAAAATGAGACAATGGATTTCTATATCTCCAAATCAAACTGCAATCCATTTTAATGCGATATATCCAGGTAAGAGATATAGCGAAGATTTTGAAAAGTCTTTAAGAAAAATCATTGAAAATTTAGTAAATGAAAATGCAGTTTGGAAAAAGAATAGTGGTTGGGATACTAGTTGTAATAGAGCATTGTGTTATGGATATGGAGAATTTGATAGTTATAGAATATATAAAATAAAAGATGCTAAAGATGAAGTTTGGGAAACATATAATGAACAAATCTTGTGTCCATGTGGATGCGGAGATTACTTAGTTGGATCTGATTGGGACGATGATTATGATGGATATAATTATAATGGAGAAGGTTTTATAGCAGAAAATTTTTATGAAAAAGAAGATGATAGATGCTGGTGTGAGTATTGTGATGACTATTGCGAACGTGATGAAGAATGTAATGATTGTCCTCATTGGAATAGAGCTCATCCAGTATGCGAATTAGATGATGATGAAACTTGTGATAATGCAGATGAAGCTGAAGATGATAACAAATTTGACCCATATGAAGATAATATCGTTCATTGCGGCGACCATTGTGAAGGCTGTCCATTATATAAAATTCACCATCCAGAAAAAGAAGAAGAGGATATAGATTCAGGTAAAGAAGAGTCAAAAACATCTATAAATGAAATTCATATAAATACAGATGATTTTGGTCATATAACAACAGCTCAATATGGTGATTTCACAATTAATTTAGGTACTCAAGATTATTATAATCGCTATATTTGGCCTGCATATCCAGATGAAGAATCAAATCCATCAAAAGATATATAATAAAATTGCGGCAGCAGGTCTTCCCTTCCTATATCGAGATCTCAAGCTCGGCTAACCGACTGCCGCAATTTTAATTGATTTTTAATAAAAATAATGATATAATATATATGTAAAATAAAAAAGGAGTGATAAATAAATGGAAAAGAATTTAGAACCCTATGTAATTATAAAAAATGAAGATATTACTTTTAAAGGGGATACTCCGCAAGAACAAGAGTTAAATAAGATGTTATATCATACTACTCTTGAATTAAATCGTTATCAAGATATGACACAAGAAATATTAAATTACATATTAATACACAAAGAAGATAAAACTGCACAAGATATATATAGTATAATAAAAGAGTGGGAGTGTTAATTACTATTGATTTTTTATAAAATATATAATATAATATATATGTAAAAAAGAAAAGGAAGGTGTTAGATATGGAGAATAGAAATTTACAAAGAGAGATAGATATTAAAAATAATTATTTGCAAATGATTAAAGATGTGGCTTTTGATTATGATGGATGTGAAGATATAGATAGTTTAAAAAATTTAGTAGATGAATTATCTTACTATGCATCATTAGCTCTCAATAGTAATGATACTGAACCTATTTATACTTCTTATTCTAATGGGGTTAAAATCAATAGTAATATTTTAATGGAAGATTTAGAAGATTAATTGATTTTATTAAAGATTTATAATATAATATATATGTAAATAAAATTATTGCTGATAAGCGTATGGCGGTCGTGCGGCTGAGGTGGAACACCTAACTTACCAGTCTGAAGTGAAAGTTATTTATCGAGGTTCGAATCCTCAATAATCTCAAAAGGATTAGCACGCTGCAGGTGGGAGCAGTAAATAATGAGTAGCCACCCAAAGACCATTGGGAGCGGTAACTGGAGTCTTGTGGAGAACATAAGGAACGATATGGCAGTTTGAGGGTGCTTATCGGCAATAAATAATATAAATTGATTTTGTTAAAAAAATATAATATAATATATATGTAATAAATAAAGAAGGAAGGTTGGAAATTATGGATAATAAAAAAATGATTAAATGGACTACTAAAGAATTGCTAGAAGCTTTAGAAAAAGAATGTAACTATATGGAAATTAAAGAATTATATAAAGCATTGTTAGCAAGAGAAATATTAAGTGATATTAATGAATATACAGATGGGAATGATAAAAAATTAGATATAGCTTTAGAAAAAAAATATTATCATAATGACAATATTCCTACTTTTATAAATGAAGATTTAATTGACTTGATTACTAGTGAATTAAATTAATTGAATCTGTGGGTTGCCTCCTAATAATTCATGATCGGGAACTCCGCAATAGGCTGAAAGAACAGTAAAATGGGCGGACGTGGGAGGGTTTGGAATTTGCCTTTAACTAAATAAAATGACAATATCAACTACAAGTAGCTCGAGACAATACTATGTAGAGTTGGAGACTGAGAGGAACCAGTTGGCTGAGGGAGAGCCTATAATTAGATGCGCTGGTGGGTGTCATGAGCCCAAGAATTTGTTTTCTATATAACCTGAGGGACAGCGGGAAAACTGAAGCTCCTAAGTCTATATTTTATTTAGTATTTAAAAGTCTATAAAGACTTGGCTATCAATTCATAATTATAAAAAATCGTTAGTTCCGTATTGGCAGCGGAATCAAGGAACTAACTAACCACAGTGGCATGCTCGAGTGTCCGTGTGGGGGCGGCTGATGGGATATTATGAATTGATAGGCGAGCCTCTGTAGCTAAAAAAGTGAAGCCGCTAAGTAAATGAAATAAGTTACAATAGCGTTGCCGCTAATTAGAAAATTGCTACGATAGCGAAGGTGAATTAAAAGTTAAAGAAGTATGCGTAGCGTGAGGAACAACTCGTTTCATTCACAAAAAAGGTTTAATAGAGGGCAGAGATAGTTTAGTGGGAAAACGCCTCTTCACAGGGAGTCTACGGTTCAAATCCGTATCTCTGTCCAAAATTAAATCAGTTTATATAAAAGAAGGGTAGCCAAAGATAAAGGCACGTAAGAAAATAGAGGCATCGATAAGGGGACGCCAGTGGTGTACTCACTGCGGCTAGTGTATATCTACGCTAGTTGAACAAATTAATAAAGGCTCCGCAACCCCAATAGATGTGCTGGAGAGGTGAAATGCCTACCCCCTTCTTAAAATTATAATTGATAATATTAAAAAAATAATATATAATATATATGTAAATAAAAAAGAAAGGGTGATTGAAAATGTTAAATCAAGTGGTATTAGTTGGAAGAATTAAAGAAATGCACGAAGGAGAAATTATAATATCTATCCCAAGAAATTACAAAAATGAAGATGGTGAATATGATAATGACTTAATAACTGTTTTCGTAAGAGGACAATTAAATGATACTGTTCAAGATTATTGCTCTATTGAAGATATTGTTGGAGTAAAAGGTAGAGTAACCGCAGAAAAAGGAAACACTATAATTGTAGCAGAAAAAGTAACATTTTTAAGTAGCACCAAAAGAAAAGACTAATTGATTATTTAAAAAATTTATTATATAATATATATGTAATAAAGAAAGGAAAAGTGATAAGTATGTTAAAAATTGTTTATGAAGGAAAAAGTTATAATTATGAGAATGCTGGAAGCCAACCTTATAATATAAATACTGAAATAACAATGGTAGAAGACGCTAGTGTAACAGATGTAGTTGAAGCTGTTGTAAAAGCATTACAAATAGCAACTTATCATATAGATAGAAAAACAATGTTAGATGCAGTAAATGATGTGTTTGATGGAATAGAATACTAGTATTTGATAATATTTAAAAAATATAATATAATATATATAACAAAAGAAAAAATATGAATTAGGAGTTATCGAGGAACCCATGAGCTAAGTTGAAGCAGGGTACGGTTAATCTGGAAGTTCTCCTTTATCAAAAACTTCTCCGTTGAAGTTTAAACTTAGACCGGGACCAGAGGGAATGCACCCACGTGCTTGCGGCTACCTATATGTAATAAATCAGGGGGTTCGAGTCATATGACTACTTGGTTCATATAGAAGTAACAATACGCAGTGATGGACTGAACTGGCGGTATATAAATAGGGGCGTCTGAGCTACTTAGTAGCGATTGTCCAATGGGTGGTGCCAAGCCGTGACCAGAGTTAGACGGCAATAAATATAATAATAATTACCTGAGGCAACCAATATGAGAATTCCTCACACGGGCCCGAACCCGTCATACTGATTAAGTTCTGGTATGTGACAGAGACTGTGGGTAAAATTGTAGGTAGTTATTTTATATAATTGGTATAGCAACATTCCCGCGTTAGCTAATCCTTTCTTAATCAGAGGAATGCAAACCAAAAGTTGCAGATGAATAATCAGGGTGCGAAAGCAAAAGGAGGATAAAAAGACCGTCCTGAACCTCAATTCAAATTATGTTATCTGTTGGCTACAGGACAGAATAAATATTGGTGTAGTAGAGTTTTAATGGAATGGCTGATAATCCCGTCAGGTGTTGAACGGCTTTAGAGGAACCTGAGAACAAGCCCTCATATTGATTTTTATAAAAAAATATAATATAATATATATGTAAATAAGAAAAGTAATCATTATTTACAAAAGAACTAAACATAATGCGGCTCACTGCTAGCGAAAGTGTGAGTATTCGTTGGCGACGATTGAAATACTATTTAGTAAAGTAAAAAATAGCCACCCTTTCCTTAAAAATTGATAATAATTAAAAATTATTATATAATATATATAACAAAAGAAAAGATTAAACTTTTCTTAAAAATACTATTTGTCAGTAGTAAGACCGAAAGTGAAAGATTGAGTAGGTGATAGCAATATTACTGCAAATACAAAGTTGCTAATGTATGAACTTGATTATGTTAATTGAGACTGGTTAAGATGGCAAATAGTATTTTTAAGAAGAGTTTAATAAAACTCTATTGATAAAATTAAAAAATTATTATATAATATATATGTAAAAAGAAAGAAAAATAGTTTATGAAACTTACTAAGGCTGGTAGACCAAAGAGCCGTAGCTGTAAATGAAAAATCCTTAGTGACGAGGCTGTTCTTCTTAATCCTAGCGGTTGCCGCAGGTTTCTTATAAGCGAAAGAGTTTCATTAAATCTTCTTAACACTATAAAGTGTTTAAAATAAAAAATAATAAGTAAAATAAAGAAAGGTATAGAGGTGATAATAATGGAAAAGAAAATGACTAAAAAAGAAATGTTTGGAAGATTAATAGAGGTAGTAAAAGGGGCTAATGTTGAAGACGCTAATGCAATGGTTGAATTCTTAAATCATGAAATTGAATTAGTATCTAAGAAGAGAAGTGGACAAACTAAAACTCAAAAGGCAAATGAAAAATTAGTTGAGGTTGTATATGAAGCAATCGCTAATGCAGGACATCCTGTAACTGTAACTGAATTATTCAAGATGGTTGAAGATGGTGATGAAATAAAATCAGCACAAAAGGTAAGTGCATTAGTTAAGAAATTAGTTGATGCTGAAAGAGTAGTAAGAGTTGAAGATAAAAAGAAAGCATATTTCACAATAGCTGAATAGAAAAAGCGACCATATGGTTGCTTTTTTAATTATATATAGACTTTATATTAAGGGGCATATGATCTAGATCAGATCAGCTTGTAACCTGATCCCGCATAAGATTATAAAAAAATTTTAAGAAAACTATTGACAAAAAATAAAAAATATGTTATAATATTTATATAAAAAATAAAAAATAATTAAAAATATTATTAAGAAAGGGAAGGTGGATAATATGAATAATTATGTAGTTAATGGTAAAGTTGTTGATATTACTCTTGAAAACGGAAAAGTAGTGAAGGCATCTACTAAATATCTTGAAAATATGGTTAAGAACCTTGAAATTGATATGGACGAGGCAGTTTTAACTTGGCTTGAAGATGAGGGCTATCTTGAAAATGAAGAACAAGAAGAACTATGTGCAGCCGCAAAAGAGAATAAATCACTTGCCGCAGCTAGAAAAGGAAATGCGGATACCGCAAAAACAAGAAAGAAAACTGTTAGAACTATAAAAGAAAATCCAACAAAAGAAATGATTATATCAGAAATTTTTAAATGTATTGAGGCTATTGAGGGTGCCACTGATGTTGTTATTGAAAATAAAGGAAAAATCATAACTTTTGCTATGAATGGAGAAAACTTTAAAATAGATTTAGTACAAAAACGTAAACCAAAGGAGGCAAAATAGGATTATGGATACATATAGAATAATAATATTTAAATCATTGAGTTTAATTCCCGCCATATTTAAAGTCTATTGGAATAATGATGTCAAAAAAGATAAAGAAAAATTAGAGAATAAAATAATGGCTGGATTAAATGGAAATGCCATATTATTTGTTGATACAAAAGGCAAGAGAAGAATTTATGATAGGAATATTATAACAAAAATATTTGTAAAAAAGATGTAATCCTAATTCCTTTCTTTCGGTTGCTTAAAAAATGTAGTCTTTAAAAAAGACGAGTTTTGTAAATACGATACGAAAAATACGAACAGAAAGGAGATATAAGAAACAATGCGTGAGATACTATTTAGGGGATATAGCATAGAAACAAACAAATGAGTATATGGATATCTTGCGTTAGGAAATCTAATAATTTCTAGAAACAAATATATTGAATATCTTGTAGAGCCTATGTCTATAGGAGAATGAAGCGGTTGCCGCGATATTAACAATATAAAGATTTTTGAAAATGATATTGTTAAAGTGAATAATGAATATCATCAAGTAGTTTTTAATGCGGGTATGTTTTGTTTAGATAGCGGATTGCCGCTTAATAATGTAGAAGTTATTGGAAATTCTTATAAGGTAGAATAAAATGTTTGAAAAGCTAATTGTGATAATATGTTGATTTAAATTACGTTTTGGTCGTTGTAAAGAGGGCGGTAATAAAATAGAAAATTATTATAGCAGATTGCCGCATATAGAAAGGATAGATAAAGAGGAAGATGATGAATAGCCGCTTTATCTATTTTTTATTATTCCTCTTGATAAGGGGGTGTATTCATCACGAAGTGATGAATCTCCCACTCTTTTGGTCAATTTTAGACAATTTTTTTGTCTAAATTTTCATATTATATAAAGGAGGATATATATGTCATTAGAAGAATTATGTAAAAAATATAATGTATCACCATCTTCTGTAAAGACACAATTTAAACGCACTCAAGAATCTATATCAAAGAAATATGGCGTTAATATAATAAAAATGGGGCGAGGCATTGCCGCAGAATATTTGGAGTCTCTTGATACAAATACTAGAGCAATGACTTTATATGAAGAACGAGAAAATACATTATTTTATGTTGATGAAGAAATAATAGGGTTAGAAATATGAGAGTTTATGATATTAGTTGCACTTTTGGCTAAACCAGAATTAGTATTTAGGGGTACATATAAGATGTTAGTTGAATATCTTGGTAAGGGGGCTACTTCCGCAAATATAGGGGCTGCCGCATTAGCAGTAGAGAATTTAAAAAATAGGGGGCACATTTTGTTTGCTGAAGATTCAGATGGATATTTTATTATAGGTCTCCGCAGACAAGCTGAAAAGAAGATAGTTGATTTACAATTAGATGTTATTAAGAAAAGTCATCAAATTGCAGAACTTAATCATAAAAGAGATTGAGTTCCATTAACTAAAGTAATAGCTGCCGCAATATACTTTAAAGATGCTGAACCTTATACTGTTGATGATATAAAAAGATTGACAGGATTAAGTGAATATAATATAAAAGAAAGTAAAAAGTTATTAAAAGACAATAATGTGGTTATATATCATAAGGAAACGATAAAAGATGGAGACTTTGTCTATTGTGTAGGCTCATCCGCAGATATAAATGGCATAAACTTTAAGGAAAGTTAGACAAAAATTGGATTTTTACATACCGAACAATATATAATATATGTTGAGGTTGAAAAAATATAAAAATTGTCTAAAATTAATTGATTTGCTTTGGTGAGGTTGAAAAAATATAACTTTTGTCTAAAATGTCTTAAGGAGGAATAATAAAGTGGATAAAACAAAAATATATGGGTTATTGAATGAAGATAGAGAGATAGTGTTTATTAGTGATTTACAACCTGTTGATTGGGATCCGGATTATTGAATAGATGAAGATGCGGATTGGAAAATGATTAAATTAAATAATTATGAATTGATAGATGAAGTAGATGGTATAGATTGGGATAGAAATGTAGTTATATTAGAAGAGATAGATACTGATGAAGAGAAGATAAAAGAAATATTAAATAAATGAATAGAAGTAATTAAACCTAAATATATATTAGATTATATTAGCCCTGCGGATTTGATGGATTTTAGAATAAAGAAAGAAAGAGAATGGGATGAAGAAGATAAGATGCAGTTTAGCATATAATACATTGGATAAGAATATATAAAGAATATGTAGAAACTGTATAGAAATGGTATTAAATGGTAGAAATGGTGGTTTAGACGTGCACCGGGCCCCGTCCAACCATCTTTTTTATTTTGTCCTAATCGTTTTCCTTTTCATATAATAATACTTGCGTTGCCGCTAACGATCTTCTCTTGATTTTTTATTTTATTTATGATATAATTAAAGGGGAAATATAAATATAATATAATATAATATAATATATAATAATAATACTCTCCCATTATATTATAACAAATTTTATTAAAATAATCAATTTACATCTGTGCGCTGGATGCCGATCGGCTTAAAGTCTTTTTTTTATATTATAACATATTTTTTTATAAAAGTCAAGCATATATTATGGGAATTGCGGTCGCGCTTAAAAAGTCAAATAAATCCATGAAAAAGTTGCATATGACGCGGTCGGTCAAGTTTACGGAATTATTGCGACCATATACGGTTATCGTGCGGTCGCTTTATAGTTTTGGGAATGTAAAGTAAGTGTCAAATTTGCAAATTTTTAGCGAAAAAAATGCAAAAAGGCTTGACTTTGTGAAAATTCGGCGCAGAGCGGCCAGTGTCGCGCCGTTGACATGTAAATTTACATGTAAATTGACGTAAATCCGCCAAAACAACAAAAAAAAGTGTCAATTTGACACTTTTTACGCCTTTGGTTTGCGTTTTTGCACTAAATCAACCTTAAATTGTTCATTATTTAGTTCAAATGTAATCAATTTTGCTTTGTTTTCAACATTTACACTTGAAATATTGTCAATTTGTTGTAAAGCATTGTAAATAGTTTGTATAATTAACTCTTTTGTAGGGTTTTCTTTTTGCACTCTTTCCTTTGGAGTTTTTTTAACTGGTTTTTCAGTTTTAGCAACAAGTTTAACTTTTCCCTTTGCTTCTTTGTCAAGTTCTTCTTGTTCTTCGTTTACAATGTAATCATTATCTTCAAGCCACATTAGAAGAACATCTTCCATATCAGTTTCAAGTGCTTTCATTGATTTTTCTACCCATTCAGTAGAACATTTTACAACTTTTCCATTGTCAAGTGTCATTTCAACAACTTTTCCATTAACTTTGTAATCTTTCATTTTAATCACCCTTTCCTTTATTACATTATAATTATACCATACTATTATTATTAAGTCAATACTTTTTTGAAAAATTTTTAAACATTTTTAAAGGTTGAAAATCGTATTATCATTCTTTACATTCTTTATCACATACACAAGATTTAAAGTCTTGAGCGTAAAGCCTTTCTAGGTGGTTCCTTTCCTATTATTAGTTTTCAACCCTTAAAAATATTTGCGGTGGTCGGTTAATGTTGCCATTAGCCGACCATTTCCGCCTATCTTATTCCCCTATTGAGAAATAAGATTTTTTCTTGTCAACTACTTTGACAATTTTTTGACTTTCTACAAGTTGTTTAAAGATAGCACTTATTTTTTGATTTGTCAAGTTGTTTCCATTTTCAAGTGTATAATTCTTTACAATTTCACTTGTATTCATTAAGTCAGTAATTGTAATTGGTTTACCAACTTTTGCAAGTTCTTCAACAAGCATATTTGCAACTATTTCATTTTCTTTTTGAGTTTTAGTTGCCCCACTTTTTGAGTTTTTGCGTGATAGTAATTCTATTTCGTGGTTGCAGAAATCAACAATATCAGTTCTATCAGCACATACCCCCTTAATCATTTCAAAATAATCTTTTTTTGTAAGTCTTTTTTCCATATTATCAATCTCCTTTCACTTACATATTAATTATATCATATTGTAATTAGAAAGTCAAGCATTTTTTTTTAATTTTTTTAATTATTTTTTATTTGCTATTGCTTTTCCTTTCTTATTACATTATAATTATAACATAATACTTTTTAAAAGTCAATAGTTTTTTTAAATATTTTTTAAATTATTTTTTGTTTTTCTTCTCCTTTCTTATTACACTTTAATTATACTATAAATAAAAAAATAAGTCAAGCATTTTTTAAAAAATTTTTAAATTTTTTAATCAGTATTTTTCTAACAACGCACCCTGGCGTGTCGGATCAGGATCAAGATCAAGGTTTTGGGAAGTGTAAAATTGTGTAAAATTTTCATTTTTCTCTTGACAAAATACCAAAGATGTGGTATAATAGAATTTTCGGCTCGCGGCGATGGTTCGCGAGCCGGCGATTGTATCACATTTTTAAAGATTTGTCAAGACTTTTTTACAAAAAAAATAGGGACTTGACACTTTGCAATGTCAAGTCCTTATCTTATTCACTTACTGAGAAGTAAGATTTTTTCTTATCAGTAACTTTTACAATTTTGTTGCTTTCAACTAATTGTTTAAATAAAGCACTGATTTTTTGGTTAGTTAAATGATTTCCATTTTCTAACACATAATTTTTTACAACTTCAC
>ODAI013752042.1_pt1 | contig 11607 bp, 9 predicted proteins | sample 1539321 | NCBI WGS metagenome assembly ODAI01 (sample SAMN02144231, study PRJEB22623) | gut metagenome | biome: sheep rumen | host: Ovis aries | place: New Zealand
AATATAAATACTGGATACATATATTTTTTATTAATGATTTTATCTACAAACTTACTTATAAATAAGCAAATACCTAAAAGTGCAACTATTACAAAAACAAATACTGGTAATAAGTAATATTTATAAAATTTTAATCCCCAATAAATAAAGACAATAGTTGATACGAATAATCCAACAATTCCAATTTTGGCATATACTTTAGATCTACCAGTCTTTATAGCAATAACATATATTGGAATTAATGTTACTAATAATGTGATAATATTACCATTATGACCTAATGTTTCAAAGAATCCTTTGTACATTACATAAAGTGTATGTTTAAATGTTGAAGTATCTTTATATAATGTCATATTAAATATGAAATAGCAGTCAATATAATCTTTTATTCCACCAGTTATAGCTAAATATATAAAACATAATCCTATTGGTATTAACATACCTAACAAATAATATATGCAAAACATGAATGCTCTTTTAAAGTCTTTATTTCTTAAATAATCAATAAATATAAAAAAACAAAATCCTATAAAGAAACCTAACATTGTATATTTCATCATCATTATAGTACCTGCTAATACACCATTTATTATAATCTCTTTAGTAGTTAACTTATTTACTTTGAAATGTTTGAAATAATAATATAATCCTATGGTTAATAGCGGTAAACAAAACTCTTCACATGATCCACCATGTACAAAAGCAAAACTAGTAGTTATTATATATCCAAGTATTGGTAATAATATTAAAGAATATTTTTTATCTAAGAACATACTAAATATTTTATGTGCATAATATAAGAATATACTGAAGCTAAATACTTCTAATATAAATACACCATAAAAAGTTTTATAACTAAATAGTGATCCTATACCATATATAAAATATAGTATTAATCCTTTTTGTTCAAACAAATCTTTATATGGTATTACTCCTTTAAATATACTTTTACCAACGGTAAAGAAAGCATTTGCATCTACCCAATCATTAAATTGATATAAAAATGAACATTTACTAGTAAAAAGTAATATTATAAATGATAAGATTAATGCATAAAAATAATACTTTTTATCTAATATTTTTTTTATCACAATAACACCCACATTCTATTTTTCTTCATTTAAATTTCTACTTATTATATATCTTGGTCTAGCTTTTGTTTCACTATATATTTTACCAATATATTCACCTATTACTCCAAGTGATAACATTTCAACTCCAGCTACTATCCACATTGAACAAGCTAAGAATGTCCATCCTGGTACTGTATTACCTAGTAGTTTTACTATTAAACAATATAATGTAACAAGTATGCTTACTATAAATATTATGATACCTAATGTTAATATTAATCTTATTGGCTTAACACTAAATGATGTAATTCCATCCCAAGCAAAATTAAGCATCTTCTTAAGTGGATATTTACTTTTACCTGCAAAGCGCTCATTTCTTTCATAATATACAACATCACTTTTATATCCTATTAATGGGAACATTCCTCTTAAAAATAAGTTTACTTCTTTATAATCAGCAAAATTATCTAATACTCTTTTTGATGTTAGTCGATAGTCAGCATGATTATATACTATATCTACTCCCATTACTTTCATAAATTTATAGAAACCTTCGGCTGTAGTTTTCTTAAACCATGTATCTGTTTTTCTAGCACTTCTAACTCCGTATACAATGTCACATCCATTATGATATTTTTCTAACATACCATCTATTGCATTAATATCATCTTGTAAGTCGGCATCCATACTTATTACTACATCAGCATATTCTTTGGCAGTCATAAGTCCTGCTAGTAATGCATTTTGATGCCCTCTATTTCTAGATAAACATATTCCTGTAACTAATTTATGGGTTTTACTGTATTCTTCAATCAGTTCCCAAGTCTTATCCTTAGATCCATCATTTACATACATAATTCTACTCTTATCATTTATTATGCTTTTTTTTATTAATTCTTCTAATTTAACACATAATCTTTTAGTAGTTTCTGCTAACACTTCTTCTTCATTATAGCATGGTACTACAACATACAAAGTTTTTTCTTTTTTCATATCAAATACTCCAATCAATTTATAGTATATCAAATATAATATTAAAAAGCAAAATAAAAAAGAAGATTATTCTTCTTTAAAAGTTATATCTTGATTAGCTGGTGAATTTATACATTTTCCAGTCAAATCAAATCTTGATCCATGACATGGACAATCCCAAGTTTTTTCTATCTCATTAAAAATTAAGTTACATCCCATATGTGGACATTTTCTATACACAATGTATTCTTTATCATCTTCTTTATATATCATTACATCTTTGCCATTTATCTTATCATAAATTACTTTTTCATTTTTATTTGTTATTCCACTTATATAACCATTTATGCTTTTAACCATATCAGATAATACTCCAGTTACTTGTTTTAAGTTAATTCTCTTTGGATCAAATAATTCTATATATGGGTTATCTTTTTCTAATATAATATCACTAAGTATCTTACCTGCTAAAAAGCCATTAGTAAGTCCCCAAGTATTATAACCTGTACCTATTAACATATTATCCTTAATACTACCTATATATGGTAAATAATCATTAGTTATTATATCAATATTACTCCATAAATAAGTTGGTACTAGCTTTAAATCTAGAACCTTTTTAGCAAGTCCTTGGTAGTTTTTTAAATCATCTGTATCTTTATCATTACTATGAGTATTACTTAAATAAATCAAGTAGTCTTTATAAGTACGAATTGATATAAAAGGATTACTATAACTTATTAATGATACTTTGTCACCATTATAAGTTGATGCACTTAAATATGATTTTTCTAAATTACCTTTTACAGGAAATAAGTATGGCATATTAAAGTATGGATAATGTGAAGCTATTACCACATATTTAGTTTTTATAACATAATCATCTGTTTCGCATAAATAATAGTTATTATCTTTTCTTATATTTATTATCCTAGTATCTTCATAGATTAAGTCATTATCATTTATTAAGCCATATAAGAATTTAATAGGGTGAAACATATAAGTATCATCTACTTTTATTGTATAAATACTATCTACTAGATTATTATTTTCTTTTATTACTTCAAGTCCATTTTCTGTTAAAAAGTTAGCTATTTCTTTTATTTTATCTATTTCTGTTTCATTATTAGTGTAAAGATATGATGAAACATTTTCTAAGTCACAATCTATTTTTTCTTCTTCAATAACTTTTTTTATCATGTTGATAGCTTCTATTTGTGATTTTAGATATAAGACTTTATTATCTATTTTATTTAATAAGTCGTTTTGTAAGTATGTAAGTTTTCCTGTACTATTACCTGTAGTACCATAACCTATTTTATTACTTTCTACTAGCATTACTTTTAAATTACTATTTCGTAAATGATAATAAGTACTAATACCCGTTATTCCTCCACCTATTATTAAAATATCAACTTCTTCATTACTATTTAACTTTTTAAATTTTTTATTATTAATTGTATCTTTCCATATACTAATATTTCCCATATTATCACCATTATTAGTATTGGTAATATTTAAAAAAATATAATAAAAAAAGAGACTATTCTAAATTGTCTCTTAATTCCTTTAAATCACTTAAAAAACTATTTGCACCTTTTACTTCACGATCAGCTTCAACTGGTATTATTTCTACTGGTTTTTGAATTCCATATACTGGTGAAACATATGGTGTTTTTTTGAATTCTTTTGCTTCTTCTAAATTTTCTATTCTAACATGTTTACCTGTAAGTTCTTCATCAAAATCTAATGTCTCAATCTTTTCTTCTTTAATAGTTGGGAATATTTCGTGTTCTTCTAATTCCTCTAACTGTTCAATTTTTTCTACTTCAGGTTCTAATGTTTCTACTTTTTCTTCTTTAGCAAGTTCTTCAAGTTCAGCTATATTAATAGGTATTGTATTGTCATCAACATATTGTGCTTTTTCATTTTCTTCATATAATCTATCGTAATTATCTTTTAATTCATCATAACTAATAAAGGCATTTTTTTCTTGTTCCTCTTCAAACTTAGCATATTTATCTTTTTCAATTTGTTCATCAACTTGTGCTTCTTCTAATGCTTTAGTTATTTCTTCTACTCTAAGTTGAGCTTGTGTTTTTTCAAGTTCAGGTTCTTCATAAATGAATGCATCGTCTAATTCTTCTGGTTCGATATTATTTTCTTTTAAAGTTTTTTCTTCTTGCTTAGAATAATCCTCACCTATTTTTTCAATATCATCAATATTAACAACTTTATTTTTATTACTAATAGATATTATATCAATTACTTCTGTATCTTCAAAATCATCATCTTTGATTGGTTTCATATTCATTGTATCAGCTAAGCTTACTCTTTTTTTCCTTTTTTTACTATCAACTTTATCCATAATTACTATAATTATTATCAAAACAACAACTATAGCTATTAATCCATATATAAAAAGTAAACCATTATTTATATTACCATCTAATAAGGCTAACATAACATCATACTCCATATCTTCTTACTCTACTATTACATTATATCACCTATTGTAGATTAACACAAACATATTTTAACTTTTTACTAAATTTCTAATTCTTTTTATTACTTTTTTCTCTATTCTAGATATATATGATTGACTTATTCCAAGTAGATCAGCTACTTCTTTTTGCGTTTTTTCTTCTTTACCCATTAGTCCATATCTTAAAATAATTATTTCCTTATCACGACCACTTAGTTTATTTATTTCATCTAATACTAGTTTTTTCTCTGTTTCTTTTTCTAGATTCTTAGTTACTATATCAGCATCAGTTCCTAATATGTCTTCTAATTTTAATTCATTACCATCTGGATCATATGATAATGATTCATCTAGACTAACTTCTGTTTTTACTTTTTTATTTTTTCTTAAATACATGAGTATTTCATTATCAATACAACGTGATGCATAAGTAGCTAGTTTGATATTCTTATCTGATGAAAATGTTTTAATACCTTTAATTAAACCTATGGTTCCAATAGATACTAAATCTTCCAAGTCTACACTTGTGTTTTCATACTTCTTAGCTAAGAATACTACTAATCTAAGATTATGTTCAATTAGTTTATCTCTAGCAAATAAATCTCCATCTGCTGCCATAGTTAAATAATACTCTTCTTCAGCCTTAGAAAGTGGTGGTGGTAAAATATCTGTTGCTCCTACAAAAAATAGATTACTACTAAATAAACAGCTAATTAATAATAATAAACATATCATATTTATTCCTCCTATTTTAAAGTATATCTAATAAGAGTTAAAAAATATGTCGTTACAAGTAGTCTTTGTGTAATATTATGGAGATACCATCCATTTTGAATTTATCTTTACTTAAACCAACAAGTACTTTTCTTTTAATTAGTTTATCATTAATAGTTATTTCATTTATTTTAAATGCTTCTATGATACCACTATTATTAAGTGTTTTATATGGAATATAGATTGGTTTATCTATTTTTATATTCTTATCATATAAAAGAATTACTGGTGTTTTAGTATAAGGATCATATAATTTATTACCAGTATCTAAATAAGCATTATAAGTATATGTTTTATCTTTGTATTTAAATGATACTTTATAGTAATAATTTGTTTGAATCTTTAAATCATGTCTTTGTTTAATATATAGATATAAAATAATAGGACTTAGTATAAGTAAAATAATAATATTAATACTAAATCCATTATTTATGAATATTAGTCCTTCATTCTTATAGGAAAACTCTAAATTTAAAAAGTATATAAATCCTCCTAACACTATACTAACAAAATATAAATATAAAAAGTTTTTAATGAAATATGTTTTATCTTTTATACCAAAAGTTATCACTAACATTATTATTGATATTAGTACTTTTAGTAGAAATAAGGTAATAGAATTTAACTTTATAAATAAAAAGAATATACTAAGTCCTCCTATCAAACTACCTAATAGTACTCTTCTAAATTTTATATTTCTTTTAAGTACTATATTTACTGTTAAAAGAAGTAACATATCAAAAAAGAAATTAATAAAAAAGACTAAGTCAACGTATATTTTCATACTATCACCTAGTCTTATTCTAATATATTAATGCTTCGATAAATGTCAAAAAAAAGAAGCTTATTTAGCTTCTTCAACTTTAACTTCTTCTTTTCCTTTATAGAAACCACATTTAGGACATACTCTATGAGGTTTAATTGCTTCTCCACAATTTGGACATTTAGTTGTTCCAACTGCTTCTAATGCATTGTGACTTCTTCTCATTCTTTTTCTAGTTTTAGATACTTTTCTAAATGGTACTGCCATGTTATCACTCCTCTCTTAGCATTTCTTCTAGTTCTTTAAAAGGATTATTAGTATTTTCCATACTATCTTCGCTGATCAATTTCCAGCCATCCCCATGATATTCATCGAAACTTTTAACATTCGTTAATTTCAATGGAACTTCTAACAATATATTTTGCCACAAAACGTCAGTAATATCAAGTATATTTGATGAATTTTCTTCATTTTCTTCTATTTTTTCATCAATTTCGGAACTAAATTCATAATCTATATCATCTAAACTAATACTATCTTCAATAACCATTATTCCTGATACTTTACCATTTACTGATATTTCTTCACCAATATTCTCAATACTTCCATTAAATTTAACATTTTTTAATTCTTTAATATCAGTATTTTCTAAATATTCTTTTGGGATAACTACACTATCAGATATATTTAGTGTTGATAACGTATGATTATATAGTTTGGATATATCTATTTCCATAATATCACCACGCTTTACAAATTATACTATATTTTCTATTTTTTTTCAAGTAGTTAGCTATAAAAAAGTAAATACTAATTAGTATCTACTTTTTCACTTTTATTATCTATTTCTATTTCATCAAGTGATTTAGACATATCAGATAATTCTTTTTCAACGCTATCATCAAATAAAGAATTATTTTTAATAGGTATTACTTCATTTATATCTTCAAATACTTTGTCTAATTTTTCTTTTATTTGTTCTTTACTAAATGGTTTAGCAATATAATCAACAAATCCTTCAGAAATATATTTTTCTTTAGCCCCTGCTACGGCATCTGCTGTTAGAGCTATAGTTGGGATATTAAAGTTAGGATTTTCTTTTAATTTAGCCATAGCAGTTTCACCACTCATATTTGGCATCATTATATCCATTAGTATTAAATCATATTCATTTCCATTTTTAACTTTTTCTAAGCATTCAAGTCCATCATAACATTCATCAAGTTCAAAATTAAAATCATTAAGTGCACGACGAGCAACTTTTATATTTAGTTTGTTATCATCAACTATTAATATTTTCTTATTTCCATAGTTAACATTATTTAATGCTTCTCTTCTTATAGCATCTAACCTTATTACTTGAGTAGTAGTAAGTGGATTAACCATTGTTTTTATTTTTTGAGGAATACTTACTACAAACATAGAACCTTCTCCAAATCTAGACTCTACATTTATTTTTCCACCCATCATTTCTACTAAACTCTTAGTAATTGCTAGTCCTAAACCAGTACCTTCTGTAGTAGTATTTTTTTCAATATCAAGTCTTTCAAACTTAGTAAATAATTTATTTATATCTTCAGCTTTAATTCCTCTTCCTGTATCTTTAACACTAATTATTAAATTACATATATCATCTTTATTAATACATTTAACTGTTAGATTTACTTCACCTTTTTCAGTATACTTAAAAGAATTTGATAATAAATTATTAAGTACCTGTTTTATGTGTAATCTATCACCTATAAGCTCATAAGGTAAATCTTGGGCAATATCCATTTTAAAATCAATTGGTTTTTCACCTATTCTAGTTGCATCTATCTTAGCAAGTGTTTCTATTTCTTCTTTTGGTTTATAAACTTCGTTAGTTATTTCCATTTTTCCACTTTCAATTTTACTTATATCTAAGATATTACCAACTATTTCAAGTAGTGTTTTAGATGCACTTCTTATATCTTCAGTATCTTCTACTACTTGCTCTGGTACTTGATCTTTAAATGATTCAATATCTTCAGATAAACCTACTATTGCATTAAGTGGAGTCCTTATTTCATGAGACATACTACTTAAGAAATCACTCTTAGCATTATTAGCTCTTTCAGCTTGATTTCTAGCCATTTCCATATCTTTTAACATCTTAAGATCTGGATTTTCTATGGTAAAGTACATAATATAGTTTAAAAATGATAAAGATACAGAAATAACTATTAAATATGGATTGAGTTGAAATAATAGTATTAATAAAACAATTATAAATATCATTCCTGCAATTGGTAAATGTCTTCTATCAACTTTTTTGAAATTAGTAAAAACTATTATTAAGTTAGATATAATATATAATCCTACAATGATTGCTATAAAATTAGTTGATGTTCCAGAAACACTATAATTACCATTTTGTGATATAACATTTACACTTCCAGCAAGTATTAGTATTGAAAATATAATATTAATAAGTGATATAATTCCTATTAATTTTTTATAGTTTTTTCTAGCTTTATCAATAGTAATAATAGTTGTATACATAAACAAACTACTTATATATACAATTAGTAGCATAAAATCAAACTTATTTAAAACACTTATTATTTTTAATCTAGATGGTGTTAACTCATATAAGCCAATTATATGTAAAACTGTAACAATGATACTATCAATTAATATTGCTATAAGCATTGTAGCATACATGTTATTTTCTATTAAATCTACTCTTCTTTTAGCAAAATATACAATGCACAATAATGCCGAAAAAAAGATAGAACAGCATGGTAATAAAATTCCTTCCATATGCAACCTCCTATGATCCTATAATAATTATAATACAAAAAAATAAAATAAAAAAGAAGATTTTAAAATCTTCTTTGAAAATCACTTTCTTCTAATTCTTTTACTTTTCTTTTTGCATCATTAACTAAAGCAATATTATTTGGAGTTATATTCTTAATATTAGCTATATCTTTCCATGCTTGTAGAAGTTCTAATTCTTCTTTTTCTACATAATTAGCCTTTATTTCTATTTCTCTATCATATCTATCTGCTGTAGCTAATCTTTCTTTTAATCTTGTTTCCCAAACTTCAGTAGAATTATTGAATCCTTCTAATTCTTCTTTTCTAGTAGTTTGTCCATACTTTTCCATCATTAAATATAACCAATATGCATATATATCTCTTAAATATTCTAATGCTTCTTTTTCTCCCATATTGCTTATATCAATTGGATCATCAATAACAGTATGAATATAATCGTTTTTTTCCTTTAATTGTAACTCTTTTTTATAATGAATTATTGGAACAATTTTAATATTTTTTTCTTTGGCTATTCTATAAATACCAGGCCATAATTTTAAAGATAATAAATTAGATGATTTATTCCAAACTCCTTCAGGATAAATTATTAAGTCAGCACCTAAATCTATAGCCTTTTCACATTTAGCAACTGATGATTGCTTACTGGCTTTATTTTTTCTATTTACTAATATTGAACCATTTAACCATGCAGTTATACCATCGATTGTATTATAAAATTGTGGTAGACTTCCAAATAAGAAATATGCATTTCTATATGCTGCTAAAACTGTAGCTAATGCATCATCTTTAAATCCATGATTAGGTGCCCATATTACTGGTTCATCTGGTAATGTAATTCCCTTATCTATTTCAGTTGATTCAGAATTTTTTAATTTATTTCTATCTTCCATTATTTGCTTACTTGATAATAGACTTGGTCCAACAGCTTTAATTATTTTATTAATTATTCTTCTGCGTTCTACACCTTTTTTTGATAATACATTTTCTGGATTATCATCAAGTAAATAGCTAAGTTTATCAGCTAAAAAATAGAATAATTTTGATGGTTCATCATCACCAATTAAATCTTTTACATCGCCAATGTGTCCATCATATTTTGATAAAATCTTCTTCATTTTTTCTTCATTATTCATAATAGTATCACCAATTCCCCTTAAATTTGGACATATTATACCATAAATTGGTGAATTTGTCAATTTTTAGTCTCCAAGTGTGTAATCATTTATTCCCCAAGTAATAGTACTATTGTTTCATCTGCAGCTAGTCTTTCGCCTGGAGTTGGACTTTGAGTAATTACTTTATTTCCATCTCCTACATATTCTATATGCCAATTAGTCAAAAGTTTCTTAGCATCTTTTTTATCCATACCAACTACATTAGGTATTTCATAATATATTTTATCTTCCCAAGTATAGTCTTTTTCTATTTGACCAGATTGTTTTGGGATATCAAGTGCATCTATTATATCAAGTATTATCTTGCGAGCTATTGGAGTTGTGGTATAACTTGATAAAAGTGCTGTATGCTTTGGATTATCTAAGGCAATATAAAATACTACTTTAGGATCATTTGCTGGTATTACGGACATAAAACTCATTATATAGTTATTTACTAAGTAATGACCATTTTCTACTTTTTGAGCTGTACCAGTTTTACCACCTATTCGATATCCATCAATATAGGCTGCTTTTCCTCCACCTAAAGCAACAACTGTTTCTAGAGCATAACGCATTTTAGCACTTGTTTCCTCTGATATTGTTTTTCTAACTAATGTTTTTTCTTTGGTTTCAATAATACTATTTGTTTCTGGTTCAATTATATTCTTAACTACAAAAGGTTTATATAAATTACCTCCATTTACGATAGATGATACAGCTGTTACTTGTTGAATTGGGGTAACACTTACTCCTTGACCAAAAGCAGTTGTTACAAGTTCTAGTTCATGTACCTTATCTAAGTCAAAAATAATTCCTTTACCTTCTCCATTTAAATCTATTCCTGTTTTTTTACCAAAGCCAAATAAATCTAAATAAGAAAACAGTTTTTCTTTTCCTAACATTTGTCCTAGTTTAACGAATCCTGGATTACATGAATTTTGTAGTACTTGTAAGTATGTTTGTTGTCCATGTCCTCCTGCTTTCCAACATCCAATTCTAGCTCCACCTATTCTAACACTACCAGAGTCGTAGAAGTAATCATTTTCCATATCAATTAAATTTTCTTCTAAAGCAGATGCAAATGTACTTATCTTAAAAGTTGAACCTGGCTCGTAGGAAGCCCAAATTGGTAAATTTCTACTTAATACTTCTTGTGAATAATTCTTATAATTATTAGGATCATAGGTAGGACGTGATGACATACCTAATATTTCTCCAGTATTAGGATCCATTGCTACTGCTAAAGCCATATCAGGATTAAAAGCTTTCATAGCATTATCAAGCTCTCTTTCTATTGATTTTTGAATATTAATATCGATTGTTAGTTGAAGATTCATACCTTTAGTAGGAGCTAAGTAAATATCATTTAGTTTTAGTTTATTCCCTTTGGCATCAGAAAAATATTTAATTGCTCCACTTTCTCCTGTTAATAATTTATCATATTCAAGCTCTAATCCAGCTAATCCTTGATTATCAATTCCAACATAACCAAGTACATGAGCAAGTAATTCTTTATATGGATAATATCTTTTTGCTTCTTTAACGAGATATACTCCAGGTAAGTGTAAGTTATTAATT
>ODAI010631401.1_pt1 | contig 11606 bp, 10 predicted proteins | sample 1539321 | NCBI WGS metagenome assembly ODAI01 (sample SAMN02144231, study PRJEB22623) | gut metagenome | biome: sheep rumen | host: Ovis aries | place: New Zealand
AGAGAAATATTGCCAAGTCCCTTGTTGCCAGGAGTGACGCACTCATAGAGCGTATTGAAACCAACGGGACTGTAGTTGCCCGTTGTCTTGTTCATCAGTTGCTTCCAGCCTCCCAACCATTCTGTATTCTCTTTTCGCAGATTGAATAGCTTGGTATTAACAAGCACAGTCGTTGGCATTTCCACATCGCTAATGCGAACGAAACGCATGAAGTCTGTTCCGTCCTTCATAGTGCCAAAGACATCTTCATTCTTATGTTCGTCAGTCCGCAGATAGTTGAAAAGCGCAGAACGTATAGACCCTTTGATGGAACTTCCTGCCACCAGAGGCTTATCGTAAAACTGGGTGCGGAGGAATGTCTTGATGTTATTGTCTGTCTTTGCTGGCAAGTCATAGACATAGCGAGACAATTCGCCAATTTTGTTGCCCAGAAGTTGGCTGATGCCTTTGTCGTCTGATTTCAGGAACAAGGCTGTTAATGCCCCCACATCTATACCAGCAACGGCCACTTTTTGCATATCGATGACATAGACCTTGTTGTCTTTCTGAACGAAGTCAAGACCCTTCACCCATTCATTGTCGTTGCCAGCACCGACAGAGAGCGGGGTTATGACTTCTAATTCTATGGGATATCTTTTGTCTTCCATATTACTTCAAATTTATAGGTAGCATGATAGCCTTTCCATTGCGCCATACATGGTGTGCTATCTCCACGTCAGCAGGCGTTGGCTTCAGGTCTATTATCTTGCCTATTACGGTTGCAGCCTCATCTCCTTCTTTATGGAAAACAGAACCTGGCAAGAAACCGTAGATGGCATTCTTTCGCAGTGTCATATAGGGATAAGTGGTAATCCATCCACCCCGACGTACAAAATCGTAGGCAACTTGCTCGGAGTTCATCAATTTCGACAGTTGGCCTTCGGACTCTGGGATGAACAGAGAAAGAGACAACTGGTGATTAGCCCTCTGAGGCAAATCTATCGAAAAGGTATCAACCGTATATTCGAAGAAACCATATCCAACGTTCCTGTCAGTTCCGATGCCCTCCAGAGAAAGAAGTTGCAATGCTTTCTCTAATAGAGTGGTATCTCCTTCTACAATGAAATAGAACCCGGCATGATGGCGGAAGAGGATCTTATCTACATAAAAAGGCACAGCATCATCCTCCCCTGTACGGCTTTGTAGGGTTACTCGCTGCGACACTTCAGACCTTACAAATTCCTTACTGCCATTAATATCTTCGGGCAATTCGCAGGTAGTAAGATAACCATCCTGAATATAGGGGATGTATTTCCCTGTTCCGTCAAACAAAGATTCACCAGACAGGACCTTAGAAAGCAGTGTACTATCAACCCATTGTACTTTCTTCACCTTCTTGGCCATCGAGGCATCAGCAAGTTCTGCTTGCTGGGCCAGCATGGGAATAGGGAGGAAATATACGGGAGTACTATCCTTATCCTTTTGGTAATAGGGGAACAGACTACTTACTGTGAATCCAAGGTCACCATTATCAGGCAGTCTCTCTCCATTCTTGGCTAAGCACGACATGAGGGCAGAATAGAGTGTGTCAGACTGTATTGTCTTCTGACTGCTGCCCAAATCTTCATGCGGGTCGCTGATGTGGAGGGGAGCCGTGAAGTGCAACTTATAGATTTTGAATGTTGCCATAATCGTCAGGTTTATGCCTTCCAGTTGTTTGCGTCAGAGAGTTCCGTCTTTATCATCTCTCCAAACTTGATCTGGCCATAGCCACGGGAACCGCTACCACCAAGGTAGTCGTTCTCAAGCAGTCGGATACCCTTCTCAAACAGAGCCATCAACTCCTGCTCGTCATCATCATCCCAAACATTGATGATGAACTCGGCATTGAATTCTGCACCTGCTGGAACACGTTCGGTCTGTCGGGGATGCTGTGCAATACCCTTTACACGATCAATAACATTCTCGAATTTGTTTTCTGTATAAGGCATGTCCAAGTTGTCACAATCCAAGAGCATCTTCTTGGAATCGTTGCTCAACATGGCATCCCTGACAATGATTTTTGAGGGTTGATTACTGGTATTATTAACTCTACTCTCAGTGATGCCAAACAGATTGTTGACCTTTTTGTCAAGCCCTACTTGCGGAGCTCCTGCTGCTTGTTCTAACAAACAGCGCATCTTACCCTTTAATGAGCTTCCAGGAATATACGGCACATCGCCCTTTGACGCCAATTTAACAACCGGATTGTCGATGCCGCCAATTTCAACATTTTCACTGTTACCTCCAATATGAAGACCTGTTATGAGGGTGATGGAGGTGTTTATCTTGATTTTCTTTACTAACTGTTTCATTGTCTTGCTTTGTTTGATGGTTATTATTTCTTTTCTGCTGCTTTGTGGTAGGCCACGATAGCCTCGAAGGCTGTGATGAAATTCTTAAAGGCCTTGGCTCTATCAGGGCTGCTCAAAACTTTATCGATGGCATCCGTTATTACCACAAAAAAATCTTCAATCTTCTGAGCCTTGTTCTTTTTCCCATTCTGTTTAGCACGGCCAACAGCATAGGCCAACTTAGGCTTAAGCATCGTAAATTCCGTTTCATTGTAGCCCATCATCTGTTGACGTTTTACCTCACCGAAGAACTTACGCAGTTGGCTTGTTGTCAGAGGCTCTGAGTCATAGTCATCAACTGCAAGGTATTTACCAAAATTTTCAGCAAACTGAACGGTTACGTCAGTTACTTTGTTTTGAATCTCCTCTTTGGGAATTCGGTCATTCTTATTCCAATTCATAGTTATAATGTATTTTAATTATTGATCTCATCTTTTAATATCAATTCTGCCCAACGGGCTGCAAGAGCAATAAGTTCAAGTTTACGCCCATTGCGATAATCTATTTCTTTGTCTCTCAGCGAACGGCAGAAGTCACAGACAGTACTATTTGACTCATAGCGTTTCATGTATCGCGTCAAGTAATAGCTGATGTGCCAGATATAACTGAAGTCCTCTGCCTTTCCCTCCTTACGAAGCACCTTATTCCTGTCTGCTATAGAAGAGTAGAGCATCAATTTATGTAAAATGCCTTTGCTGAGGTCATACTCTTTTATCAGGGTAACAAACTGTTGCTTGAAACTCTTCACGTAGTCAAACTCCTGCTCCCAAGAGACGGTCTTGCCCAACATGCAGAAGGCGTTTTTCTCGCCATCATGAAAATGCTTGGCGGCATCTTCTGTTTCGCCAGCTAGTTCTGCTGCCTTTGAGATCGGGAACTTGGGCTGTACGATGGCTATACCTCCAGAGATACTAATGCCGTCTCTGCCAAAACGCTCTTTTGTCTCTTGACGAATACGCTCTGCAAAGTCAATCACCTTATCCCAACGTCCCACAACAAATAGGTCGTCTCCACCCGCATAGATGATGTTTAGGTAAGGTTTGAAGATAGGCTCCTGTTGTATCTTACTGGTTTCCTCCTCGAAGAAATCTACCAGTCGTTTCGAGAAAGCCTTGTACTGACTGATGCTGTCAAAGCCGGTGATGAAACGTTTACCTAAGCCGTCAACGTCCATTCGGAGAATGCCTAAGTTGGTATCACCTGCATATTCCTCAAAGGTCTTAAAACCTTCTTGCCGACGCAGTTCCTCTCCTAATTGTATCTGTTGTCGTACAGAGGGCAGTACGTACATCTCTTCATCTTTCCCGTCTGCTGTCATCTTGACGCAATCAGGTGATTCAATACCAGTCACGGCACATACCTTTGGTTTGCCACCTACAGGTATTGGCTCAAAGAAGTCTTGAAAACTTTCCGTGAGAAGGTTTTTAAACTTCTGGCTTTTCTGATGGGCGAATTCTGCATTCACCACCTTCCAAAGGTAGCCAGGTTTCTGCTTTGGGGCATCCTGACAATCAACCGTGCCGTCAGAATTCTCGTTGAAAGCCAGATGGCTGATGCTCAGACCCAACTGTCCTTTGTGCTCATTCCAAAGCTTTTGTTTAGCTTGCATGGCACATGATTCGACAGCCTGCACAATCTGGGGAGTATTATCCGTCAAGAGATAGAACTTACCACCAGAACTATAGATCACCTCTGTAGTTTTGGCTCCATTCGCCTCTGCTGCCTGTTTGATGTCGTCACAGACATTCTCCATCAATTGGCGGAGATAGTAAGAACGGCCCTTCAGACTGACAGCAGCCTTCTTTGACGAGATATTATAAAGGAATCGCTGAATACCAGACAAATCCCCTCCCACAAACAGTCGATTGAAAACTTGACTTTTTTCCATTCGTGGTTATTGATTAGTATTGTTGTTAATGTCTTTATCTTTTCGTAACTGGTGTACTATTCCACACCCGATGCTGGCATTCTTACCTATCCCGATGTTGTTGGGGATAGACAAGTTGCATTTGAAGTCGGCATTGAAGGCCATCATCTTTATACCTTTATTATATATAAGGTAAGAATCTCCTATTTCCGTAATCTTCAGAAGCAGTTCCTTTTCCAGATGGATATCCAGCCCCTTCAGCATGGATAGCAGATTGGCTTTCAGAATATTTTCAAGGAATGAGACCTTTTCCACCACGCCTTCGATGTCTTTATAGCGCTGGTAGTTCTGTGAGTTGAGAGGCAGCCACCTACTAATATGATAACTGAACATCTCTTCCCAAGTCTGAACGAGAATCCTGGCTGGCTGGATTCTTCCTGTGTTGCATGTGATCTGCCGGTCACCGATAGTCATCGTACCATCAACTTCCGTCAGGAACTGCCCGATGATATCGACACCGTCTTCGACACAGACTATAGCGGCCTTACCTTCCAATCGTTTGTACTGGATAAGGGGATAGGCGTATCTGAACTTGTCGTCGTCCAGATGATTGTGGAAATACACATTGGGATGTTCGCCAAGACTGTGGATAACAGCTCCTCGGAAAAGAGGTATTTCGTTCTGGCGGATTTCAGCATCGGTTAATACTGTTAGTGTTCGTATATATTTCATTTAGTCATTTATAGTATGGTTTACTTCTGTTTTTAGTTATTATTACGGCAAAATTACTAATTATCTTTTATTTCTACAAACTTTTTCTATTTTTTATATGAAATGGCAGTTTATTTCGTTAATAACAGCGGTCAATTCGTCATCATCCGGTCCAAGCATTGACATGGGTTTTGCGTAGGTGACGAAGCCTTTCTTGTCAATATATACCTTGATATAAGAATAGGTATCACTCGTCCGCATGTAATAAATCACACTATAGTCTTCCGAATGCTCTACGACATTAGTTATCTGTACCGACAGTCCGTCGCATGCAGAACGTATCATATTGTAAAGTCGCTCGTGAATATCGTCCGACGGTGTATAATTGAATACAAACGGAAGCATTCTCTCGTTGTTGAGGAGCATCAGCACCAACTGGGTATGCTCGTTTCTCGTTACAGGTACAGCAGGCAGGAATACGCCCCCCTCTTTGTAACGTATATCAAACCTGTCAGTTCCGCAAGGTGTCTGAATCTGATAAATCTCCATGTACGGCTTGCTGACGACAGATTGAACTGAGTATGGGGTACCCTCCATATTGTACATGATGCAATGATACTTCGCCCTCAAATAGTTCTTTGTATTCTCGTCGTGGAAAGGGGTAGGCTCCACATCACCAATGATACGGCACTCTGGCGGCATGTTCTTGCTTTTCTGAATGGGTTCGATACGGAACTTGTCAAACGGAGTGACGTGCGGCAGGTTGGTGACGTATAGGGTTTTCTGTGCGCGGGTCGTTGCAGTATAGGCCCATCTCAGGCTGTCGTCGTTCAAACCAGTTCTGTCGGTATAGTCAACAAACACCTTGCCCCATTCTCCACCCTGACACTTGTGGCCTGTGACCGCATAACCGTATTTCGCCCTGATGGCATTGTAATACGCATCGGTCATCAGCGCATCGGCAAAGGCCTGGGTGCCTTGCTTCAAACCGGGATGACGCATACAGAAATTGATGTATAGAGCACGGTTTTCGTCAATAGAGATAGTTGCCTTGTCGCTTGTCAGGAGGTCTTCTATAAGCATACAGGGCATGGAGTTGCCGTCCCCATCGGGCACAACCACCTGAACGAAGTTGATAGTAACGATGATGCGTTTCCGCTCACTGCCTACTTGAGCATATACAGGAGCAGACTGTTGTGTTCTTGCTCCGACCTCCAGGACAGGAACGAACTCGCCATTCATGCGCCCTAATCGGTAGTTGTTCTGGGTGATGAGCAGTATATCATTCTCTCTGAGCGGCACGTCATCGCCATAGAGGGATTTGCGGATGTCGCTGTTGTATTTGCTTGCAGCCTTGTTGGAATAGCATATCACGACGCTGTCATGCCTGCCCGACTCCTTCCTGTATTCAAGATACTTGTTGAGAAAATCGTCTGGAGATATTGTTTCTACATCATTTTCTTTTTCCTCAAACACCAGACAGTTGCGCTTCTCCTTCTTCAACAGGTCGCGAATCATCATGGCATTCTTCAAGATGATGCTGTCATCTTTCTGGCGAAGCACCTCTGTCAGTTCCGTTTCAACAACCTTCAGACCGCGTTCTATAAAATAGTCTGCTTTCAAAGCATTGGATTCTGGCTCGCCTACAGGAGGAAGCTGGGCAGGATCGCCAACGAAGATGACTTTCCCGCCAAAGTCCGGACGAACAAAGTCCAACAGGTCTTCCATGAGGTTGTCGGTTCCAAACACGAACAACTCGTGCTCTATTTTCCGAGAGCAGACCATGGAAGCCTCATCCACGATGGCAACGATATTCCCACCGCATTCATTTTTACGCACAGGAAATACGAACTTGAATTCGGATTCTGCCACATCCTTGACATTCTTGGAAACCACGCACGCCTTTTCGTAAATAGCTTTGTGGATGGTTACGGCAGGACGACCAGTCTTTGCGGAAAGAACCCGTGCAGCCCTGCCAGTTGGTGCCATCAAATGAACAGCCCGGCTCTGCGACAAATAGTCGGCAATTACCCTGACCATCGTTGTCTTACCCGTGCCAGCATATCCTTTAAGGATAAAGACGGATGCATCGCTATCCATAAACGCTTTGATAGCATCAAATACTTGCTGTTGCTGTTTTGTCAAAGTCATACTTCTCGTCATTTGATGATTGATACTATACGCCATCTGCCGTCAGGCATTTTCATGGCTTTTGCCTTGACGGAGTCGCCTTCCTTTAGGTTATTGGCCTTAGCCAGTTTATCTGGCACAAAATATTGATGGTCGATAAAGCAGAAATCTCCATGGACAGGAACAGACACCTTGCGCTGATGGTACAAACAACTCTGTCATTGACATGCTGCTTTTTATTGACAGCCACATGACTGTCTTTCTTGTTTGTTGGATGAATTGTCAGTACGACCTTCCGCTTTTGGAAATCATAGACTCTTACCTGGAACACATCACCGACAGAAGCATTCCTCAGTAATGTCATGAGAGAAACCAATACGGAAATTCCCTTCTGCTTATTTACAAGTTTGGCCTTCTCTTTCCCTGCATGATTGGTTACAATTCCGTTGTATGTAAGCTCTTCAACGGGAATATCTGAATATGCATATTCTTCTGCCTTCTCTATGTTGTTCCGATAGAACCGCTTTGCTTGATCTGAAGGTGCAATGCCTAACAACTTATTCTGAAGCAAATAGACATCGCCTGAGATTTCCCATCTATTTGCTTTGTATGTCTTCATATACTGTTCGACCTCATAGGCTGCCTGCTCTTTATTTGACTCTAATAGCAAGTTGGCCAGCCCCAGTCGGAGTTCGCCTATATACTCTTCTTTGCCAATCATAGTCAGAGCCTTGCAGTATAATGAGATCCGTACTTCTTTATCCTCACAGATGTCACCAAGGTGCTTCCAAATAAACCACACTGGTGTCGTAAGGAGAAGCGATTTGTATTCCTCGATTGCTCTCTCTGTATTACCCTGCCAGTAATACAGTTGGGCGATATACATCCCAATGAACCTGTTATTAGGACATTTTTCCTTGACGGTCTTGAAGAACGGGAAAAGTTCGTTGACGAATTGTTCTGTGTGCCGCTTCTTCAGTTCTTTATAGAGACGGGTAGCGACGTTTTCAGCCAAGGATTGAAATTCGATGGACTTCCCACTTTCAGTAGTCCCTTTCTCCGATACGAAATCTTCATCCCGCAGGCTCTCCAGTTTCCACATCTGGCAGAACTCGATGAATCTGAAGTCATTCTCATGTTTCTTCTCCAGGTGTTCTGCCTGTATTATGATACACGAGTGCAGAATACTTGGCTTACAAGTAGCAAAAATCAGATAGAAGGCCAGTGCCGTCCTAACCTCCCTCGAAGACAATCTGTTTTCATTCTTTTTCAGATATCGATAGATAGCCCACCCGCAGGGTTCTTCGAAAAACGTAGGAATCTCCTTTGCCACAAAATGAGGCAAGAGAACTTGATACGCTTCATCGAATTTCTGCTCCTTGCCCAATTGATACGCCTTTGCAATAACGGGGGCGAGTGCATTGATGTGTTCCTGCGAGTTGATGTCCATAGTATTGTATAGTAATGAGTGTTATGTTAGATTTGCTGGATTTCATTTGCAAAGGTACAACCGATTTCTGATTGCTGCAAGCATTTCTGCCTTACGAACGGTTCTGTTCTTCATAGAACCATTATCGTAGTTCTCTTACAGACCAGGTGCCCTTGATGCACTCTGTTTCATAGAAGAAACGGGCGAGGGGGTCATTCTGGGTCATAATCTCACGGATATGCGAGAAAGACAATTTTGATAGTAAATCTTTGGCAGATGTTTCAAATTTGTGCGACGGCATCGCACAAATTTGGCTATGAGACAATTTATGCGACGCTGTCGCATAAATTACATTTCCAATCTGAGGATAGCAATTGTAAAAGAGTCGAGAAGTCTGAAACAGCGTCACATTCAGTCCCTTCGTATTCACTCTCTCCTCTAATCGTTTCAGCAGTCTATCACCATATTTAGCTCGGTCGCTGCCTTTCTGTTCGTATTCCACAATGTAGCAACCTATGAGCCAGTTGCGGAGTGTGGCCATCTGGTTGACAGCTTTGATAGCACTGGCTTGGGCCGACTGGTGGGTCTGCAGGATGGAGGCTGACAGTTCTTCGAATGTTGGGGTATCCTTATGCAGCCATCCATCTGCGATGATTGAGAGTTGCTCAGTATTTGTATCCATAGGCTTATTTATCATTATATTGCTCGAGTTGCTCCTTTAAGGTTTCCTTTATCTGCTCCCGTAAAGTATGGGGTTGAACGACTTCAAGATACTGCCCATAAACAAGAATCTTACCGCGAAGCTCGCGATTAGGCTCAATGTTCAGCATTACTTCACCGTATGTTCCATCAGTGTGTTCGCCAAAAGGCCGCGTCTCATGTTGAGAATGATGCAAGGGCTTCGTCAGCAACAGACCATGCTGATATTCTGTCTTTGTGCGAATCACGACCTGCTCTACCTCGGCATCTTTCTCGTGTGTCACACCAATGATGTTCTTGAAGTACTGCTGATAGAAGCCTTTATCCGCAGGAATGTACTCGATATTCTCAACAGGATTCAACTTTCCAACAATTCTATCCAATGGCACATTGTATGCCTGATATGGTTCTCGATCAGCCTCGCCAAACACGAACCATCGACCGTTATATTCTTTGAGGAACTGGGGATGGAAGGTCAGTTCAAATTGTTCTTGTCCGAATGGCTGATAGGAGAATCGCAGTACCTGATGGTCTGTAATAGCCTTGTTAAACAGAGGCAGCAAATCGATATTCGTCAGAATCTGCTCTAAACTAGAACGGATATGGCTCGCTCCGCTTTCCATTTCCCTACTGGTATCAAGCAACAATTGTGTATTCGCGAAATACGAAGAGAACCAACTTGCAGGCAGCAAACCTGCTGAGGCCTTGCAAAAGGCTACATAGTCTTCCAATCGTTTCTGTTCAATAGCCTGTCTTTCTGCAACCAAAGGGTCATTACTTTCACCTACATATTTTAAAGCTTTTCCTTTTCCCCTCTTACCGTTATCCACAATGCTACCTGGACATGCTCGCTTTAAAGCCGTTACCACCTCAGAGGAAGCCTTCTTCAAATCATTATAAAACATCTCTTTCGACAACGTCGCTTTCGGGTTATTGTCGTAGAATCCTTTTGGTAGCCTCCGCTTTATACACATGACATCTGCGAGGGTTACGAATTCTCGTTTCATCAACTCATCGTAAAAGATGTTCACGAACGTTGTCTTAACTCCTATTCCGGCAAAGATATTTTTAGTAGGCATATTATTTAAGTTTAGGCACTGCAAAGATACAATATTTTTCTGAAACGCTTTCGCATGGCAGAAGTTTTTTGCAGTTCCGCAAGGCTTGTCTTCGTTTTTTTTCTTGGTGATTTGTTGTTAAGAAAGTAATTTTGCAAGCAAAAAATGAGGTAATTATGATAAAGAAAATGTTAACAATGGTGCTGATGTGCATCATGGCAATGGGAGCGAAAGCTCAGGTTTATGGCTATGACTCGTGGGCACAAATGCCTACGGTAGATCTTTACGACGATGGTATGCTGAATATGCTCATTCGGGCTGTAGCAGAGAACGGAGCACGACTCAAGGCCGAATATGAGGCAAGCTACAATCAGACGGAAGCGGCTTTTCGTCAAAAGCGATGGTATGAGGTAATCAATAATGCCAACAGGGCTCTGGCTATCAGGGATTATAATGGATACTTGTTCTATATGCGTGGCTATGCATACGAACAGATTGGTGACTGGAAGGAGGCTAAGAGAGACTACAAGAGAGGGAAGAGATGCGGCAGCGGTCTGGCAGAACAGGCTCTTAGTGCTCTCAAGGCTAAAGAGAAGCAGAGAAAAAAGAACTATGGTGGCGGGACAACCACGACGTACTACGATGCTTACGGGAATAATCTCGGATCAAGCTACCGCAGGTAAAAAATGAAAGTTGCCTAATCTCTCATCGAAATTAGGCAACTTTTGGGTAGAGATTAGGCAACTTTCTATTTTTGGCCTTTTTTTGAGTCTGATCAACTTGTTCTGATGGGCTCGTAAAACAGTCTGCTATTTCAACTGCTTGCCGTCGGAGAAGGCCTTTCCCTCTGTCCCGCCCAGACGGATGTAGGTATGATGGACAGGATCGTAGGTTATCAGATCCATCGACTCTACATCAGGATTGCCATCCTCGCCAAGATAGTGCTCGTCGCAGAGGATATTGACAATCTCGGCCATCAAGAGAAGTATGTTCAACAGGGCAAATGCCGATGTCCTGAGAGCAAAACTCCTCTATAGCGGTATGAAATGGGACTGAAATCACCACCGACTGGGAGCTGGTACAAGAGCAAAAGTGGGGTAACCTGTAAATATCGGTTTGTTCTCGTACATAAAATAGTATAAGCGGTACAACCAAAGACTGGCAGGAATCACATCCTACCAGTCTTTGCTTCTACGACATCAAGAAATTGTAATAACAGTAAAGTCCCATTTTCTTCCTGATGGCAATGGCTGTGTAATATAAGAGATTCTGTCAAAAAGCTTAGTGCGATAACCGATAAATGACAAAAATCGCTTAGTGTAGTAACCTTTTTATGCAAA
>ODAI010323778.1_pt1 | contig 11605 bp, 14 predicted proteins | sample 1539321 | NCBI WGS metagenome assembly ODAI01 (sample SAMN02144231, study PRJEB22623) | gut metagenome | biome: sheep rumen | host: Ovis aries | place: New Zealand
AAAATGGATTTCAATAGTATAGGTTTCATCCATCATTTATACACCTTCCCATTTGATTTATCTTTCAAGGTAATTCTTCCAACGATTTCAAAACCGGCAAGATAAGCAATCTTCCTGAATGTGTGAATCAATTCCCGGTTTCGTTTCTCGCTTTCTGATTCTTCCTTAATTATCCCCTTCAACCCGTTATAAGCTGTGGGGTCTGCATAACCTTCAAGGTTTTTCTTCGGGTTCTGATTCTCCAAAATCTTCACCTTCACAATCACATTTGTAATACATGAATTCATGAACTGTATCTTTTCCAGATACAAGAAGGGCAGCAATAAGCATTCCTATAAATGCCCCGATAAAAAGCCCGACAATGAAACCCACCATAATCAGATACCGTGAATCCGGGCGGCAATCATATCAGCCGTGTGAGTGTAAAGCACATTGGGATAAACGGTGATAGCATGACCGTAATTGTTCCAGTTCTCTTTATCATCGAAAGCGCCCATGTGCCATCTGATACAGGCAATTTCTTCATCCGTAAGGGGAAGAATCTTCAAGGCCATAATTACGGATTTTTCACCATGACCGGTAAGGATAGTGGAATTGTTATAAGCCCAATGTTCCGGGTCAACATCAGCCGGGGGATGAATGTAATTATCACACTTGCATAGATCATGAAGGAATCCAACAATATAGGGGCTGCTGGGTCTGTCCCATTTCAGTTCCAGCCGGTTTGTTAGATTCACAAGATTCCGGGCAACATCTAAGGAATGATAGAACAAATCCCCGGTGTTCTGCCCATGGTGTGAAATGGAAGCGGGTTTGTTGAAAAAGTCCAGATCAACAAGGGCTTGCTGAATGTGGTCAATGCTTGCTTCCATCATGGTTTTACCTATGAAGTTTCTGAAATGTTCAATTCTCTTTTCAACTGTCATTGTTCAAGAATCCTTTCTTACATAAATTCGGGTTTTCCTTCCGTCAACCCGTGCATCTCTAACATCCATGTTCAACCGTTTACAAACCTGTTTGGTAAACTCTTTAGCGCCCATTGGGTTCATACCGTTTTCAGCACAAAATACCTGATAAAGCTTGTACACATTGGGTGTGGGTTCATTTTCAATTTCATCAATTTCCGTCTGCTCCAAGAATCCAATAATGGGGTTATTATCTTCTTCATACCCCTTCAAGGCTTCCTTCACAACTTCCGGTTCTGTGAATCTGTCTGTGGTAAGAACCCGCTGCAACCCTTCAATACCAACTCTAATGAAGTATTCAATGCTTTCTTGTTCAAACAGGCGGTATTTTATTTCGGGGTCATAATTGGGGTTAGGGCTTCCATCCGGTAAGGTAGGTTCAAAGGAAGCATTGAATGGGATAATCACCAAGCGCCTAAGAACCGCCCCGGTTCTGTCTTTTGTTCTGGGAATATCGTTTGCAGAAGCTATGATTTTCACATATGGCTCAAATTCAAAGGGGTCTTGCCCTTTCCGTTCTGCTTTAATCCGGTTGCCGGTCACAACCTTCTTAAAGGTGCTGATTTGACTTCCTTGAAGGAAATCATCTGCTATATCATCTGAAAGATTTGCCAGCTTCCCAAACATCATAGCGGAAGAAAACCGGTCACCAAGTTCGTTCAGTTCCAAAGCGGAAATGTTATCAGCTCCAAGAATGGTTTTGATACAGTCCAAGAAGGTTGATTTGCCGTTTGCCCTTGTGCCGGTCAAGATGAAAGCTTTGCCCCGTTCATTTCTCCGATAGAAGCAATAACCAATACATTCTTCAAGCAGTAACCTTATTTCCCGATCATTACAGGCCAGCCGGTTAAGCACGGTATCAGCTAATTCGGAATAGGCGTTTGGGTTATAATCCCAATCTATCTTATTGGTGATAACCAAATTAGGGGTAAAGGGAATCAAGCGTTTTTCGATCACGTTATAAACCCCATTCCGAAAGGCTATGTATCTTGCATCAGACGGTTTCAAGGTTTCCGCTATCAGTTCCATATAGTCAATAACTTCCCGGCGCTGTGTCTTTTTCAAATTTGGAATACTCTTAATCATGATTTTTTCAATCTGCTTATAGCCGGTCACATAAGCCCCATCCTTGTAAACATGAAGTTGATTGTTAATCATAACAACATGGGCAATGTTCACGATATAAGCAGCGAACTTATCAAAAAGGAAAGTGTTTGCTTTGAAGAAGGAAGGTTTCTGAAAGCTTTCATCCCGTAAGATCACACTAAGTTCTTCTTCTGAAAGGGGTTCTTTCAAGATGAATTCATTGATGTTCCTGATAACCGCCCTGATAGCTTCATCTTCAAGGTAAAGCTGATTTTGAAGAATCAGAATATAGCGGTAAAGGGTATCATTTCTTCCATCCCCTTCTTCCATGCCTAACAGGTCAATAGTAGTTGAAACAGGAAGTAATTCATTGGGAACTTCATCAAAGGTGCTTTCCGGGTCAAAATAAGGGGGGAATCTGTCAACACCGTTCACCCGTAAGGGAATATAGGTTGAACCGCTGTGAATATCGGCAATCAAGCCAACAGCAAGCTTTTTATCCTTTCCATCCTTAGAAATCCGGTGTTTGCTGTCCTTCCAAATGCTGTGAATGTGGTGGTTTTCGATATTCTCCAAAATCAAACAGTTCCATTCATACTTATCAGCCATATCAAGAAACATATTTGAAAGTTCTTCCGTGTCAAAGGAAATATCAACAAACCCATCATTCAGGGCAGCACCAAAAGAAGGGAATTGGGAAGCATCTTCAAAGGTTCTTACATGGTCTTTCCCTTTGTGTGCTTCTGCGGAAGCTTTATCTTTTCCCTTTATGTAAGTTCTGAAAGCTGTATTGTTTCCAGTCCAACCCATTCTTTTCACCTACTTCTTAGCTGTGGAAAGCAAAGTTAAAAGTTCAATGTTCTTTTGAACCTGTTTCAAGGTTTGATTTGTGGCCTTAACGGTTTCATTAGCTGCTTTCAGGTGTTCCCGGCAAAGCTTTTTCTTTTCCCGTCCAACTGCAAGGGCTAAATCTTCCGCTTTCTTGTTTCGGTAATCCATATCCTTTTGAAGCTGTTCTTTGTAATGGGCTTCCAGCCGGTTCAATGATTCAAGAATCTGTTGAACAACTTCTTCATCATTCACATCATACCGAATGCACTTTTTATAAAGCTTGGTCATTTTTTCGGCGGTAATCGGAAAGTATTTTTCTGCTATGAATTCCATACTTCCCGAACCCCATTTGATTCTTATAATGGTTTCCTGTTCCATCAGATCACCCCAAAATCTTTCAACCGCTTGTTTGCAAGGTCAACATACCATTGACGATCAAGCTTGGAAGGGCATTTAACCCCGTTCACTTCATCATTGAAGATAAAGCAATGTTCCGGGCTATTCTGAATCTTTGCAGATTTGTGTGTTTCAGCGTGAACCTTGTAAACTCCACCATCTGATTCATCCAAGGAAGCAAAGATTCTGATACACTTTTCATTCAAGGGCTTCCCACCATAAAGGATAGTTTCATACTTGCCTGAAATCTTGGTGACAAGCTGGAATTCTTTCAGATCATCACAAGCGGCTATTGTTCTTTCCACCGGGGTTTTCTTCACCATGTATTCAACCAAGGCTTGATTGATAATGGGTAAATCATAATCCAGCGGATTCAGCTTTTTCACATAAGCGCCTTTAGACTTCCACCGGGGTTTTCCTTTTTCGTCATACAGATCACCATGGGGAAGAATCAGATAATTGTTCACATCCTTCTGGAACACTTCTGAATATTCATCAAATTCCAGATTCAAGCCGGTTCTTTCTTCCCATGCTGCACAAATATCATCAACCCGGTCATAATCATCAGCCCTTGCCATTTTGATTAAGATACCATCCGTGTTAGATTGAATTAGTTCAAGCCCCGGTATAACTTCTAAATGCTCTATCAAATCCAGAATAAGCAACTGACCGTAAACACACACCCTATTTGCTTGCCGTGGGTCATATAACCCGTTATTTGGGTCTTTCATAACCCCATAGGTGGAATTTAACACCAACTTTAACGGCGCTTGCAGCGGGTTCTTTTCGGCCTTATATTTAAGCCGGGTATGATAGATTTCTTCATACTTTTTAGGGTCTTTCATGTTCCGGGAATGCAGATTATAACGAATCATCAAAGACGGGTACAGGGAAGCAACATCAGCCATTAGGAAGAATCCCTTGCCGTGATACTTTTCAAGCGCCCCATGAACCCCGCCCCATGCAAAAACATGGGGGCAACCGGCTATAACCGTTTGAAGCTGCATCTTTTCAGGGGTTTTCTTGCCGGGAACAGTGAAGCTATACTTCCGGTGTTCCGGGTCATTGTACCAATCCAGAACATGGGTATATTTGTGAATATCTAAGGTTTCCGGGAAATCAATGTCAAATTCATCATTGTGTGGTTTCTGTGTAGCTTCCAGAATAACGGCGGCAAGCTGGGCTTTAGTCTTTCCCAAAAGGTTCAAATCAAGTTCCCGCCCCTGACAAGCTAACTTCACTAAACCCATGTGGGCGGTGAAATCATCCTTCCGCTTCAAGAAAACTTCAATGGTTTGTTCAACATCGTGCCGACAATAGAAAACTGTCTGTTCAATTTCTTCCGGGGTCAACTTCCGATCAATGTCAAAGGGAACACTTGTTTCTTTGATGTTATTGCCCATGAACCCTTCAAAGACTTTCAAACCCCGGTCAATGTTTGCCATCACATCATAATTGTAAAGCTGCATCCCCCTAAACAAGCTGCTGTATTTCCAACCAGGGTTACCCTTCACAATGATGTAATCATTGATTTTCTTGGGGTCAAATCCACAAAGAATCCCTTTCAAAATCCATTGGTCATAATTCCGGGAATTGAAACCCGCCCAAATATCATTTATCTTGCTTTGATAAAAGGCTTCCAGTTTATCCACATCGTTAATGATTACGGTTTCTTTCTTTTCGGTCATATCTATAATGACAACTAACCAATCATACTTGAAAACCTCAAAATCATAGAAAAGAATGGGAATCACCTTCTTTCTGGAAGTTCCCCCGGCGTTAGATCACCGGGGGAATCCTGTTTATTTTTGAACCTTAATTTTCAAAAATATCTTCAATAGCGTAAGTGTGAAATCCCTTGTTTCCAGTGCCATAGTTAAGCTGGAAGGTAAGGTTAGCGGATTCAATTTCTTCCGCACAATCCATAAGCAGATTTGCATACTGCTTATAGGTCTGGAACAGCTTACCGCCCCGGCTTTCAATGCTGGAAACGGTGTCAAGCCCCATGGAACGCAACAGTTCATTGTTGAAGTGGATTCCCGTTCCATTCTGCACAACCTGATTATAGAAAATCCGGGAATCCTTAAAGTCACCGGCAACGATCTTGAACCAAATGCTAACCATCGGGTCACCCTTCTTAGAAGCTTTCAGTTCCATCTGCTCAACGGCAACTTCATAGATACCATCGGGAACTTCCTTGAAGTTGCCGCCATTCTTAGCAGCTTCTTCAACATCCTTCTGCAAACCTTCCGTGTCAATCTCGGAATCCCACTTATCAAACATATCAGCCATTTTAGTAAATCCTTTCTTTTGTTTTATTTGTAAAGTTCAATTAAGATCACACCGGCAACACAAGCAATGAAACCAAGTGTGTAATTGCGGCGGTTATCGGCATCTTTATCACCGATCATTCCCCAAAGAAGAATTAGGGCAGCAACGGCAAGGAAAATTTTCATTCCGCTTTTCTGCTTCTCCGTGTCCTTCTACCGGGAACGCTTTCAGGGGCGGGGGCTTCCGGTGCTACTTCAACCGGCGTTTCCTCTAAGGGTTTGGACGGGGTTTCCTCACCCTTCCAAGGAAGATCATCTTCCCCGGTATAGGGTTCTTCCACCGGGGCGGTGGTTTCAGCCGGGGCGGTGGTTTCAGCGGCAAGGGCTTCTTCCGCTTTCTGTTCTTCCGGGGTTGCACCGGTCACCCGGTTAATATCGGGATTATCCTTTTTGCGGCTTCTGCTTTTGGGGGCTTCCACCGGGGCGGGGGCTGCTGCATTACCTGCGACAACGGAAGCATTAGCTTCATCGTAAACATTCATAAGGGCTTCCCAAGAAAGGGGAATGGAAGTTTCCTTGATACCCTTCAAGCGCCCACCCCCAAAGATAACTTCATTCTGCTTGAAGTTAAGGGTTCTGCTTCCATCATCTTCAACCACAACCCTTGCCACAATATCAACCATACCGGCAACCTTGTTTGCTATAGCATCCTGAATATTGGGGGCAATGCGGGTGATGTTCTGACCGTTTTTCTTGGTAATGTCCTTAGAAACATCTTCATGGGAAACCACAACGATGTTTTCATAGTCCAGATTGAACAGGCGGCGAATGGTGGAAAGGTATTCGGTTTTGATAATGTCCCAACCCTTACCATAACCGGAATCAGATTCATGCTGAATCTTTAATTGGTCATACATGAAGATTCTGCATGCTTCACGGGTATCTTCAAGCAGATCAACAATAATGGTCTTGAAATCGTTGCCGCCCTTTTCAAGTTCCCCAATGGTTTCCTTGAAGATTTCCCAAGCATATTTCCGCTTGGTAACCCGCCCTTCAACCTTCACTTCATCCTTAATGGGGACATAAGGCATAGTGACAAACTGAATGTTTCCATCCGTGTTCAGGTTCAGGGGGTTAGGGGCGGCATCCAGCATGGTTGTTTTGCCGCTGAAAGCAGCGCCATAAATCCAGATTTTCCGCTTCTTGGTTTCGGAAATATTTCTTCTTTCTGCACTCGGTAAGATCATGTAACTACATCCTTTCTGACAATAGTCGTAATAATCGCAAAACCGGCAAAGATAACCGGGGCTTGCTCCATACTTGGTTTCCGTTTGAACATCCTGAATCAGTTCAAGGTGTTCAATCACTTTTTGATAATCAAAGGGGATTTGAAGAAGCTGGGGTTGTGTGGGGGCTAATTCATCCAGAACCCTTAACCGGTAACTGTAAAGGCTTTCACCGGGATTCTGTTTTCTTCCGTTCTTAGGAACAAACAGGAAGTAAAGGTTTCTGATTTTCTTGCCGGGGTTCATCTGTTCAAAGTAATACTTGTAAAGATGAAGTTGCCGTGATTGCTTGTAATGGTCAACATTGTTGGAATACTTGAAATCATACAAATCAAATAAATCAACATCTGTTCCATACGGGTTTTCCGGGTGGTGTCGGCTCATATAACCGACCGGGGCAAGTAGATCAATAAACCCTTTGAAATGCTTGGTGGAAATCAGAACTTCATATTTACCGGAAGGAATAACCGCCCTTGCTTTCTGAATCTGCATTTCAAGCTTCATTGCTTCCGTGATATGGGCATCTGTGATAATCGGAAAGGAAAGGTAATATTCCCTGATAGCGGTTTCAATATCCTTTTCAATCCCGGTATGCAACGCTGTACCGATCACAAGCGGGTTATCCGCTGCATAGTCTTGAATCACTTCAAGCTTGTCAATGTATCGCAACTTGTACTTGTGTTTGCAGCTTTCAAAGCATTCAATAGCGGAATGACTGTATTGCACTTAATCACCCCTTTCATGATTTCTTTGAACTGTTCAAACCCATCCGGGAACAGAAGAAGGGCAACGGAAGCGGCCTGATTGATTTGCCTGATATTGTGAATCTGCAATTCAGACGGTTTCCCATTAGGGGCTTTCAGTTCCACATCAAGGGAAATCCCGTTTGCTACAATGTGCATATCCGGTAACCCTTTCTTGGAATAACCCCCGCCCCACCGCTTTTCATAGTAACCAATGGGGGGAACATCCATCTTATCAGCGGCATAACCAAGGGGGTAAATACCCTGTTCCTGTAACCACTTCTTCACCCGGTTTTCAAAGTTCTTTTCTGCTGCTATGTGAATCACTTCCTTCTGTTGGTTTGCCGCAATTCGGGCAAAATCGGAATTTTGGCTTATACTCACAATCATTGAAGAACTTCATGATTTCAGCCGGGAAAACTTTCTTGCATTCACGGCATCTATACCAGTTATAAGCGGCTTGATATTCAACCATCTTTCAGGCTAACCACAACGGAAGCTTTCACATTGGAAGGTTTGTAACAGGCTTGGTACACATCCGGGAAATCTGCTTTCAGCTTCTTAGAATCAATTCCGGATTTCTGGTAAGCATCCTTGAAGGTAACCTTCAAAGTATCGGTTTCAAAACTCTTGATTCCGTACTTTTCCATACCAGAAACCAATGCTTCCCTTAATGCTTTTTCCTGTTCATCCAGCTTCTTCTTCAAAGCAAGAATCTTGGTAACCCGGTTGATTGTAAGCTGATTGCTCTGCTGGAAGGTTTGAAGGGCGGTTTCCTCTGTCATTACATTCCCGCAATCAGCCGGGGCAAAGCTACAAACATTTTTACAGGTTGCCGCTTCCGGGCAATCCCGGCAACAGATTGTTTTTCCACAATCAGAACCGTATTCAACAGCATCATTACAAATCTTCATCACGGTTCAACCATCCTTTCAAATCGGTCACCATGCTATAAACCAGATACATAGCAACCGGGGTAAGGGGAATAGCCCAAAGGCGGGGGTTAGTCTGCTGATTCAACAGCACATAGGGAAGAAAACCAATACAGAACCCAATCAGAACAGCCTTGATAACCGTTGCAGCGGTCTTAGCTTTCCTGTTCTTCCGTGCCTGTTTCCGGGAAACCCTAACCGGTTCAAGGGGTGCATCCGGGGTGGTTTCGGCATAGATTTCATCCCATGTCTTTTGATAATCTTTCAAATCCAGATCACCAAGAACCTTTTCTTCATCCATCGTGTTCATCCTTTCTTTTGGTTTCTTCATCGTATTTCTGAAAAAGCGCATCATTATATTCTTTCCGCATTTTGAGATTTTCCAGAATATCAAGTTCAACGCTGTTTTCACAAAGAAGGTAGTAATAGAAGCACCGCTTTTCTTGGCCTATTCGGTGAATACGCTTCTTAGACTGTTCAAACAAATCCGGTCTTTCTGGAAGTGTGAAGTAAACAATCTGATTAGCCTTTTGCAGATTCAAGCCCATTGCACCGGCTTGATACTGAATGAAGGTGATTGAATCATCAAACTGTTCATAGCTGGAAAGGTCTTTTTTATCCCCATTCACAAAGGAAATGTTCTTTCCGTGGTTTGCAGCTATTTGAAGCAGAAGTTGAAATTCTTCCTTGAAGTTGTAGAACACAATCAACCTTTCATTAGTTCCCTGAATCAGATCTTCAAAGGCTTGCAGCTTGTTCACGTTATACTGTCCACAAAGCATCCGGGCATATAGGCGCTTGGTAAGGCTTGTATCACCGATCAATTCAGCTTCCATAGTTGTTTTCCATCCGGTAACCCCGGTATCAAGCCGGTTGACGGTAACAACATCCTTCCGCATGAATCGCCGGTAATCGCTGGAAGCTGGAACTTTAATGGGAATATCAACCTGTTCCGGTAATTCAAAGGCTTCTTCTGTTTTCATGAATACCGCTCCATAGGAAGCAAGCTTTTCTTTCAACCGGTCAACATTCTTATAACCAACCACAATAGGAATCTTAAAACCGGAATCCCCATCATCAATCCATTCCTGAATCACATACTGCTTGAAATACAGCTTCTTAGAAATGTTCCAGCCCAATAGGTGAAGCTGTGACCAAAGCTTTTCATATTTCCCGGAAGTAGGTGTTCCAGAAAGAAGGATTACATTTTTGGGATTTAACTTTAGAATGAATTTTGACCGCTTTGCCGTTTCGTTTTGGATAAGTGAAGATTCATCCAACATCAAAGTAAAGTTGCTTATATGGGCAATATCTGACCGCCTGAATACCAAATCATAATTGATAACACCCACGCACTTTCCAACAGTCACTAAGTATTCTGTTAGCTGCTTCTTTTCCGTTAGATCAAACACGGTGAAGGGGTAATTCTGCTGAAAGTGTTCAATCCAATCTTGAATTTTTGAATACTGACAAACCACAAGAATCTTTTCCGGGAAGGAAGCAGCTTTTTCAGAACCCACAAAGGTTTTACCAAGCCCCATATCAAGGTAATAGGCAACCCGGTTTTTATCTGCTGTTTGGTCTAAGCTGCGCTTTTGATGTTCATACAGTTCAATCATGCTGCTGTGTTTCAGCGGATTTCTTGAACACTTGCGGGATAATCTTCTTGAAGAACCGCTTAAAGCTGAATCCCTGTTTAGCGGCTTCCTTTCTTGCCGCTGTGATATAGCGGGTTCTCGTCATGCCATTAACGGCGCTCATGTGCTTGCTGTAACTTCTGTGGGAACGCTTGCGGTGATTTACTGCGCTGCTCATGTAAACACTTCCTTTCTTAAAGTCTGCAAGTGTGGTCAATCCGGGTATTCCCGGTGTTGGGGCATCCCTTGTTATGCTTGAAGCATCGGGAACAAAAATCCTTGTGGGTGTCCGGGGCATAATTCCGGGGAAGTTCCTTCTTGCTGTGGTTAGGTCTGATATTGGGGTGTTTCATTCTTGAATACCTTCCTTTTCTTAGATTTTGATACCGGTGCAAGCTTCAAAGATTTCTTTATCAAAATTAGGAAGCTGATAAATGATTTCCCGCTTCCAATCCGGTAACCCATCCCAATAGCGCTGTGCATTTTCGGTTTCATCGGGAATCCTGCAATAACCACCCGTGGTTTTGTATGTAGGATTAGCGGCCTTTTCTTCATCGGTCATATCGCATTCATAAACCCATTCCACAACATTCTTAGGAATCTGATTCAGAATGAACCGGGCATCAGAATTCAACCAATCATCCATAGTCCAATCAGAAGGTTTGTTGAACATCATGATTTTCGGCTTTTCGGTACAGAAGCACCCGGAAGAAAAGCTTGTCTTGTTCCAGTCGCCGGTGTTCCGGTTGCCGGTGTTCCGGTTGCCGGTGTTCCGGTTGCCGGTGTTCCAGTCGCCGGTGTTCCGGTTGCCGGTGTTCCGGTTGCCGGTGTTCCAGTCGCCGGTGTTCCAGTCGCCGGTGTTCCGGTTGCCGGTGTTCCGGTTGCCGGTATTCCGGTTGCCGGTGTTCCGGTTGCCGGTGTTGCAGATACCAGAACAGCCTTTTCCTTCATTTACAAGGCGGTAAACTTCTTCCCATGGGATTATTCGCACAACTTCAAGTTTGTTGGTGCTGCACTTGTTCCCATGCTCTGCAACTTCCCCATGTGCAATCACTTCGGCAATCCTTACTTCTTCCGGGGAATTGGAATAGTAGTCAAACACATCTTTCAGTTCCTTGCAGAAGTGCATTCCGTGATTGCAAACAGAAGGTTTAGTTGTGGTTTCAAACATTCCGGGACAAGAATACTGTTTCTTAATACCGGAGGAAGGGCGGCAAGCCATATCTTTATCAAAAGCCTTATAACCTTTGACCATTTCAGAACCTTCCTTTCTTATACCGGGATTCCGGTGCATTCGGTGAATTTGGCCTTGGAAATGAAATAGCTGTAATGACCACTAACCTTGACGGCATAGCCAAAGGGGAAAACCCCATCTTGCAAGCCCTTTCTGACAAGGCTTGTTCTTTTGTGCATAAGGGCGTCGGTCTGCTCAACGGTCATTCTCGAACTGTTATTATCA
>ODAI012837095.1_pt1 | contig 11605 bp, 13 predicted proteins | sample 1539321 | NCBI WGS metagenome assembly ODAI01 (sample SAMN02144231, study PRJEB22623) | gut metagenome | biome: sheep rumen | host: Ovis aries | place: New Zealand
ACACTCATAAAACGGAAAAACAAACATCAAGAACATTGTACCAAATGCCATAAATAATTAACATTTTAAAATATAATATAACTCAAATGAACTACCTCTACTGAGTATTAGCAGTACTTATTATCAGTCTTGTATCTCTTATAGGAGTTTTCACAATTAGCTATCCTCTAGCAAAACTAAAAAAAATACTAGTATGTTTTATAGCATTCTCTGTATGAATTCTACTATGAGATGCCTTTTTACATCTTCTCCCTGAAGCAGTAGAAGAATACTGATTTACTCCAACTATATCACGATGAATAATCTGATGAATATTCATTTGATTCATCATAGAAAAGATTTTTATAATAAAACATGATCCAGAAAAAGAACATGATGTAAAAACATTTGCATGGATGAATCTTGTATGAGATATGGTTCATAACAGTATAGATTGAATAATTATCTGAAGTGCATTTATAGTTGATGTTCATCTATGAATAGCAACATCTCTTGCTGTAATTCTTCATGAAATTCCTCAAGAAATTTGAGATTATTGTGTATTAGTGCACTGATGAATCCAAAGAAAAAAAGCACTACTATATAATTTCCTAACAGCACTTACAGCATTTGTATGACTTTGAATTGCTTATCTTTTAAGCGCATATGTTGAATGAATAACACAAATCTTAATGCCAGTATCTGCTTGATTATTCATCTACATTGCAGCATCTGATATGATACCAGAACTTCATAAAGAGAGTCATATAGATCATTCAATTCACCAAATTATATTCTTAGCAATAGGATTTGTAGTAATGTATTGATTAACATTAAGTGAAGGACAAGAACACGGACATGACCATGACCACGATCATTGAGAAGAACACCATATCGAACATAGTATAGAAAATGACTAAAAGAACATAATCTATAATCTAAAAAAAAACTGTAAAATATCAGTAAATCTATCAATTTGGATATATTCGGATATATTTGGATATATAAAATATATCCGAATTTTTTATTTAAAAAATATATACTCCCCTACTTAAAAGAATTACTAATTGAAAAATAGGTATTTTTAAATATATTACCATCAATATTTATAGGAAAACAACCATGATTAGACCATCAGATTATATTTCAATCTCAGATCTTAAAAACAATACAGCAACTATTGTTAGAGAATTACCTATTTGAAAAAAAATAATCCTTTCGAAGAATAAACCAATAGCCGTTATAATGAGCATTAATGAATACAACATGATGTTAAAATTATGATACAAAACAGCTAAAGCCACAAAAGAAGAAATAAAAGCCTATAAAGAAAGTACTCATTGAAAAGAATGAGTTGAAGCTTTCTCATTTTTAAATACTCTAAAATAAAAATATTAAGCTACAAAAAAGGTATGGAAATTTATCCCATACCTATCTCTTTAAATGTCCTTTCTTTTCCAAAGAATCACAAACCTTTCTAGCAATAAAGATGCCAAAGAAATGCGTTACTGCAATAATAAGAATCGAAATCCATCCATGCTTAGCAATCATTACAACCACTGTAGCATAGAAAATCGAAGTAACAGTTCCAATTAAAGCAGCTTTCAATGCAGTAGACTTAATCACAAAGATATTCTTCATGTTCTGCAAGAAAACATTGATAAGTGATACCGTGAAAAAGACAAGATAATCCGTTAAAGGACTAAACGAAAAAATCGCTAACTCATTACCCATAATATATTTGTTTTACTTTCAATGAAATCTTAGGCTTCATTGACTACCCTTTTATTTACAATAAAAAAATAATTATTTAACATAAGAAAAACAAGATATTTTCATTTGATTTTTTCTAACCTAATTTTATTATTAAATAAACGTTTAAAAATATTTTACCATATAAACAAAAAATCTCATGCCAGCAACCGTATATTTCACAAAAGAAATCACCCCTGAATCACTTATAAAAATCTATGAAAAACTATGAGTAGAATTAACATGAAAAGTAGGTGTTAAAGTTTCAACATGAGAAAAATGATCTAAAGGATATCTAAAAGCAGACCTTATTGCTCCCCTTGTAAAAAAGCTTAACTGAACAATTATCGAATGTAATACTGCATATCCTTGAGCAAGAAACAAAGCAGAAGACCACATGCAAGTAGCAAAAGAACACGGATTCACATCATTTGCAGATGTAGATATCATGGATGCTAATTGAGAGTTTAAAATTCCAGTAAAAAACTGAAAACACTTAAAATACGATATTATTTGAGAAAACTTTAAAAACTATGATAGTATTCTAAATCTTGCACATTGAAAATGACATGCAATGTGATGATTCTGAGCAAACCTCAAAAACCAATCAATAGGAATAGCTTCTCGTAACTGAAAAGCATATATCCACTCATGCGGACAAACAGAAGACCCAGATGAATGTTGGACAGTTAAATTTGAACAATGAGATTTTATTGAATCAATGGCTGAAGCTGCAACTGCAATAGCTGATTATCTCAAAGAAAATAATAAACCAATTCTTTATATAACAGTTGCTAATGCAATTAGTCTTGACTGTGATTGTGATGCTCATCAATGAGATCCAGTTATAGCTGATATCTGAATCTTTGCTAGTTTAGATCCTGTAGCTAACGACCAAGCATTCATTGATGCAATATGGGCAACACATGAAGAATGAACACCATCAATCCAAGAAAGAATAGATACAAGAAAAGGAAGACATATCACAGAATACGCAGAAAGCTTATGATTATGAACAACTAAATACGAATTAATTGAATTATAAAAATATTTCACAGAGGCCTAGAATTACTATTTTCTAGGCTTTTTTTTGTTAAAAAAATTTTTTTAATATAATAAATAAAAAGTTTTATACATAAAAATAAAATCCATGAAAATCGCAATTAAAAGTGTTAAATGAACATTTCATGAAGTAGCAGCAAAAAAATATTTTCCTAATGAACAACGAATTGATATCATTGAAGAAAAGAATATCGATTCACTAATAAATTGTATTAAAAGTTGAAAAGCTGATTATTGAGTAATAGAAATTGAAAACACTATTACATGAACAATATATAATCATCTTAATCATTTAATTGATGACGAAATAACAATCCAGTGAGAAACCTATATTAATGTAGAAAAGAATCTTGCAGCTCTTCCATGAGCAACACTTGATGGAATAAAATATGCTTGTTGAGAACATACAGCTATTGAACAAACACGTAAATTCTTTGAAAAATATCCAAACATAACACTCGTAGAAGTTTGAGATCTTTCACTTGCAGGACGTGATATCAAGAATAAAAATATAACAAACGTAGGATTAATCTGATGAAAATTAGCAGCTAAATTATACTGACTAAACATCTTAATTGATAAAATAGATACAGAAAACAAAAACTACACAAGATTTTTCATCATTAAAAAGAAAACAGAAGAAACAGAAGAAAAGTTTAACAAAGCAACTATACATATGCATCTACCAAACCAAGTAGGAAGCCTCATGAAAACACTATGAGTAATCACTGCATATGGAATAAATATTACAAAAATTGAATCAGTTCCTATTCCAGGAGAACCATTCCATTATAGTTTCTTTATTGATATTACCTTTCCACATCCACAATATTTCTACGACATGATGACTGCTATAAAACCATTATTAAAAGATGTGAATATTCTTTGAAAATATATGAATAACGATAAAATATTGTGAGATAATTAAAAAGGAAAATAAAATATGAAAGGCTAACGAAAGTTAGTCTTTTTTTAATTTTAGCAGTTTTAAAGCTTTATCTTCAAAACATAAGCAATATTTCAATTAAAAAATAATTATATAAATTTTTTAATTAAAAACTCTTGAAATTTAAAAAAAGATTCTTAATTTAATATCGTATTTAAATCTTTATTCGGTACTGAATGATAACAGATCAATGTGTATCAGTGACAGATCTCAAGAAAGATATGAATGCTATCATTAAAAATCTAAAAAGAGAAAAAATTATTTTCGTGAATAACACTCCAGTAGCAGTACTTATGGATGTTAGGAAATATGAGAAAATAGTTTGAGAAAAAGATATCATTAATATCACAATTGAGCCAAAGTTCCCCAAAAAATTAGAAAAAAAATCCAAATAATTGAGAGTCAGATTTTTTTAGATTATTCGTAATATTACTTATGAAAAATTATGTATCATTACAAGAAATCATGGAAATCTATTGTTTATCGCAACAAACATCAATCGAAATTATTAAAAACTACTGTAAGGATAAGTACAGGGATGAGACAGGTATATATGTTAAATTCTCAGAATTTCATAACATATATACAAATAAATTCAATCCTTCTCTTTTCCCTTGAGAAAACAAAGAAGCTAATATGCTAGCTGAAATCTTTTCAGAGCCAGTAAGCTGTAAGCAAAAAAGATTAAAAAGATTAAGTATGATACACTCAAAATAAAAAGATCAAAAAATACTATCTACTAATACTATCTAGCCTAAGCATTATACTCATCAAACAATGGAGTTCATGCGATATATCACAATTCAGGTATTTCAGGATTAAACTCTAACAATGCTTGATATCATTTAGGAGCTACATTACCTCATCAACAATATAACAAAACTGGACGTCATTGAGGAATTTCTTCAATACGTTTTACTAACTGATTATATGGAATTTCAAGAGATCAAACAAAACCGTTTGGTTTTTTTTCTAAATCACGCACATCAATAAGAACCAAATCCTTAGTATTCTTCATATATTCTAAAGCATCTTCAGGACTTAATCATCAAAGAATCTTTCAAATATTTACAGCCTTTTCTTCTAAACTTTGAAAATCAATATCCTCCTCGATATCACACTTAGAACAAGAATATTCTTCAACTTCTCAAATTTCATTCTGAAAATCCCCTGTACTATCATCTATTAAAAAACAGTCTCAATCATCTATTGCAGCTAAAGGACAATCCTTTCAATCACTAAAAATACAAGCTTTATTTCAATAATTATCTTCAGCTAATGTTCAACTATTATCTAAACATACTTGTTCAGAAAGAGAATACTCTTTAATTCATCCACATCCTGTAACAATAAGACAACTAAACATAACAAGCATTAATACCGTATTTCTCATACTACTATCATTAAGTATAAAAATAATATCAATAGTCTTATACTTTTATAATTAAAATTATCAAACAAAAAAATAGCGACCTTAAACAGGCCGCTACTTCTCTTGGTTGGTTTCTCCCTCTCGAGTGAATGAGTAATCATACTGTGACTTGTTCTGAATAGTAATTTCAATCATACCATTGTCGGAGACTTCACTCACAGTAAAGTACTTCTCCCAATCCTTACCAGAACGAATCAGATCAATCTTAAAGGAATCACCATAAAGTTTCATATATCCCTTACCAATGGCTATAGTTGATTCATAGCCATCTTCACTCTGAACTCCGAGTTTTACACGGAGAAGTGAATTAAGCCGCCTCCCGACATTACCTTCGCCTGGGATAATGACTGAAAATGCATAATTAAAGTACCTCATAGTTGTATTTGTTTTTTTGGTTTACAATAATATATTATAAATATTATACACAAATGTCAATAGAAAGATATGGCTATATATTGCCTTTTTTAAAAAATTATAATTATTATTTTAAACATAACATCAACAAAAGAACAAAAATATACAAAGCTGATGAATATTTAGTCAGTTTTTTCTTTAATTTTATATCAATATTTATATACTAAATCTATTATTTATTAAAAAATAAAAAAATCATGAAAAAATTCTGACTTCTTCTATGTTGATTAATAATATTATCACTCTATGGATGTGGTTGATCAGATTGTTATAATGAGAAATGAGAAATAAATAAAAATCCTCATATAGAAAATTGAGAAGTCGTTGATTGTTACAATAAAAAATGAGAAAAAGAATGAAAACGATATGCATATCATCAAAATTGAGGAGTACGAATGATTGAAAATTACCTCCACTGAAAAAGAGACGGATTTCAAATACTTTACTATGAAAACTGAGCCCTATTCTCAACGAGTTTCTTTGTAAATTGAGCAGAAAATTGAAACCGATTAACCTATTTCCCAGATTGAAAAATAATGGCAGAAGAAAACTATAAAAGCTGAAAACTTAATTGAAAAAGAACAATATACTATGAAGATTGAAAAGTAAAAGAAGAAAGTAATTATATAAATTGAGAAAGAGACTGAAAATACATAACATACTCAAAAACTTGAGCGGTAGAAATAGAAGTAACTTATAAAAGTTGAACAGTTATTTGAAAATAATACGTTTAATTAAATAAATCTCATGAGAACATTAGCAATAGAAACAAGTTGTGATGATACATCACTAGCAATAGTTAACAACAATAATTGAAGTTTCGAAGTAGAAAAAATTTTAGCATATTCACAAATTTCAGAACATCAAAAATTCTGATGAGTAGTACCAGAATTAGCCTCAAGATTACATAGTGAAAAAATTATTGCGCTATTACAAACAATCGGATTAGATGAAATTCCTAATGTTGATTTCATTTCAGTTACAACACAACCTGGACTTCCATGATCACTTGTAGTATGAAAAACCGTTTGATATGAATTATGAGCATTCTATAATAAAGAAGTAGTACCAATTCATCATATTTTATGACATATGTTTTCTATTCTACTTGAAAGAAAACTAGAAGACATTGAATTCCCTCTCGTAATATTAACAGCATCTTGATGACATAATGATATCTACGTTGTAGAAGAAGAAAATAATAAAATAAACACCTTCCCTGCAGAATTCCCTAACTTCTCCTTTGCAGGATTCTCTGTAACAAAAGTATGACACACCTTAGATGATGCTGCTTGAGAATGTTTTGATAAAGTCTCAAGAATGCTTGGTTGACCATACCCATGAGGAGTTTGGATTTCACAAAAAGCTGCACAATGAAAAGCCAATCCAAATGTAAACTTCAAAAGAATCTTCTTATCTCACGATAAATTTGAATTTAGTTTCTCTTGAATGAAAAGCCAAGTAACATTTTTACTTGAAAAACTAAATAAAGAAAATATTCCATTAGATGAACAAATGGTTTGTGATATTGCATATGACTTTCAAGAAGCTGTTGTTGAAGTTATGGCTAAAAAACTTCTTCATGCTTGAGAAGTTTATTGAGCAAAAACACTTTGATTAGCATGATGAGTTTCTGCCAATAATAGACTCTGTGAATATATTCAACAGTTACTTGAAAAAAAGCACATAAAAACGCCGTTCTTAACACCAATAAAAAAAGTATATTCTACAGATAATTGAGCAATGATAGGACTAGTATGATTACTAAGTAAAAGAAATTAAAAATATTTAACTTCTTAAACTTCCACATGGATAACAAACAAAAATACATTAAATACTGAAGCTTAGCAGTAATCTGAATCGTAGTAATCTGATGCTTAGTTTATTTTTTGCTTCCTAAAAATAATACCGAAGAACCACAACAAGAACCAGAAGAAGTAATCACAGAGAACAACAATAACGATGAATTATGTAAGGCTCAATACTGAGTAAATTCAATTGAATGAGATCCATGACATTGCACCTGTAAAGAATGATATGAACGAAATAACTGAAGAACAAGATGTGTTAAATCAAGAAACACTGATAATACAATAGCAAAAAACAATTGAATACAAAACAAATATAATCAAAACGAAGGTAATACTTTCTATTGAGAATGATTTGAAGGAGAAGACGATGTTATTCTATTACCACATGATAATAATAAATGAAAAAAATTTGAAGAAAACAGTTATGAATTTGATACACCACCTGATTACATTTATGCTTCATGAGAAGAAATCATTGAAATGGTTAATAATACAAACAAAATTAGAGCTATTCGTGACGAAGAAGATGAAGACTATCTTTGAGGTATTATCGATGATATCAACTCAAAGAAAAAAATTACAGAAAAAAATCAAAATACAGAAACAACCAATAACTCAAATGCAAGTATCATAAATTGAGGAACACCACTCATCGAAACATTCATCTGATCAATTGAATCAAAACAAACTAATGAATGAATGGTATATTACTATACTTTTACAGACCCAAGTTTTTGAACTACACCTGTAAGAATAGGATTTACTTCAAAAATAAAAATATCAAATACTGATATTTCAACAGATATATGATGAAATGGAGTTAATATAAACAAATTAAAATTCCATGGTTGAATAACCAACGCTGAAGTAACAAAAGATTTCTGAATAACACGTTGTTGGCCTTTCGAACCAGAAGGATATGTCTTTAATCCTTGATTAAATAAATTCTCACTTAAAGGATCTTCAGAAGAAGGATTTACCTATGTAAATTACTTTAAATCAAAAATATATCCTGTATTCGCATTCCCACGATCAGAACTTTCACAATGAAATAAAAATTGTATGGTTGAAATAGGAAGAAAAGAAAATTTCGCAGCATTCCCATTTGAATTAAAATGAAGTTTTGAAAATGCTGTAGTAGCAGTAACAAAGAATAAAGATTCTAATTCTAACTGCCCTGCTCTATTGTGAAATCATGATAACACAATCGTTATCTATAACGAAGAACTTGCATGTGAAATATGGTATAATAATTGAACATCTTTAAGAGAAATAACTACAAAATAATGGAAATATATATGGATGAAGCTGGAAGATGACCACTCTACTGACCTCTTCACATTTGACTTGTATCTAATAAAATATCAGAAAAACAGCTTAAAAAGCATGAACTCTTTAAAGATAGTAAACAATTAACTCCTAAAAAAAGAGAAAAAGCTTTTGAAGAAATTTTGAAGTTAGCCGATAAATCTGACATCATCTATGAGATATGAACAATATCATCTGAATTTATAGATACCTATTGAATAACAAGAGCAATAAATACAGCCATTTCTAAAGCTCTATATAGAATGCTTTCAAAACTTCTTAACCAAAAGATTAAAAAAACAATTAAAAGAGCTGATATTCTAAAACTAATTGATAACTATGAAAACAAAACAAAAGATACTATCACGCTAATAATAGACTGAAAAAATGATTTTTGAATTTCTAAAGAACTCAATATCAAAACAAAAACTATAGTTCATTGAGATGCAGAAAAAGTGCAAATATCAATGGCATCAATACTTGCAAAAGTTAGTAGAGATAAAATATTAGATAAAACAGCACTAAAATATCCTGAATATAATTTCGAAAAACATAAAGGATACTGAACAAAACTGCATTATAAAGCAATAGAAGAACATTGAGTCCTTCCTGAACATAGAAAATTATTTTTAAAAAAGATCTTCCCTGATTGGAAGATCCTTAAGTTTAATGATTCAATATCTTTCGATTCTAATTAAAGATTTCATTAGCTTCTCTTACTTCTGCAGCAGTTAATCATCTAACAGCCTTAACAGGAGTAATTTTTGCATCTGTTGTAGTTGTCTTTGTAGTAGTTGTTTTAGAAGTATTTTTAGGATTACTCTTTAAATATACTACTTCATTTTCTTCCTCCTTCTTAGTTTTTTCTGACGCCTTAGTTCCAGTCTTTACTGTTGTTTCTTTCTTCTCTGTTTTTTCTGTAGCTCAAGTAGTTGTAGTAACTTTTTCTACTTTCTTAACTGCTTCTTTTTCAGTTTCTTTAACTTCTTCTTTTTTAGAAATATCTCAACTTCAATTTCAAACTTTAGCAACAGAATCAACTATCTTTTCTCAATCAGAAGTAATGGTTTCTATAATAACTTCTCAGTTTTCTGAAAGTCTTACATCAACACCTTCATGTCTCTTTTCAACAAATTGTTTAGCACCTCAGGTTGTTTCGTTACTATTTTCAATATTTTTATCATCAACAGTTTCAACGACTACTTGTTTACCTTCAACAGCTTCATCATCTTTAAATAATTTTGAAAGCCAAGAGTAACGAGGTTTTTCTTCCTCTTTTACAGTAATTTCAACATTTCATTCTGAATCAAGAGTTTCAGAACTAACTTCACCAGACAAAGCATCAATTCATTCTTCAATTTTATCACTAACAGTTTCTACTGGATTATGTAAAGGAAGAATAATATCTTTATTCAAAATTTCAGTATTAACATAATTAGTTGCTCTTACTGGCAAATCTTGCATCCAACGAAGGAATCAATCAGCAGTAGAAGGAGAGATCCATCTCCAAATAAGTAACAATAATCCTAATACAACACAAATAATAATTACTCTTCAAATAAATCTTCTAATAAACCAAATAACATAAAGTAATACTATTAAGATCGCAATCCAAAACCATAATGTAGAAGTCATATTTAACCGTATAGAAAGATAAAATTATATTTACATCAACAATATTATAAAGAAAAAACAAAAATTGTCAACTTAAACTAAACATTTTATTGCAAAGATTTTTGATTTTTATTTTTTGTGGAGTATACTTTAGTTAACATAATCACTTAAGACAAGGTCTACTACACACCCTTGCAAAATAGGTGACTATGTTGGTGGTATTCCACCTTAAACAGCTCTCCAGACCCACTACCCAATACGGTCGGACAGCACTATACCAGAGGTCTTGACTTTTGTTTTGATATCTTCGGTACAAAGTGATTGAAAACATTAATTACTTTCTACCGATTGTATGAAATCGGGGTCAGGGCTTCTGGCAAGAAGCTCTAGATGGTATTTCCTCTAGAGTTTTTTTATAAAAAATATATTTACTTTTTATAGAAAATAATTAAATAGATAATACACAAATAAAAATAATACTAATAATAACAAAAAAACATTAAGCGTATGGCAAAAAAAACAGAAGAAAAAAAGATTTTCGTATTGGATACAAATATCCCAATGCAAGATCCCAATTGTCTGATTGGGTTCAAGGAGCATGATATTGCTATTCCAATCACAGTAATCGAAGAGTTGGACAAGTTCAAAAAAGGAACTGGTACAATCAACCTTAACACGAGATCATTTCTAAGACTGCTCGACAAGTACATTAACAATCCAAAAGCAAGTACAGAAGGAGTAAGCCTAGGGAAAGGACTCGGAAAGGTGTTCATTGCTCTCGGAAGCGGGAAATATCCTAAAATCATGGAAGAATCATTTATGAATGACATTCCTGATCATAGAATACTCGCTACCGCACTCTCTTTGCAAAAAAAGAAGCCAGATTATGAGGTAATACTCGTTACAAACGATCAGAACCTCAAATTCAAGGCCATGGCTATCGGCATCAATACCGAACCCTATCGTAATGAAACTGTTACAGACATGGATAAGATTTTCTCCTCCATAGAAGAAACGACACTCACTGATAAGGAATGGACCCAACTGTATGCAAAGCCAGCAAGGCCAAAGAAAAAAGAAAGCTTCTTCGACAACAAAACACTTCTTCTTCCCACATCTTTGAAAAAGTTCCCAGTCAATCACCTCTTCATCATCAAAGGTGGCGATGATTCGAACTTCCGATTCCTTGCAAGGAAGACTGAAGACCATCTGATTGTTATTCAAGAAGATGAACTGAAGATTAAAGAAGTGACGCCGCGTAACAATGAGCAAACCTTTGCACTCAGT
>ODAI014702971.1_pt1 | contig 11604 bp, 10 predicted proteins | sample 1539321 | NCBI WGS metagenome assembly ODAI01 (sample SAMN02144231, study PRJEB22623) | gut metagenome | biome: sheep rumen | host: Ovis aries | place: New Zealand
ACCGCCAGAGCAACATCCGCATCATCCGCGACGGCATCGTGGTCTACACCGGCAAGCTCGCCTCCCTCAAGCGTTTCAAGGACGACGTCAAGGAGGTGGTCAGCGGCCAGGACTGCGGCTTGAACATCGAAAACTACAACGACATCAAGGTCGGCGACATCGTCGAAGCCTACGAAGTCATCGAAATCAAACGCAAACTTTAAGTTTGCGGCTGCCTCCTTAGTTCAACGGATAGAACGGAAGTTTCCTAAACTTTAGATGAGGGTTCGATTCCCCCAGGGGGTACAAAGACAGACAATGATGGCCAAGAATCTGTACATCATCGGTGGTTGCAACGGGGCCGGCAAGACGACGGCCTCCTATACCATTTTACCTGAAATTCTTGACTGCAAAGAGTTTGTAAATGCCGACGAAATCGCTCGCGGTCTTTCGCCGTTCAACCCCAACAGCATGGCTATTGAAGCCGGCAAACTGATGTTGAAGCGTATTAAGGAATTGCTCAGCCGTGATGAGTCGTTTGCTATCGAGACTACACTTGCCACACGCTCTTACATCAATCTTGTGCATCAAGCGCAGTCCAAAGGCTATCTCGTTACCCTTGTATTCTTTTGGCTCAACAGCCCTGAGTTGGCTCTCCAGCGTATAGCAGAGCGTGTACAGAATGGTGGCCACGATATTCCGGAACCAACAGCACGACGTCGGTACATTGCAGGTATTGACAACCTATTCAACCTATATATCCCGGAGGTTGACTATTGGATGATTTATGACAATAGTGAGTCTCCTTGTCTTCCTATTGCACAAGGGAAAACCGCGAAGACATCAACCCTATACGATGAGGACAAACTGAATAAAATCAAGAGTTATGTCGGAAAAAGATGAAAAACTGCTAACCGAGAAGTTATTATTCGGCTTGAAGATTTCCGAGCGCCGCATGCTCGAAGAAAAGGCCCTACACGGGCAAGACATTGTTGTCAGCTCTGACGACAATACCATCAAGCGCATACCGGCCAGTGTGGCTCTTGCTGCACTAAGTAAATAATCTGCCACTGTGCAGTTTATTTTGCACCAACACCGCTACTGCGGTGCTTTTTTTGCCCATCGTTGTCTCCACCTCCCATATATTATTATACCTATGGTATAATAAATCTTCCAGCATATCCAAATACGTCGCTTCTCCATCACCATACCATCCCTATATCAACCCTATACCATCTCTATACCAACTCTATGGTGATAACGGGGTACTTCCAATGTACCATCGGTATTCCTTCGGGGTAACCTCTATGCTCATTCGGAGCAACTTTGCCCCTCCCATACTGCAGCCTCACCCTTCCCTCGCTCTACCCATACCCGCTGGATATGCCAAGGGTATGGAAGTGCCTAAGCTAATGCCTGCCTGCAGTATGGCAGCGACGCAATAAAAACGGTCTTCTGACGTTATAAGCCTAAAGACAAATACTTATGGCAAGGAAACAAGGTGATGCCGAGAGCGGCAAACTCGGCAACAAGATATACTACACTTGGCACGGGCGCCAATGCGAGCGCTCCATGCCCACCTCTGTGGCCAATCCGCGAACCGAGGCGCAGCAGACCCACCGCAGCAACTTTGCAATGATATCCAAGCTCTCGTCCTACATGAAAGAGGCCCACCTCATAGGTCTCCACTGGCATGCCATTAGGGAACACAACAGCACTTACGCCATCTTCCGCAACCTCAACAAAGACTGCTTCCCCCCCGACGGTGAGATCGACCATCCTCGCATCATCGTCAGTCGCGGCTCGGTGGAGCGAGTGGAAATCACTTCGGCCTCCATCGACGACAATGTAATTACTGTCACTTTCGACAGCCGTGTCAATGGCGGCCGTGCCACCGACGAGTTCTTCCTCTTCGTCTACAGTCCCGCCCTCTGCGCCGGCCGTCTCGCCACCCCCGTCCCCCGTTCCTCCGGCCTCGTCACTGCCGTCCTCCCTCCAGAATGGCTCCACCCCACAGAACCCACACAGGCAGATACTAACACATTAACGCACTCCCACACTAACGCATTCCCACTTCACCTCTACTCCTTCCTTTGTTCTACCCGCGGCCGCACCTCCGACACCATCTACATCCCGTTGCCCAAAGAGACACGTTAGCCGCCATATCCCATATCTCACTATCAATGAGTTAAGTACAATCACAATTAAATTAATTCTCTCCCGATTGGAAATAATTTCGTATTTTTGCATTTGCATGTAATATAAATATACAACCGCTATGGATGGATTTAGAAATATTGAAATCAAAAACTTCAGGGGTATCGAACACTTGAAGATAGATGATTTCTCAAAAGTTAATGTTTTTCTAGGCCAGAACAATTCTGGGAAAACAACCGTACTTGAAGCCATTGCTATGCTGATGAGCATGTCCAATCCAGACATCCCTCAGGCTATTAACGCTGTGCGCGCTCGCAAGCCTTTCAGCAGATTTATAGATATTCAGTATTTCTTCAACAATTTGAATGTTACCACTCCGCCAGATATAAAGGCTGAAATGACGGGTGGAACTACCCGACACTTGAAAATGGCCTTGTCCTACATCTTCGATGAGTTAGCTGAACCACAGAAAGAACCGCAACAACAGATGGGTGCCGTTAAATATGTCAATACGCTTGAGATGAATTTTGATGTCTCTAATGGAACGTCCAATCAGAGTTATCATAGCTGGCTACGTGTGAATTCACAGGGTATAGTCGTCAATCGGAAAGTGGCAGAGGGATATCTTGAAAACAAAAGGGCATGGTTGACTCCATCCGATTTGATGACAAGCAATTTAGCTGACGACCTGGCGGAGCTGTTCAAACGAAACCGGAAAGATACCATTTTGACCTTACTGAAGCTGTTTGACGCCCGCATCAACGGCATAGAGATTCTGACAGATGATATCTATGTCGGTTTTGAAGACATGTCCCAGATGCTTTCGTTCAGCATGATGGGCGATGGCCTACGGCGCTATCTGAACATGGTGGCTGCCGCTGCCAACCCATTGATTGACGTTCTCCTTATTGACGAGATAGACAACGGGCTACACTATTCCGTCTATCGGAAATTGTGGCAGACATTGTTTGCCCTGGCCAACGCAACAGGCAAACAACTATTTATCTCCACTCACAGCAAAGAGACATTGTATTCCTTGAATGAAATGCTGCAAGAGGTTCCAGAATATCAGCCCAATCTACGTCTGTATACTTTAGAGCGAACCTTGAAGAAAGGTCTTCAGGCCTATATGCTCACACATGAGGGATTGAGGGGTGCCTGCGAGAACGATGTCGAACTTAGAAGTGTTGCCCTATGAAGAAGCGATTCCGTATTTTCGTAGAGGGCGCGGCTGACAAGAAATTCCTTGGCGACTACTACCGACACCTTTTCCATGAGGATGCCCCTATCCACAGCATCAACCACACTGGCGAACTCATGGGAAACACGACTGGCGGTTATCAGAAATTATCGCACGAAATGAATATCCGAGAGATGCGCATCAACAGCGACAATGATGGCGTGAATCTCGTCATTTTCGATGCCGATGATGATATTGAGGCTCGCCGCAGAGAGTTACTATCCATTCAGGACAAGTTCGGAGTCGAGTTTGAACTCTTCCTCCTGCCCAACAATCACGATGCCGGCGCATTGGAAGACCTATTGGAAAACATCATTAATCCGAACAACCGCCCCATCTTCGACTGCTGGGAGCATTACGAGCAAGAGTTGGTGCAGATAGACATCCCAGGCCGCACACCACCGCCTCTTACCACACCAGCCAAGAAAACCAAGATATATGGCTACCTTGAAGCCCTGTTGGGAGAAACGAAGAGTCAAAAAGAGTTGATAAAAGAAGCAAACCGCAACTACGAGAATCCCCAGCACTGGAATCTGGATGCTGAATATCTGGAGCCGTTGAAAGCTTTTATCCAAAACAATATCAGCAATGAGGAAACAAATTGACAACAAGCAGAGAAACAACATGGCATTCACCATGATAGACCTTTTCGCAGGGGCTGGCGGCCTCTCTGAGGGGTTTGTTCAGGCTGGATTTGAACCTATTGCACATATTGAAATGGACAAAGACGCATGCGACACAATGAGGACTCGTTGCTGCTATCACTACCTCCGCAACAAAAACAAACTTGACAGCTACTACAGCTACCTAGAAGGGGAAATCTCACGAGACGAGCTATACAAGTCAGTACCTCCAAGTGTTATTGATACAGTAATAAATATAGAGATTTCCGACGATACAATCAAATCAACTTTTGCAAAAATCAAAGAGTTGTCTGCCAACAGAGGGGTTGACCTAATCATAGGTGGTCCTCCGTGCCAAGCATATTCTCTTTTGGGTCGACACGACAAGAAAATGGAAGATGACCCTCGCACCCGTTTATATCTTCAATACGGTAAGTTCCTTGCGGAATTCAAACCGAAAGGATTCGTTTTTGAGAACGTGCCGGGGCTGTTGAGTGCAAAAAAAGGAGAGCATTTCAAGAATTTAAGAGAATACTTCGATAGCTTGGGTTACAATGTACACTATAAAATGCTCGATGCATCCGACTATGGTGTTTTACAAGTCAGGAAAAGGCTCATTATTGTAGGCTGGCAAAAAGAGCATGACTATGGATACCCGGACATTCCAATAAATAAAGCTTCTGTTGCTGTCAACGACATCCTTAATGATTTGCCTCTTTTGAAAGCAGGCGATGTTTTGCAGGTGGCACCGTATAGACAGTCTGCAAACGAGTATTTGCTTGTTAGTGGAATTCGAGATAAGGACGAAGTATTTGTTACACAAAACATCACTCGTCCTATCAACACCAATGATGCCGCCATCTATGCCTATGCTATAAAAGCTTGGAATGACAAACATATCCGTGTTAAATACACAGACCTTCCTGTTGAGCTGAAGACTCATAAAAACGAGAAATCATTTTTGGATAGGTTTAAGGTAGTTGATGGGAATGGCCTTTCGCATACTTTAGTCGCTCACCTTGCCAAAGATGGCCACTACTTTATACATCCAAGTATTAAATATTGTCGCTCAATTTCCGTACGGGAAGCTGCCCGGCTGCAATCATTCCCTGACAATTTCTTCTTCGAGGGAAGCCGTTCTGCAAAGTTTAAACAAATCGGCAATGCTGTGCCACCATTGATGGCTAAGACGATTGCCAAACAAATAAAAAAGATACTATCATGAGTGAGGAAATATTACAGAGTGGAGAATTTGTTTTTCGCCCTCGCGCTAGGATTATAAAAACCATAGGAGAGGAACTTATCAGCAATGATAACGTTGCGGTAACAGAATTGGTAAAGAACAGTTACGATGCGAGATCTCCCATTGTTGATATTACCTTCGATGGTTTAGTAAAGAAAAGGGAAGTAATAAAAAAAATCGATCGAAAAGAGGTTAAAGCAGAGGAGGCCTATATCCAGAAGGAGGGGGCATCTATCACCATCTTCGACGAAGGCACAGGCATGGACTTTCAGACAGTACAATATGCTTGGATGGAGCCTGCAACAAATTATAAAAAGAAAGAAGAAAATAAAAACGCGATAAGAAAGTTCTCTGGAGAAAAAGGAATAGGACGATTCGCATCAGCGAAACTGTCATCCAAGTTAGAATTAATTACAAAGCAGATAGACAAGGATGAGATTTGTGTCAGTTTTGACTGGGATGCATTTTCCGACGAAGAGCAATACTTGGACAACGTTAAAATAAAATGGGTTATTCGCCCTGCAAGAGAAATCAAATCAAGCGGGACAATATTAAAGTTAAAAGAGCTGAACGATGATTGGGGCGAAAGTAAAATCAATGATTTGCGCGTTGCACTGTCAAGAATATTAAACCCATTAGTACCCAACGAAGACTTTCTTATTAGCCTTAATTTGCCAAGTGGATTAAATACAGCTCTTTCTGGGCTAATAGAGAGACCGGCGACTTTAAACAGGCCAAACTATTATATTAAAGGACAAATATTAGAAACAGGGAAGCCTTTAAACGTTTCCTTCTTCAGCAAAATCAAAGGAGAAGAAGAGGTGATAGACTTTCCCCTTAATAGTTTCCACAAAGAACATCCATATTCTGCTGGAGCATTCTCGTTCGAATTCAAAGTATGGGATAGAGACAATGACAATTTATCCAATCTGGCAAATGAAACAGACTCTATTTTAAGCAGCGTAAAAAAAGATTTGGATGATTTATGCGGAATCAGTATTTACAGAGACAGCATTCGCGTTCTACCCTATGGAAACAAAAACAACGATTGGGTACGTTTGGATCTACGTCGTGTAAACAATCCAACATTGCGATTGAGCAACAACCAAATTGTTGGCTATGTCTCTATCGGTATAGATACTAATCCATTGCTCAAAGATCAAAGCAATAGAGAGGGCATCGTCGAAAGCCCGGCATTTGAGGACTTGAAGGAATACATAAAAATAATACTAAACGAAGTAGAACAACGCCGTTACAACGAACGCCCTCGTGAGAATAACTCTAGAGAATATTCACAGAGAAGTCTTTTTGAAAGGTTGTCTCTATCGTCCCTTTCTGATGAGATTAAAGAAAAACCATGTGATACAAAAGAAATCATTTCTCTAATCGATAAGAAAGAAAAGGAGATAAAAGAAACCGTTTCAAAGATACAGGAGGTAATTTCGAGGTACCGTAGACTGTCAACATTAGGTCAATTAATAGACCCAATTATTCACGATGGCAATAACTTTTTGAACAAGATTGATCTAAAAACAAACTTAATTATTAAAGAAACGAATAAGAATGACTATGATTTAAACAAAATAGCCATAAAAGCATCTGAAGTTCAAGCCGTACGGGTTGATTTCTCTCAACTCTTTAAACGCATTGAGCCTTTTGGGGGAAGAAAAAGAGGGCGCCCATCCTCCATAATATTGGAAGACGTCATTAAGAATCAGTTCCTATTAAACGAAGAAGAACTAAAAAAGAATGATATTCATCATTACGTTCCAGACACAAAACACCGTGTAACAATTGACGAAAGCGAGCTGGCAATTATCATGATGAACCTAATTCAAAATTCCATATATTGGCTATCCACGATAAACACGGATAGAATGATCCATGTGACAGTAGCCGATGAGAGTGAAGGTTTGGCCATTATCATCTCTGACAATGGTCCGGGCGTTAAAGAAGGAACTGAGGATGCTATTTTTGAACCATACTTTAGTACAAAACCAGATGGTATAGGCCTTGGATTAGCCATTGTTGGAGAAATCATGGCCGATTATGATGGCGAGCTATCTCTTGTCAAAGACTCCCAATATAAGGGAGCAACCTTTAAACTATTATTTAGAAAAAGAGTATGAGCAAAGTATTAAGAATATTATATGTCGAAGACATCGACGAAAGCAGAAATGATTTGATAGACCTGCTTTCCGGTGAAGAAATAAATGGGTATACCATTTCCTGTGACGGTGAGGCATCTTTTGACACTGCCATAAATAGATGCAACGACTATCACATTGTGATTTTAGACATATTCCAAGGCGAAGCCACACAAGGAGGAGTGGATCTTGGGAGTGGAACGTTTGAAAAAATCAAAGAGAAAGTATTTGTACCGATCATCTTCTATTCAGGAGATACAAGAAATGTTGCTGAATTCAAATCGCAGGTGGTAGGTGTTGCTCATAAAGGAGATGGCGGTTATGATGAACTAAAAACCGAATTAGAGCGGTTGACCAAACATAATATTCCTTTCTTGAGAGAAAACGTTCATTTATATTTTGAGGAGGAATATAAAAATTATTTTTGGAAGGTGATTCAAAAACAAAACAATATTTTTACTCCTGAAAGTGACGATTACTCCATCGGGTATATGCTTCTTCGCAATGTTGCAGACTCTTTGTCAAAACAAAATATTAAACAGATAATTGGAGATAATTCCATTCACGAAGAAAAAGTACACCCAATGGAGTTTTATCTATTCCCTACGAATAATAACAAAGAATTTGAGTGTGGGGAATTATTGCAAAAAGATAACGAAAAGTATGTGATTCTTACACCAACATGCGATTTTGTTCTACGTAGTGATGGCACGCGTAAAGTGGATTATGTATTATTATTGAAAACAATACTTTTGGAAGACACTGACGAATATAAAGACTTTAAAAAGAAGATAGACAAAGCCGATGGGGACAAAAACAAAATTGACAGTGCCCGTAACAGTTTCGCTCAATATATTCGATCAGGCAAGTCTGATAGGTTCTTTTTCCTTCCCAAGACTCCATTTACAGAGAATATAGTGATTGATTTTCAGAAAAAAGAGACTGTCAATTACTCACAACTTAAAGAAGGATTTACTAGAATCGCGAAAATAGACAGTCCCTTTGCTCAATCAATGGTTGCCAGTTATATACGGTATTATAATCGCATTGGGTTCCCCGATCTTGATACTGATTATATAATTGGTCATTTAAACCAATAATTATATCTTATGCCAACCGTAGAAAAAGACATATTACAAACATCAAAGAAAATATCTGCTGTGAAAAAAATCGTAAAAAGTAAAGCAGCAGAAGTTGAAGACATGGTTCTTATTCCAAGTGCAATAGGGAAAACCGATTGGCGTACTTTGGAATTTGCACATCCTGAGAGAACCATTCGCATTGGTACTCTATTCAGTGGAATTGGAGCAATTGAACATGCATTTCAACGTCTTCACCTAAATCACGAAATCGTCTTTGCCGGCGACATTGATGCGAACTGTAAGAAAAGCTATTTTGCTAATTATAATATTACAGAAGACAGGTGGTTTACAGACATTCGAGAATTTAATGCGAAACCTTATAAAGGAGACGTGGATTTTATTATTGGAGGAGCCCCCTGCCAAGCGTTCTCTATGGTTGGGAAAAGATTTGGATTCGAAGATGCTCGTGGCACACTGTTTTACGACTTTGCAAGAGTTATTAAAGAAACCCAACCAAAACTATTTCTTTTCGAGAATGTACAAGGATTATTGAATCACGACAAAGGCAAAACGTGGAAAGTAATATACACAATCTTTAAAGAGCTCGGGTACGATGTACACTTCCGTGTTCTTAATAGTAAAGACTATGGCATACCTCAACATCGTGAACGATTATATTGCCTTGGTTTTAAGAGAAAGACATCTTTCGAATACCCAGCACCGATACCACTTGAATATAAGATGTATGATTTCCTCGAAGACTACATAGATACAAAATATTTTCTAAAAGAAAAAGGTGTAAAATTTGTCACAAGTCATAAAAACAGAGTCAAAAGCTACACGCAAATAAATGGAGATATACAATTGTGCCAAAAAAGGAATCAACAATTCAACTGGCACGGAGATTTCATCTATCATCCGGATTCGGAAATAACGCCATCAGATGAGGCATTTGATGAATTTATCTTCGATGTTAAAGATGTAGAAGAAAAATACTACCTTTCAGATAAGGTAGCTAAATATGTTTTAGCAGGAGGTACTAAGAATTTTAAAACATCAACTGAAACTGATTTAGATGTGGCCCGTCCTCTGCTTCAATCTATGCACAAAATGCACAGGGCTGGCGTCGACAATTATGTAACACATAAAGGTAGAATCCGCAAATTAACGCCACGGGAATGTTTGCGTTTAATGGGATTTAAAGATAGTTTTAAGATTGTTGTTTCTGACACGGCAATGTACCAAGAAGCAGGTAATAGCATAGTTGTTGATGTTTTAATAGCCATTTTAAAACAACTAGACATCACTAAATTTGGAGTTTAATTCTAATGAAATATGGCAGACATTATTTGTAGATGGCGAAATGGCACCCCCAAAACGGTTGTGGAATTAGTTAATTCTATGCCCCATTCTATTATGCCAGCAGAAAGATTTCGTACAATAATGCAGTCAAGCATATGGGGGCCGGATTTTTTTAGAACACCTTATCAACTAGCTTGCCAATTAGGATTATACTGCGAAGCTGAAGATGGCTATTTTTATCCAAGGTTCGACCATGATATCAATGAAGACGAAGCTAAATTGTATCTAGAATTCTGGATTACGCGATATTATGTACCAAATCCTTATACAGGCAGAGATGGATTTAATAATATTGAGTGTCCAACATATGTTTTGTTCGAATTATATAGTTATACAAAATCTCATCCAAACTGCACTTATAAGGATGCCTACAAGGCTGTATTTAGGGAAGAGGCAACTAATAATAATGATATAGTCAAAAATTACATTAATAACTTCTCCAAAGTTTTGGAGTTTGACACTAATGGTTTATTGAATATTACCAATATAAATCCTCAATCTTCTTTTGATTTTATGGAGCGATATGACAAAAAAGGATTTTTTGATTCCTTCAATAAGAAACCTGCAAAAAAAAGAATAGAAAAATCCACAATAAATAAGGGTTATTATCATTTTCTCACCGCCTTGCGGACGAAGCCGTTTATGTTGCTGGCGGGGATTTCGGGAACGGGGAAGAGCCGTATTGTGAGGGAGATGGCGAAGGCGTGTTGGAAGGAGGGTGACCCTGAATATGGGAAAAACCACCCGAAGAATTTCTGTATGGTACAGGTGAAGCCCAACTGGCACGACAGCAGCGAGCTGATAGGCTATGTGTCGCGCCTGAACGGCGAAAAGTTTGTAGTTGGACCATTCTTGCGTTTTCTGGCAGCAGCCATCAAAGACCCCAACACGCCTTACTTCCTCTGCCTCGACGAGATGAACCTCGCCCCGGTGGAGCAATACTTCGCCGAATACCTGTCGGTCATCGAGAGCCGCAAACTGAATCCCGACGGCACCATCACCACCGACCCCATCGTGCCTTTCGAGGACACCGTTGCCTACGGTAGCCTGATAGACCAACTGTTTGACACCCCAGAGGAGCGCAAAACCTACAAGACCGCCGAGGGTGGCATGCGACTGACCATCCCGCAGAACTTCTTCGTGGTGGGTACGGTGAATATGGACGAGACAACCTTCTCGTTCAGCCGCAAGGTGCTGGACCGCGCCATGACCATTGAGATGAACGAGGTAGACCTCTCGGCAGGGCTGAAAGACTCCAGCAACGAGATCGGCTATATTGGCAATTGCATCATTGGCGATGCCGCCGAAGGCTGCGATGTGTACGAGGATAACAGCGAGCTGTGCGACCAAGTGCTGAAATATTTGGTGCAGGTGAACGCCATTCTGGAGGGCACCCCCTTCAAGATAGCCTACCGCACCCGCAACGAGTTCCTGATGTATGCTGTGAATCGCAAGGCTCTGGCCTCCGACAGCCATCTGTGGCAGACCCTCGACGAAATGACCAGCATGAAGATCCTCTCTCGCATCGAAGGCGACGAGGAACGCACCAAGAAAGTCCTCGACGGCCTCAAAGCCCTTATCAAAGAGCAGATCGTTGACAAGATTGGAGAAAATGCAGACGGGACGTTGTCGACAGAGCCGACGGCACGCCATGCGCTCCCAGAAAGTATCTCCGCCGCCAAGATAGACGAGATGCTCGCTAAGCTGAAAGCCACCGGCTTCACCAGCTACTGGGCATAAGAACCGTAATGACATTGGAGGAAAAAGCCAT
>ODAI010258494.1_pt1 | contig 11603 bp, 11 predicted proteins | sample 1539321 | NCBI WGS metagenome assembly ODAI01 (sample SAMN02144231, study PRJEB22623) | gut metagenome | biome: sheep rumen | host: Ovis aries | place: New Zealand
CATCTTTACCAGAGCCTGAATGAAAAGAAGGTAGCAGTGCTGAATTTCATGTCTTCTGATTTATACAAAGCCTGCATGAAGACGATACAGAACAATCAGTTCGAGGCGGATGAGATAACTTCATCAGGGCTTACTGTGGAAAAAGCTTCATGGATAGAAGCACCAATGATTGCTGAATGTTTCATGAACCTTGAGTGCCAATATTTGTGGGAGAAAGAAATTGTTCCGGGTGATGATCATGTTATGATTTGCCTTGAGGTCGTAGGCGGCCATATAGAAAAGGATTATTTGGAGGATATGTTCGGAGATAAAGGGGTGCTCTATAATGTCCATTATCCGATAAATCCAGAAGCTGTGAAAGAAAAAGGTTGCGATTTTGTAGCTGCACTTAAGAAAGTAAATCAATCCGACGAATATTGACTGGTACACATACCAAATTCATTATTAGAGTCCGTCGCATCCGAAACGCCTGCGCCCACAACCTATGCATGCTTTCAAATTTTAAGGCCGACCCATATTTTAAGCCGGACCTGGAAACCAATTTTGAACTTTTACAAAACGACCCGGGAATTGGAAGAGGCACAATTTCAAACTGCATAAAAGTCCCAATTCTTCACGACTTTGCAGTAATGCTTTCAGTTTATACCAAAATAGTTTCTTCCAAACGTGTAAAAGAAATCACCCTACAGGAAACCAAAGACTTTTTTGACGGCCGTGTTGTTTATCACAAAGATTACTTCGAAAACTTTACCGACATCAAAAACGCCTACACCTTTGCAAGGAAACTGCTGGATTATTATTCTGAAAAATAAGTAAATTATGCCATAATTTAAGTACTTATGAAGTTAAGAGGATAAAAATTCTTCAACAATAAAAGTATTATCTTTCATAAATCCTTTTATTGTTATGAATTTGCCATCATACTGATTTAGTATATTACTTTCAAAAGGATTTGAATCTTTCAAAAAGAGATGAATAATCTGGCCTTTATTAACATACAAAAACGGTTGAAAACTTTCACTTTTTGAATCAATATTTATTTTTTGAAATATTACTGTACCAGAAATCGATATTTTTTCTTCTTCACTCATTTAGATTCCAACTCCTTTTTTATTTTCCCATTTTTGTCAAAATAAATTTTTACAGTTTTACAAATATTTGAATCTGGCTTTTGGTAAATCGATTGATATAAATCTTTTCCTTCCAGTTTATAAGTTTTAGGTTCTATACCCCTCATATATGAAAAATGCTGATAGACATATTCATTAATAAGTGTTTTGATTTTATCTTCTACCTGAGCAAGATTCATTCTTACAACGGCGCGTATATCAGGAATATCAACATGAATGGTTCGTCCGAATGGCTTTCCAAAGATATTTTTTGCACTATTGGATCCTTCACCATAAGTTTTAGAAGAATAAAAATTTATTCTCTGGGCAGGATCCCCATATAAGGAAAACTCTGCAACTGTTTTAATTTCGGAATCATCAAAATCGTAGGATTCCTGAACAAGTCGTTTTATTCCAAATACATGTGCATCACCTGATGAAACTCCATTTTTAATTTGTTTTAAGAATTCTCCTATTACAAAGTCAGCACAACTTCCTGGAGGATTAGAGGTTCCATAAGCAATCTTACTAGAACCTAACATCGCAACACATCCACTTTGCATTGCTTTTATAACAATACTATCCTGTTCGGTTAGATTTCCGATATATCGCGCACCATAACATGCTTCTACGCCAAGAAAGAACGGTTTGCAAATCGTATCAATATTCCGAGGTTCAAAGGCTTCTGGGTATGAATCCGCTTCTTGTCCATACCAATATTTCGTTTGATTACTTCCATGCAGATTAAAGAACAGAAGATTTGTATCTTTATCAATTCTACTTTCGACAGTATCATTTGAAACATTAGGAGCAGAATCTGTTACAGATGTAGCAATGCTTTTGTATTCATAATCACTCTCATTTTTCCAAACTTTTGCACTAAGCCCATAAGCCTTTAAATTAGAAAAACTTGAACCACAATTCTTCACAGTTTCAAAATATGAAGTAAATTTTTCAAAACTTTCACCATCATACGAAGGAAGCCTTCCAACTCGTAAAACATCTGCGAAAACATAATTGTGTCCATCCCAAGGTGATGTCAGGTTTAATGTCTGATATGAAAGATCTGAAATTACAGTATCATCACTATCACCAGATTCATTTTTCCATTCTGAAACATTAATCACGTTCTCATTACCAAGAATAAAAACGTACTTTGGTTTTGAAATATTACAGATTCTATTCAGGGCATTTGTTACATTTGCCACGCTACAGGTGCTTGAATCTACAACGGCTTGATTATCCATATCCAAAAATGAATAAAAAATACCGTAAGTTGCACAATAGGCTGCATAATTTATTATTTCATCAAGAAGTGAATCATTAGAACATTTGAGCTGAGAACAAAGTTTCTTCAAACTTGTAACAATAATTCCTTTTTCTCCTTGAACAGTCTGATTATATTTTTTGTATGATGATGCCCAGTCGTTTGAATCAAACTTAAAAGGAATATAAGTCTCTTGAGAATCAATACACTCCTTTATATCTTCCTGAGGGACTGGGGTTCCACAGTTTTCGCAAAACCTTGCACCAGGCTCGAGCTGGACACCACATTCTTCACAAAACATTATCTTCTCCTACAATGAAGCACCGCAGTTTTCACAGAAAATGGTACCATCGGTATAAGGAGTTCCACAGCTTGGGCAAACGTTTGCTGCTTTGCTTCCAGAAGTCCCTGCTCTCTGTACAACAGCATTTGGATTTTTCAAAGCCCCACTTACAGAACTAACTGCATTATTTACCCCATCTGTAAAGCGGTTCATCTCGGCCTCTTTTGCAGCCATCATTTGCTGTTGATTTTGAGCATTCATTCCCATCCCTGCTACAGCCATGTCACGCATCATTTGCATCTGTTTTTCCATAAAAGCCTGCATGTCTGAACTTTGCTTCATAGCCATTTCCGCAGTTTTATCGTTAGCAGCCGCGGCAGCTTCCGCTTTAAACTTTTCTGCCATTGCAGCAGCGGCTTCTGGAGTAATATCAGGATTTGCCGCAACAATCTGTTCGGCTGTCATATTCTGGAACATACGGCGCATTTCTTCTTCGTGCTGAATCATTTGTGCATTAGCTTCCATCTGACGCTGATGTTCTGCCTGCTCTCTTTCATTTCTAACAGCCTGTGCCTGTCGTAAAAGTTCAAGCTGGGTAAGCTGTTCTTCTTTATCCATCTCCATTTCTTTACGACGGCGTTCATCTTCAAAGTCAGCTTGCATACGTTCACGAGTAAGCTCATTTTCAAGACGCTTATTACCTATTTCGATTTCCCATTCAAGTTGTTGACGATCAAGTTCTTTTTCATTTGCTAGTGTTGCAAGATTCAAAGCCTGTTCATAACTTAAATCACGTAAAGCAGAATTCTGATTAATCTGAGCACGAACATTATCAAGTTCTTCTTCCCGCAGCATTCCGCTCTTCTGGAACACAGCCATTGCCGCATCAATTTCATCCTGAGTTTTTGCTTCGCGAATAAGTCGCTGTGCTTCCAGCATCTGACTAAACTTAAGACGCTCATCATCATTAAGCTCACGATCCTGATCAATCTTATCAAGGGCTGCCTGAAAATCAACTTCGCTGCGAGCTTCACGAAGTGCCTGAGCATTGTTTTCATCTTGCAGGCGGTTCAAGAATGAATTACGTTTTGTAAGCTCTATAAGCTCAAGCTCACTTACATAAAGTTCTTCCTGCATTTTGCGGATATTTTCAAGTTCTTCATTAGAAGCCGTAAGATTTATAACACGAGTTACCTGAATATAAGAGTATATATTAGCAATCTGAGTCTGTAATGCGTTAAGAACTACACTCTGAGAATTAAAAACCTTATCTGGAGTAACGGTAGAAAGCGCCTGATTCAAAATGGTTTTTACATATGATTCAAGTGTCTGTCTAATAGAATCAAAAGAAACAAAGTTTTTATCCAGAAGAGCATTTGAATAAAAATCATTTATATTTGATATTTTACAAAGAATATGAAGTCCAATTTCACTTCTGATTCCACTTGTAGTAACATCCTTTATACTGAACACAAGAGGAAATTCCACAGAACGAACAAGTACAATACTTACATTCTGAACGTTTTGAGGCAAGTTTGGTTTATTACGGAAAAAGTTTTTGACATTATTTAAGAATGAAGAAATTAAACCTTTCTTTTTCTCTTCTTTTTCGGCTTCATCTTTTCCATCAGAAATTGTTACATCAGGAAATTCCTTGAACTCATAATTGCCTGCTTCAAGCTCTGCAGTAATTTTTCCATTTACAAAGAAAAGTGCGCGCAAGCCCTCCTGAATTACGATTCCTTTTACGCGTCCATAAGCGGCAATTTCTTTTGAATCAATTTTTACAGCAAGCTGTCCGGGAAGGATGTTCCATTGAATAAAAGATGCCTGTTTTGAAATATCAACATTGTTCGTTTGAACGATATTATCAAGTTTAGTACCACACTTACCGCAAAATTTTGCACCAGGTTTTAGCAGATTTCCACAAGACGGACATTTTACAGCTCCGTCTTCCTGAGTCTCCGGAAATTTGTAGCTACAGCCACCACAAAATTTTGCCTCATCTTTGAGTTCTTTTCCACATTTTGGACATGTTTTCATTATATTTTCCTCCTGCTTGTTTTATTAAAACTAAAACCTAATATTTTCTTCATGAAATTTTTTTATAATTTTTTTCTCATACTTATTTATATAATTATATCTTCCAAAGGCTTTTCCTTCAATTTTTTCTGGAATAACATAACCAAAAAGTAATTGTGATAATTTCTTTGTTGGTTCAGCTGCATTCTTATAACAACTTTTATATGTTGGATACATCCAAACCATTAATCTGGTAAAGGAATTAATAGAAATATGGTTATAGTTTGATTTTTCTAATTCATTTTTAATTTGAAATTTAAGGGCAGAAAAAGACTCATGCTTATAGAAAATATTTGATGAAGCTTTATCTATTTCTGATTTTAATAAGCTTGGTCGAACTATTATTACTAAATCATCTTTATAAGATTCTTTTATATTAGAAAGATATTCCTTTGAGAATTTATTATCTGGAAGAAGTTTTTTCATTTTTTTAACATCATCTTTTTTAAGAATCTTCCCACTATTATATAGCTTCAATGCTTCTTTTTTAATAGATTGATATGACTCGAATTCTTTTGAAATCAAAATATTTGTTTCTACATTCTTTTGTAACCCACCATATGTAAGATTCGAGCTTCCAATTATGATGCAATCATCAAATATATATAGTTTGGAGTGTAGTTTTTCTATATGTCTAATCTCTGCATTTTTTTCAGCAGCTTTTAAAAAGAAGTCTATATCTGATGAACCCCGTGTAAATATCTCCTTTGTAAAGTTGGTAGCAATCTTTGTGTTTTCACCTTTGTAATAATCAAAAAATTTTGAGAAATTGATAAATGGAGAAATGATTATAATATCTTTTGATTTAGAAAAAAGAGAAATCATTTTTTCTTGTAATTGTATGCTATTTAAGATAATACCTTTACTCATCACCCGAACCTTTATTATAAATTTGGCAAGTTGAAAATCTATAACATTCTCATCCACCAAATAGTTTTTAACTATAAAAAAAACCTACCCGTTATTACTAAATCTACAAGATGAAGAATCTATATTTTTTATTGTACTCGATGAACCAATACCATGATTTTTATTATTATGTATATAACAATTCTTGTATGTTCCGCCTGCATTATCCTCAATTAAAATCCCATATTTAAAGTTGTCATAAATCTCACAATTATTTACAGACGGCGATGCAGAATTTACTACCCATAATCCATGGTCTTGATTGTCGTGTATTGAACAGTCTTCATACATTCCACCAGCAGCTTCAGTTCTTATCCATACTCCAGAGTCATGTTTATAAATCTTAGACTTAGTAACTGTAGGATTGGCTTGGCCCCATAAAACAATTCCTGCCATATAACTATTATGAATATCACAGTTTTCTATTTCAGGAGCAGCCTCATCACGGACCGCAATACCAAAAATTCGTGAATTACTTATTTCACAATTCAATATTCTTGGTTTTGAATTATTACATAATTCAAGACTCCTTTCGTTTGAATGAAAAATAAAAGAGTTTATTATAACTGCTTCTCCACTCAAAATATCAATTGCATTATTAAAAGTGTTTAACACTGCAATATTATTAAGATATGCATTTGCTCTTATTAAAAACAAACTTTTAAAATCGTCATCATCATCAGGAAAATCATCAATATCAGATTCTGGATTAATATAGTCTTTGAGTTTATTAAAATTCAAAGTTTTTTCATGTGTGAAAACAACTCCTTCAATCTCAATTGGAAGATCTATTTCACAAGATTTTGAAGGATCAAATACTACAATTGGAAGATCCATAGATGATTTATTTTCTATACTACCTTTAGATCCTATGAGATGAATTTTCTTTTTGAAAACAAGATGCTCCTGATATATCCCTGGTTTAATATTAATAATTGCATCTTTGTCAGCATAATCCAAGGCCTCCTGAATAGTTGTAAAGTCACTATTCCCGTCTTTTCCAACAATTAGATTAGATTTATCAGCATTTGATATTAAATTGCCCTGCATTACATACCAATATAAATGATTCTGCTCACAAAAATCCTTGTTAAAGTCAAAAGCGGGTTCGCCAGATTCTTCTTGTAACATTGCTTGAACTTTCACCTGATAACTCAGATCCAGTTCTGTTTGGGCTTCTCCAAGCTGTTCTGCAAGATTAGTGGCTTTTTCCAAGAAAGAAGAATCATTAAACTGTTTGTACATGGCATAATTGAAAAGCACGTCGTAGCATTTTAAAAGTGTGCTTTCGTGCCAAATTCTCAGTGCCTGATTAAGCCGTTTTTCTGCTTCTACAAGATTTTTCTGTTTAATGTAAATGCCAATTGAAACAACAAAGGCTGTAAGAATATCAATCTGTAAACCATTGATAACATCAATAGCATCAAGAGGTGCTGATTCTGCAAGAACCGGAAGATAAATATCCAGAACCTTTTCATCATTTTTGTGAGCTTTATAAACAGGTTCCAGAAGATTCAGTGCTTCTTTTATATTACCTTCTTTATAAAAGAAGTTTTGGGCCTTATCCATGCTGACTTTTTCAAAAGTTGTAATTTCTGAACCGCCTCCAAGAGCAGCATTTTTAACTTCTTCTTCAAGCTGCTTTGCTTTTTCTGCACTAATTCCAAGCTCCTGCTGCAAGCTTATAAGCTCTTTTCTTTCAGCAAACTCTATACGACCATCCGCAAGCACCATTTTAAGAGCTTCTTTGTAACGGTTATTTTTCTGTTCTCCGTGTTTTTCAGAACATTCTGTACAGCAGCCTTCTTTTTCATCATAGCAATTCTGGCAGGTAAACTGGCCGCATTCAGGGCAGTCAAAGCCATCAATAATCTGAACAAGACTTCCACAAACATGACATTTTTTTACCTGTTTGGTCTGATCTTCGTTTTTTATAAAAGTTGCATTTCCAGCTACATGGGTTTCTTCTTTGTGTCCAATTACGTCGCCAGCAATTACGTTTTTGTCGCCCATAGAAAAACCTGTATTTTCAGCGTTTGCTTTACCATTCTGATTTGTACCACATTCCGGGCAGAACTTCATTTTTAGTGCAATTTCTGCACCACATTTAATACACTTTTTTGTCTGCGGCACAGGTGCACCACATTCAAAACAAAATCTCTGTCCTTCTTCAAGTTCTGTGCCACAAACGCTGCATTTTGCCATTTTTAGTTCTTCTCCTAATTTTTTTAATGTAAATTGTTACGTATTATCGCAATTTATTCCAAAACAACTTTAATATTTTTACCTATGGTCTGAACTTGCGCAACAAAATCTTGGGCAAGAGTTTTATCGACATCTTTTTTTACTAAAAGATTGGTACTTACAATTTCTATTCCATCAATTCTTTGTATAGTTTTTGGGGCACTTTTAGAAGCTTTTAAAATTTCAGAGAAACTCATATCAAGAATATTACCCATTTTCTTTTGTATATTAGATTCATAGGCTTTGGGATATGATTTTAATAATATATCTACAGTTGATTTGTTATTTTCAGAAAGATTTCTATTTTTTTCTTCAGTTTCTTCTTTTCTTTCTTTTGCATTTTGTTTTGCTTTTTCAAGAATTTCTTTTGCATTGAATGGCATTGTTGTTCTTCTCCTATCTTTTAGTATAACACTGGAAATATAATTTGTAAAATTTTCATCATCTGTAAAAGAACATCTTCTAATTCGCTAAATTCTCACCTGCAACTAACACCAATTACGCCGCCATAAAAACCGTCTTCATTTTAATTTTTGTAAGACAATAAATTGTTTCAATTCTATGAATACTAAAAAGATTCGACAGACGAACGGAAGAATGTTTAAAAGCACCTATAAGTTTACGATTTTTGATTTCTTCTTTACTGCTCAAATTAAATTGTCTATAATATTAATTTATTCACTAAAATGCATATCTGTTAAATATATACTTGCATATTGGTTATCATTTTTATCCCAAGTAATATCTGGCTTTAGATTCCACTTTACTTTTCGTTCTGCTGAATACTGATGATTTACAATCCATCTAAAACCTTTTTTCTTAATATATGAAATAGCCTCTTTATACTCATCTTTTGTTCTAAAACTATAATAAATTCGACTATATGATGAACTACTTTCATTATTTTGTGATTCTACCAGAATTTTGTATCCATTATTGCAGGAAGCCTCTATTCTACCTCCATCCGAAATTAAAAAAATAGCAGGCTGCGAATAATGAATTGTATCTTTTGTTACGATCTTTTCTTTTTTGTATTTTTGTATTGGTTCATATACTGTTTCCCAATCACCATTACTATTTGTCTTAACAGAACTTTTAAAATAATAATTAAAAGCTAAAATTATAAGAATGAAAACAAAAAATCCTAGAAGTAATTTTCTCATAGTTAATTATCTCCTGTGAATATAGCAAGGATTGTTGCAATCACAACAACACATACAATTCCCAATGGTGAAATTAAATCTTTGAAATGAAGACTGAATCCAAAAAAGTTAAATCCAATCTTATCAACTAAGAAAATAGCAAGCGCTATTAATAGAAAAACTATTACAGAATATGCGAGAATTTTTTGCAATAAGGACATTTTATTAACTCCATATACGAATTGAATATTTTCCCACTCTTTGGGATTATAATAAATTAACGGTAAACCATATAATTTCAAAAGTCAATTTTTGATAATTCCTTTATTCTAATCATATATTAATGGTATATATCATTTTCGAAGGAAGTCCTTCTTCATTTTCCAAATAATAACTTCCAATGAACTCTGCGGCTTGGGAAGTGGAAAAATGGTTTTTTGAATTCATCAAAAAATCAAGAAAATCGCGAACCTTTGACGGATCATCTTTGGGGAAATGTAAAACGAAATTATCTGAAAACTCTTTTTTATTCATTTCAACTATCCTAATTATATCACGGCATTAACCAGGAGTACAGTTTAAGTTAGCTCTGACTGTTGATTTTTTATGATAAAAACACACGGCAAACATATAGTAAATAATCTCTTAAAAAATTAAAATTCGAACATTACAAACTAGGTTTGATGATTTATAATATATAAATACAGATTTTTGGGAGTTGAAGATGCTAACAATTACAGATTATTCAAATGAGTTTAATTATATCGAAGAGAAAACAAAGAATATTGTCGACTGCCTGTACATAAGTCAATCTCACAATTCGACGTTAAATGATAATGTAGTTGTTCATTCTTGGCACCGGGGTTTTAATCATGCTAATATTGTTTGTTATGCAGTTTACAAAGGAATTAATTTTAAGCTTGGGATTGAGGAAGATGATGTAAAAATTTATTCTAAAAAAAAATCAGAAACTACAATTAACAATTGGACTGACAATTTTATTGAAATTATTAACGCAATTATAAACTGCCTTGATAATTTTAATTTTTCCGCTGATTTTTCTGATTGTACATTCTTAGAAGCAATTAAAAAAATACGAAAAACTTTTCTTTCTTCTACTCCCATTGCAGAAATAAAAGATCCTCCAAAAGGCTATAAATCTCGTGGAAACTTTATAATTCTTGAAGATGCTGTAAGTAAACATAAGTTATTTTATCAAATTACTTTCTGTGAGAGTGATTCAGAACATCCTGAATTTAGTAACCATCTATATAACCAGAATTCTTATTCTTTACAAGATTTTCCAAATGAACAAGAATATCAGACATTTAAGGATTTCTTTGATAATCAGCAGAAACAATTTGAAGATTTTTTATCATCAACAGTTTCTAAACAAAAAAAACTTGAATGGAAAACAGAAGAGCAGCGAATTCAAGAAAAAGAAGAACGTGCCAGGATAAAAGCAGAAAAGAAAAAGCAAGAAGCCAGGCTAAAATGGGAACAAGAAAGAAAAGAAGCACAAAAACAAAAGCTTGAAGAAGAAAAACAAAAAGAAGCCGCCAGACAAGAATTAAATAAAATTGAATCTCTTGTTATAGAAGAAGGCATAGAAGTAATTCTTCCTAATGCCTATAAGAATTTACCGAATATTAAAGATGTAAGATTTCCGTCATCATTAAAAGAAATAAGGACGAATGCTTTTTTAGGATGTACAGGGCTTACTTCAATTTCGCTTCCAGAAAATCTTACTAAGATTGACGGTGGAGCTTTCTTTGGCTGCAACAATTTAAAACATATTGAGTTTGGATCATTAAACATTACGCTGGGCATGAACGCTTTGGGAAACATCGAACAATATGATGAAGAAACCAAAGAAAGAATAGCTGCTATTTTACGTCTCCCTTAAATAGTTTAATATTAAATATGTGAGGTATAAATCAACTTTGACGACAGGCTTTCTTCATTTTCCCAATAGGTGACACCCAAGCTATCTGCAGTCTCTGAACTGGAGAAATGGCGTTTTACACAATCACAGATTTTTACAATCTCTGTCATTAGGATGTCTCCTATATTTTTTGCTGATAAAAACAAATAGGCCTGATCAATTTTTTCCTTTGGATTCCAGTTTTCAATTTCTTGCCAGGACGAAAACTCTATGTAATGAAAGTTTCCGTTATTCAGGGCATCCTCAGAAAACACATAAAACAGATCTTCTATACCTGCTTCCTGCTGCATATGTGTTTTGTTGTTCATCAAAAAATCCAGGAAGCTGGCTACCTTCTGGCGTTCATTTTCGGGAAAGCGTAAGAGAAAGTTTCTTTCAAACTCTAAATATTGCTTCTGCATTTCATTCATAATTTTATTTTATCAATGAGTTTTAATCCACTCAATATGCGCCAGACCCCACTTGAGCCAGTCGCGGTCGGTCATCTGCCACCACAGGCCAATTTCGGCAAGCCGGGTGTCCAGTTCTTCAATTGACTTTTTGCCGATGTTACGCATCTTGGAAATTTCGTCTTTTGACATTGCAGTGAGTTCACACAATTTTTTGATTTCCATCCGGGACA
>ODAI012341879.1_pt1 | contig 11603 bp, 7 predicted proteins | sample 1539321 | NCBI WGS metagenome assembly ODAI01 (sample SAMN02144231, study PRJEB22623) | gut metagenome | biome: sheep rumen | host: Ovis aries | place: New Zealand
ATCACGTTGATGGGCTCCATCAGCATATTCCAGACGGTTTCCTCATCCGTAATGTCCATCGGCGTCGTCCAGTAGGAGGAGCCGAGGTCCTCTGTCCAGGGGCTGCCGTAGGAGGGCGTGAAGATTTCAGCCTCCGCTGCGGCCGGCTCAGCACTGCCGGAGTCGGAAAAAAGCCCATCCAGCGGGATTTCATCCACAGCGACTTCCGCTTCTTCCGCGCATGCAGCGGAGAAGAGGAACATGATGGCGGCAAGAAATGCCGCAAAACGGCGGAACCTGTCCATGAAAAATCTCCTTTGGTTTCCGAAATATATATCGGCGCGCATGAACAAACAAAACACACCAACTTTTATTATAACTCCGCAAAAGCCATTATTCAACCCGGCCGGCGGCAGCAGAAAAGCCGGGTGCATGAACACCGGTTTTTAACGGTTTTACGCGAATCAGCGCTGCCGAAGAGAGTGCGCCCAAGGAATATGGACATCATCCTGCAACCTTGTAAAACAAACACTTTTCGGATATAATAAAACGCGATTCAGCCGAGATCCATGAGGCGGAGCCGCCTTTTTGCAGCAATGCAGTCAGTGTCGGTTTTTACAATAATGCAAGAACAGGAATAGAAACGGTGGCTGCCAACGGGTCATGCACAATAGCAACTCAGCGGCGCGACCGACGGGAGGTTCAGCCATGCTCCGTAATGACGCGTTTATCGCAGGGAACAACGGCGAAGAGCGGACCGTTAAGATGTATCTGAAGCAGTGGCGCGCGATCCCGCGGCAAATGGGTATTGCAGCCGGCGGCCCGGAAACCGGCGGTTTTCCGGATCCCAACGGAGAATGGCGGAAGAACGATTTATGAGACACATTCAGCTTTCCGGCCATTTCAAATGCTCTACCCTGCTGCTTTTTGCCCTGCCCAGCATCGGTATGCAGATTGTGGATAATACCTACCAGATCGCAGACGGGTTTTTTATTTCCAATTACATCGGCGAGAAGGCTTTTGAAGCGGAGAACCTGATTTTTCCGGCGCTGCTGATCGTGATGTATGTGGGACTCATGTTCGGTACCGGAGCAAGCGCCCTGATTGCCAAGGAGCTTGGCGAAGGGAAAAAGGAACGGGCCAGGCAGATTTTCAGCATGGCAGTCTCCGCACTGGCAGCGACCGGCCTCATCCTGTCCGCGGCGCTCTATTTCCTGCTGCCCACCATCGCCCGGTGGGTTGGCGCTTCTGAGGCGCTGGCGCCGGATTGTATTGCCTACGGCCGGATCCTGGCTTTCTTTATGCCTTTCCAGATGCTGTCCATGGCTTTCCATCCGCTTCTGGTTACCGCGGAAAAGCCGGGGCTCGGCCTGGCAACGACCATCGCCAACGCCGCAGCGAACATCCTGCTTGACTGGCTTTTCGTAGCAGGCTTCGGCTGGAAAATGGAAGGCGCTGCCATCGCGACCGGCCTGGCCTGGCTGGTCAGCGCGATTATCCCGATGGTATATTTCACGAACAAAAAGCATTTGCTGCATTTTACCCGGCCCTGCCGGGATGCCGGCGTCCTTGGCAAAACGCTGTACAACGGTGCATCTGAGATGGTGGACGCTGTGTCCTACGCTGTTGTCGCGCTGATCTTTAACCTCCAGCTGCTCCGCTGGATGGGGGAGGACGGTGTCGGTGCTTACGCGGTCAGCGAGTACGTCAGCGGCGTATTCCTGGCGGTCTTTTACGGCATCAGCATGAGCATTGTACCGATCGTCGGATACCAGCTGGGAAAGAAAAACATCGCAGAGCTGCGAAACCTGCGGAAAAACGGGCTGGTCCTGATGGGCACCATCGGGACCCTGATGGCCGGCTTCGGCATCTTGCTGGCACAGCCGGTTTCCAGGATCTTTGTCGGGTACAGCGAACCGCTGACCGCGCTGTCCGTGGCGGCCCTGCGGATTGTGGCCCTGTCCTACCTCCTGAGTGGAATTACAACCTTCGGTTCCTCCTATTTCACCGGACTGAACCTGGGTTCGGCCTCCCTTGCAGTCGCGGTGACGAAGGGTTTTATCGGTCCGCTGGCTATGCTCTTCCTGCTGCCGCTCCTGGTGGGCGCGGACGGAATCTGGTATTCCGCGCCAGCTGCGGAGATCCTCACGCTGGCTGTGACTGTCGCGCTGCTGCTGTGGTGGAGGAAAAGAGAAAACAGCGGAAAACTGCCGGAAGCGGATGATGAGTACACCGCGTAAGCGGGGTATTTCACGTCCGGCCGGGTATAAAGGAGAATCGCAGATGAAAAAAACGGTCATAAGTGAATTCCTGAAACAGGCGGAACGGCATCCGGAAAACATTGCCGTCCTGGATATCCAGGGCGCTGTCACCTATGACCGGATGAACGGCGCTTCAGCGTTCCTGGCGGAAAAAATCCTGGAGCGCCTCGGCGGAAAAGACCGCCGCGGGCGTATTGCGCTGCTCCTGCCGCGAACCAAGGCCTTCATCGTCGCCCAGTTCGCGGTACTGCGGGCAGGCTGCGCCGTGGTTCCGGTGGACACGGAATACCCCATGGAACGGGTACAGATGATCCTCGGGGATGTGGGCTGCGCCCTGTGCGTTACCACTGGCGCTTTCGCGGAAAAGGCCGCCGGTGTTCCGGTGCTGCTGCTTGAGGATTTTTTCCAGGCGGAAATGTCCGGCCCGGCAGGGGACAAGACCCTGGATCTTTCCGATCCGGACGCGGAGGGGTATATCCTCTATACCTCCGGCTCCACCGGAAAACCCAAGGGTGTTGTTCATCGGCAGGAAATGCTGAACTGCCCCGCGGAAACCCTGCGCGGGGTCATCCGAAGCCCGGAAACCGCCCGGTCCATGAGCATTGCCGGTTTCAGCTTTATTGCAGGTCTGACGGATATCATCCCGCTCCTAACCGCCGGCGGCAGCGTTTATGTCGCCAATGAAACAGAGCGCAAAAATGTCGATATGCTCTGGGAGATCATCGCCCGGCGCGGCATCAGCGGCATGTTCTGCCCCCCGCAGCTCTATACGGTTATGCGGCAGCTCTACGGGCCCCTTCCCCTGGACTGGGTCCTGCTGATGGGTGAAAAATACACGGCGGAGGGAGAGGCGGATCCCGGCGTTTTTGAAGGCTACGGCGCCAGCGAAGCCTGCCCGCCTGTGCTGCTTCACCCGGCCGGAGAAGGCGGGCCTGCCTGCCTGGGAAAACCATGCAGCAAAACGGAAGTCTATATCCTGGACAGTGAAGGAAAACAGATCACGGAGCCCGGCGTGACCGGGGAGCTGTGCGTAACCAGCCCCTGGCTGGCCCTGGGATACAACAATATGCCGGCGGAAACGGCGCAGCGGTTCACGGAAAACCCTTTCCGCCCCGGCACACGTATGTACCATACCGGCGACCGGATGGCCTGGGGGGAGGACGGGACGCTGATCTTCCACGGCCGGAATGACCGGATGGTCAAAGTCCGGGGATACCGGGTGGAACTGGGTGAAATCGACCAGGTGATGCGCGGCAGGGAAGGAATCACCGAGGCCGTGGCTATGAATGTACGCGTCCACGGCGGGGATGTGATTGCCTGCTACTACACCGGGGAGGCGCAGTCTCCCGCGGACCTGAAGGCATTTGCCGCCAATACCCTGCCGGATTATATGGTGCCCGGGTATTTTATCCATATGGATGCCATGCCCCGGAATGAGCGGGGAAAGGTGGACCTCCGGCTCCTGAGAGCCCTGGAGGTGAAAACAGACGAGGCGGAATACGAACCACCGAAAACCGAAACCGAGCAAAAGCTCTGCGAAGCCTTCGGCGCGGCACTGGGAATCGAAAAAGTCAGTGCGACCGCGGATTTCTTTGACTGCGGCGGCACCAGCCTGAGTGTCGCGATCCTCATCAGCCGCCTGGACGGCTGCACCCTGTCTTTCCAGGATGTTTCCGCCCATCCGACGCCCAGGGATCTCGGCGCCTTCCTGGAGGGGAAACAGAAGCAGTCCGTCCCGGCCATGGACCGGGAAGTGTATCCGCTGACAAGGACCCAGATGGGCATCTATCTGGAAAGCCTGACCGGCGGGAACAAATCGACTTACACCCTGCCCTACATGGCCAGGGCAGCGGAAAGTGTCAGCGCGGAAGAACTGGCCGGCGCGGTGAAGAAGGTATTCGACGCGCATCCCGGCATGAAATACGAGATCCGGACGGATCAGAACGACATCCCCGGCATGGTGCCGGTACCGGGGGCGGAAGTGGAGGTTCCCATCTATGAAGGAACGGAAGAGGGACGCCTGGATTTCATAAAAAGCTTTATGCCGGTGGCACCCATGATGAACCAGCTGCTGATTCATTCGGCGGTATACCGGACGCCGGAACGCTGCTACCTGGCTATTGTGACCCACCTGATTTTCTTCGATGCCTCAGCGATCAGCCTGTTTATTGCGGAGATAAACAGGGCCATGGCCGGCGGGGAACCGGCCGGGGAAAACTGCACGGTGCAGCAGGCGGCCCTGTATGAGGAGAGGCTGCTGAAGGACGGCTCCCACGAAAAAGCAAAGGAATACTACCTGAATCTGTTCAGGGGCGTGGAGGAGGTACCCGCCCTCGCCGGTGACCTGAACGGGATACCGACTCCCGGCGTCAGCAGGAATGTCCGCTTTGAGCCGGGATCCCTGGCGGTAAAAAAGGTCAAAGCTTTCTGCGAAAAAACGCATATCTCGGAGAGCACCTTCTTCATGGGTGCCATGGCCCTGATGCTGGGCAAATACCTGAACAGCAAACAGGTTTCTTTTTCCACGATCTATAACGGCCGGCCCCTGGCTGAGATGAGCAATACCATAGGTACGCTGATCAAGCGGATACCGGTCTGCGGCGATCTGAGCAAAGACAGGAGCGTGGCGGATTTCCTGCGGGAGACCGGCAGGCAGATCTTCAGCAGCATGGCCAACGACATCTTCTCGTTTGATGAGGTACTGAAGTGTTGTCCGGTGAACGAGGACGTGGAGTTCATCTACCAGGGGGATTTGTTTACCGACAGGATGGGCAATGTGCAGGGAGCCGGCGGAGCGGACAAATCCGCTGCCCCGGACCTTCTCCGGGGAGACCAATGGTTCATGGAGCATTACCACACCGGCATGGTGACCGGCTGCATGTCCATCCAGCTCTTCTCCGCCGGCGGCCTTTACAACATGACCATTGAGTACCGGAACGAGAAATTTTCTGAGGAATGGGTGCTCCGCTTTGCCCGGGACCTGTTTACCACGGCGGAAGGCCTGATGAACGCCGGAACAATCGGGGAGGTTTCCCTGCTGACGGAAGCGGATCGCAAACAGCTGGCGTCTTTCAACGACACAAAGGTACCCATGGATTTCATTCCCGTGCATGAGCAGATCCACCGCCATGCCCTCAGCGATCCGGATAAGCCCGCGGTGATTGCCGCCGGGAAACAGCTGTCCTTCCGGGATCTGGACCTGCTGAGCAACCGGCTGGCAAGGGTGCTGGCGGATAAGGGCGCCGGAAGAAACCGGATGATCGGCGTGCTGTTCGACCGGGAAATCTGGGCTTATGTGGCGGAAAAGGCTGTGCTGAAGGCCGGGTCAGCCTTCCTGCCTTTTATTCCGGAATACCCGGACGACCGGATTGATTTCTGTATGGCGGACGGCGCATGCCCGCTGCTGCTGACTACAGAGGAACAAAAAAAAGGCCGTTCCCTTTCAGAAAACGGATATGAGATCCTGACGCTGGAGGAAGCCTTCGGCGTATCCGTTCCGGACGAAATACAGCCGGACGAAAAGATGCAGGCTCCGGCGATTGCTGTCCGCCCGGAAGACCTGGCTTACTGCATCTACACCTCCGGCTCCACCGGCCGTCCCAAGGGCGTGATGATCGAACACCGGAATATCGCCAACTATGTACACCGGAACGAAAAATCCATTGAAATCATGCATTATGCTGCCCCGGGCCGGGTGAACCTGGCATTGGCCTCATTCTCCTTCGACGTGTCTGTGGTGGAGGAGTTTGTTCCGCTGTGCAACGGGAACACCGTGGTCATTGCCACCGAAGAAGAGATTCACGACCCGGTGCTGTTCGCGAAACTGGTGAAGGAAACCGGCGCAAACGGGATTACCTGCACGCCCACCTATCTGCTGAGCCTGCTGGAGATTCCGGAAAGCAGGGAGGCTGTCCGGCAGTTTACCTTCTTTGATATCGGTGCGGAAGCCTTCCCAAGGCAGCTGTATGACCGGCTGCGGGAACTGCGGGATGACAGCGTAATCCTGAATGTCTACGGCCCCACGGAATGCACCATGGGTTGCTCCGCTGCCCTGATGACCGGGGCAGAGCATGTAACAGTCGGTCCGCCGATTGCCAATACAGTGTTTTATGTGGCGGATCCGTTCGGTAACGAACTGCCTGCAGGTATGCGGGGCGAGCTGATCATCTGCGGGGACCAGGTGGGCCGCGGATATGTGAACCTGCCTGAGAAGAGCGCGGAAGCCTTCTTTATCCACGGGGGTATGCGGGCTTACCGCAGCGGTGACCTGGCGGCCTGGACGAAAGAAGGAGAGATCCGGATTTTCGGCCGGCTGGACAACCAGATCAAGCTGAGGGGCTTCCGGATTGAGCTGGATGAAATTGAGAAAGTAATTACTGAGTTCCCCGGGGTTTCCAGCAGCGCGGCCGCGGTGCGGAAAACCGGCGGAACGGAATACCTGGCCGGCTATTATACTGCGAAGGGAGCGGTTTCCACAGACGGACTGAAAGCATACCTCCAGGAGAAGCTGCCGGAATACATGGTGCCGAATGTGCTTATCCAGCTGGATGAGATGCCGATGACCACCAACGGCAAGGTGAACCGGAAGGCCCTGCCGGAGCCGGACATGTCTGAACTGAAAGCGGAATACATTCCGCCGGAAACGGAAACGGAAAAAGCCCTGTGTGCAGCCTTCGCGAAAACCCTGAAGCTGGATGAGAAACAAGTCGGCCTCATGGACAATTTCTTCGACCTGGGCGGCGATTCCCTGAAGGCAATGGCAGTGATGGCCGAGGCAAAACTGGACAACCTGACCGCAGCGGATGTGTTCCAGCTGCGTACACCGGGGGCGATCGCCAGGGAACTGAAGAAACGGGAAGGCCAGTCCGGCCTGGATGAGCGTGACGCGCAGGCACGCCTGGTACCCCACGATCCGTCACCCCTCCAGGTACAGATGATTGATTACCAGCTGTTCCGGCCGGGAAGCACCATGTGGAGTACGATGCATATCCTGGTTCGGTTTAAGGACGCGGACGCGGACCGGCTTTGCGACGCGGTAAACAAGGCACTGCGGAATCATCCGGCGCTGGCAACGGTTTTCTTCTTTGATGAGGATTACAGACTGAAAATGCAATACCGCCCTGAGTTCCTGCCGGAGGTGAAGGTGAAGGATATCAGCCCGGAAACGGAGGACGCGCTGGCTGACATCCTGCTGCTGCCCTTCTTTAAGCTCCTGAATGCCTGCCTGTGCAAGGTGAACGTCTTCCGCGGCCGGAAGGGCTGTTACCTGTTCCTGGACGTGCACCATGTGGTAATGGACGGCGGCTCCCTGGGTGTATTGCTCGGGGACATCATGAACGCCTATTTCGGCCGGGAAATGAAAAAGGATTATTTCTTTGCCATGCTGGGAGAGCAGGAGGAGCGCGCAAAGCAGGGACTTGTGCAGAAGGACCGGGAATATTTCATGGGGACCTACGGGGACGAAGACTGGTGTACCATGCTGCCGCCGGACGATCCGGACAGCCAGAATATCAACGAGGCCGGTACCAGCCGGCGCCTTGCGTTTGACGCGGACCAGGTTCGTGCGGCGGAGGAATACTGGGGCGTTTCCCATTCCGTCATGGCGATCAGCGCAGGGCTGCTGACACTGTCCCGCCTGACAGGGAAGAAGCATGTCATGATCAACTGGATCTTCAATAACCGGCTCGCGCCGGAAGCGGAGAACGTTGTCGGCATGCTGATCCGAAACATGCCGGCAGCGGTCCGCATGGAGGAAATCAGTTCCAGGAGGGAACTGCTGCAGCATGTGAAGGAACAGGTGGCGGAGGATATTGCCCATTGCGGATGGGACCTCATGAGTGAGAATCTCCAGGGTTATGTAAATGACTGGATGGAAGTCAACCTGCAGCTTGGGATCAATGCGGATGAACTGGACGAGCTGGAGAATGAAAAAATTGAACTGAACAATGCGTTCAACGCAGCTCCGGCGCGGCTGGAGTTTGAACTCATTGAAAACGAATACGGCGACGGCGGCTTCGACCTGGAGGTCGACTATGCGGAAGGAATGTTTGACAGGGACCGGATTGAAAGCGCCAAAGCGCTCTTCAGCGAATTCCTGGAAGGAATGATCCTCAGGCGGGATGACAGCCTGTAAGGAAACACGCGGGGACGGAGTGTTCAGCCGGCATAGAAGCTGGAGATTTTACTGGGGTCTTCAACAAGGGACAGGCCATAAAATACGACCGCCAGAGAAACAATCCAGATGAGGGTATAAACGACAATCCTCCTTGTTCCTTCCAGCCCGTTCAGGGTGAAGCGGATATACCGGGCATTCAGTTCGATGACCGCATAGCAGACGGCAGTAAGCAGGAGACTGATCAGGAATACCGCCCACTGGTTCTGGAAAACCCCGTTGCCGGCTGAACCAGGGACTGCCGAACGACAATGCCTGAAACATTGATGCTTTATTGAGCATACCACAACAGGCTTGTTTCCTCAATCGAAACAGCATATTTTCCAACAGGAACCGGCGGGCAGCAGAAAAGCCTGGCACGAGGGCCAGACAGGATATCCGGATAATCAGTCCGCAGCGGGCAGGCTGGTAAGGGCCGGCGGGTTTACCAGGCTTTCACAGCGGTCAAACGCGTCCGGCGCGACATAGGAAAGGGCATCGGGCAGTTCGACTTTTTCAAGGGAAATGCAGCCGTAGAAGGCTTTTTCACCGATGGAACCAACTTTAGCAGGGATTTCGATTTCCGTGAGCTTCGTGCAGGCCAGGAATGCCTGGTTCCCGATAGCGTTCACGCGCGGGGGAAGCTCCAGTTCCTCAAAGCTGCAGCCGGCAAAAAGACCGTCATTGACCGTATTGAGCATTGCCGGCAGGGTCAGTTCCGACAGCGAAGTGCAGCCGTAGAACGCGAAGGCGCCGATATAGAAACAGGAATCCGGGATTTCCAGTGAACGGAGGCTGGAGCACTTATTGAAAGCGTTGCTGCCGATATAGGTGACGTCCTCGGGAATGTTGACCGTCTGCAGGGAACGGCAGTTCAGGAAAGCGCCGCCCCCGATATAGGTCACTTCCTCCGGCAGGACGATCTCCTGCAGGCTGGTGCATTCGGCAAAGGTATTCTGCCCGATGGTGGAGATGCCCTCCGGCAGGGTCAGCGACGTGAGGCTTGAGCAGCCGTAGAAAGCACGGTTGCCGATGGCGGTTGCGCCTTCGGGCAGAACCAGTTCCTCCAGGTTGACACATTTTTCAAAAGCGCTGTCTCCGATTTCGGTAATGCTGACGGGACAGGTCAGTGAGTGCAGCGCACGGCATCCGATAAACGCACCTTCGCCCAGGTAGGCGATGCTGTTCGGGAGGTTGATGCTTTTCAGGTTGTTGCATTCAAAGAAAGCCTGTTTACCGATGGAGGTTACTGTTTCCGGCAGCACGAGCCCAGTCAGCGAATCACACAGGTAAAACGCGGACGCACCGATGATCCGCAGCCCGTCAGGCGCGGTGAAATCCCCGCGCGGAACGGTCATAAGGTAGGTGACAAGGCGCGCATCTTCCAGGCTGTAAAGCACCCCGCTGCGCTGGGCGAGATACGGATGGTTTGCGGAAACCGTGATGTCCGTAAGGGATTCGCAGGCAGCGAAGGGATTGCGCCCGATCACGCGGACGCTGTCCGGCAGGTTGACGGAGGAAAGGCTGCGGCAATAGAAAAAAGCGTAATCCCCGATTTCGGTGACCGTATCCGGCAGTTCGACATAGAAAAGGGAACTGCAGCGCCTGAACGCATTTGGCCCGATGACCGTGAGCGGAGCGCCGCCGAGGGAGGCAGGCAGGGTCAGCGATTCGCCCTTGCCGGTATAGCTGACCAGCATGGCAGTTCCGTCCGGCTGCAGGCGGTATTCATAATCCCCGGATTTCAGGATATCCGGATCTTCCGAAACTGCATAGGAAAAAACCGTGCATGAAAAAAAGCACAGGAAAAGCAGAATCAGCACCGCTATCGCCGGCCAAAGCCGTTTCATTCCTATGTCACCTCACTCTGTCTGCTTAATCATATCCCCTTTTTGCTTCTGCGTCAATTGGGGTTTTCCCGCTTCCGGCCGCTTTCGGGGTTCAGGGTAGCCATCGGCAGGAAAATGTGCTATACTTTTTTCCGAGGTTTCAATCGCATACAAACCGAAAATGGGGCCGGCATCCAGGTACGACCGGCTTTTCCGGAAACGGCGGAAAACACTTGGGAAGGAGATTGTCCGATGAAAACGTACGGAACCGGCCGGAAAGGAAGGCCGGCCAGGATGCTTTGTGCATTGCTTTTCCTGATGCTGGTGTTTTCGCTTCCGGGCGGCATCCGGGCTGAGTCCGGGCTTGCGTGGGATCCGGACCTGATCCTGGCTGCTGACGCCGCTGTCCGCATGAAACTGCAAAAGCCGGACGGCAGCCCGCTGGAGGTGCGGAAAGACCCGTCTCTGCCGGGGCGCGGAGCAGCACCGGAGGGCGGTACGCCGGATTATACAGGGGTTGTCGGTTATGCTGCACTGCCCAACGACCCTGAAATCAGCAGGTCCTATGTTTTTGACCAGGCGTACTGGAGGGTGCCGCTTTACCGGAAAACGGGGGAAGGGTATACACAGGAAGGTTTCATTGCACACAAGATGCCCGTCCTGGTGACCGGACAGGCGCTGGAACCGGACGGGAGCGGCCGCTGCAGCGGATTCCTGGACGTGATCCGCCTGGATACCGGGAAAGCGGGCAGCCTCGATGTCAGCTGCTTCTGCACGGTACCGTACTGGAAGCTGCCGATCACCGAAATCCCCGCGTACGGATACAGCCTGGCCGTATACAGGGAGACACCCGGGGCAGCACCCCGGGATGAAGACGGGCAAAGCTGTTCCCTGCGGGACGGTACGATGGTGCTGATCCCGATTGAAGGCGCGTGGCCTGTGAACAATCCGGACCCGGCGCACCTGACGGTGCAGGGGGTTGTCTTCCGGGACGAAGCGGGAAACATTGTTCCGAAGGCTGTTTATTTCAGGGAAGCTGACCTGACCCTGCATTACTGAGACGGAGACCGGAAAAACATACCGGGAGGATGTTGCAACCATGAAAAGCAAATACCTGCTGACCGTTCTGGTCCTGCTTGCAGCGCTGCTTGCAGCGGTATCCCCTGCCGGGGCGGAGACAAAAGGAATCGGTGCATTCACCGTTGAGGTGCTCGATGAGGACGCGATGACGGTCCGCATTGTGGATTACCATGTGCCGAGGGAATTCAGGGACGAGGGAAGCTTTGTGCTGAATGTTCCGGGGGAGCTCGGCGGCTATAGCGTCAAGGAAAGCGGCGAAAATGGTTTGTTCGCGCATCGGGACATCTGAGTGGCGGGGATTCG
>ODAI012583022.1_pt1 | contig 11603 bp, 15 predicted proteins | sample 1539321 | NCBI WGS metagenome assembly ODAI01 (sample SAMN02144231, study PRJEB22623) | gut metagenome | biome: sheep rumen | host: Ovis aries | place: New Zealand
CACTCCAGCGAGGGTGCAAGCATCCAGCGAGGGCGCAAGCATCCAGCGAGGGTGCAAGCACTCCAGCGAGGGTGCAAGCACTCCAGCGAGGGTGCAAGCATCCAGCGAGGGTGCAAGCATCCACAACACGAAAAAACGCGCCGAAATACGGCGCAAATAATAACCACAAAAACGAAACGAAAATGAAGGTAAAAATTCAAGGTCTTGTTTATGCTGAATTGAAGTGTAAATATGACACCATCGACGTCGAGAATTTTGTCTGCGACGTCGCAACGAAAAGCAAGTGGAAAATCCAGTTATGGAAAAACGGCTGGATAATGAGCTTACCGCTCGCATATTATTGCAGCGATTTATTGAACGTAAAAAGCACGTTTGAAGTGACAACGAAACAGGACGCCAAAATGTTATGGGAAAGCGACTTGTTTTCCTCTGATGTTTTATATAACGAACTACTCCCGCAAATAAAGGGGTTTTTCAGACGTCGTCTGAGCGACTAAAAACAGCCCGTTAAGCTCAGAGCGTCGAGGACCGCAAAACGCTGCGGTTCTCGGGTCGGGAACTGGACAACGTTTCACGTTGCAGTTATTCGTGACGATTCCGGTATCGTCTTAGTTACCGCTTTTGCGGTCAAGCTTTTGAGCCGGTCTTCCGGTGCTAAAAGGTCGAGGAAATCGGCTTGCAGAATGGAGGCTCAGAAGGTTCACGAAATCAGGTAGAAATCGCAGCCGTTTGGTCGGCACCGATTCAGTCAAGATGAAATCGGGCGAGAATGGAGCCTGAAATCGCGGGCAAATACGTAAAATCTGGGTATGATTCCTATTTTCGGCGCGTTTTTCGTGCTGACTAAAGCGGTCATTTTCCTGATGTCGAGAACGTCGGGAATCTCAGCTCTATTACGCCATGCGATTGTGGTGATGAAATGAGACGCAATCGGGATCTCGAAATCAAGTAGAGAAAACAAAGGTGCGTTTGGGCGCGAATTTCGGTGACGTTTATCGTTGTTGTTCTTTGTGCTCATTTGCCTGTTGAGTGCCGAGCGGGAAACCGCGGACGGATTCACTGGCGGGAAACGTCGGTTTTGTCGGTGGCGCAAGCTGCTGGCGATTCCGGCGGTTTTTGTCGGTGGTCTTGTCGGTGTCGGAGATGCTGGAGTTTTCCGGTGTCGAAGATGCTGGCTTGTCCTGCGGTGGAAATCAGCGATGATGACTCGGTGCGTGAAACAGGGCGTTCTCCTCAGGCAAAAGTGAATTTTGAATTAATTGAGAATATGGAGGCTATGGCGGCAGCGAGAGCCGCGCCCATTTATGAATCACGATGAAGCCGGTTTTTCCGGTGGAGTGAGTCGCGGGTGCGGTTGTTGCCGTTTTTCGGGAGCAATTCCGAGCCTCCTACCAATCTGCATGGCCTCACCTGCGCCATGCTGCGGAAAAGGGCGCGGTTTCCGTCAACGGAAATCGTGCCCTTAGTACGATAATTCGTGCAAAGTACGAAAATTGCGCTGAAAAGCGTGAAAAACCGTGCAGAGTACGATAATTGCCGCGAAAAGCGGTGCCGAGAGTACGATAATTATTCATTCACTAAAATAGACGTTAGTTATGGAACAAAAACAGTTAGACAAAATGTGGGCGCAATACGATGCCGTTTGCAAGCGGCTCGAGCGCCTGCAAAACGACGACGGCATCGGCTCGTATTCCGAATGGTGCGAGCTGGTCCGGAAGGAGTCGGAAATGCGACGATTTCTCAACTCGCAAATCTGGGGCAGTTATGAGCCGTTAAACCTCCCCAAAACCGAGGAGGAAAAGATGGCGGATCTCCAGGCGAAATCGAGCGAGGATCGCCACATCCTGCTCCTGTGCGATTTCGGTCGCCATTTTGAGTCCGCGAAGGGCTGCGAGAAAAGCGGCCCTCAAACGTGGACGTTCGAGAGCGAGTTCAACAAGCTCAAAACTTACAAAGAAACCCACAACTGGGACAACGCGTTTATTTTGGCGCGTTTCGGCGTGAATTTCAAGCACGCCAAGAGCCTCTATTACGCTTTACGCAAATGAGGCTGTGATTTTCGACGGTTTAAGGGCCGTCGAGAGTACGAAAAATCTAACCTCGGAAACCACTGCGGAAACGCGGTGGTTTTTCGCTCAGTATTCACTTTAAAATTCAGTAAAAAATGAGAAAAGCAACGTTTATGGCGGTCGTTTTAGTAATTGCCGCCCCTGTGATTTTAGGTTTAGCGACCGACTCGATCGGTTGCGCAGTATTCGCCCTCTCTTGGGGCTTTGCTTGGTGGGCGTTTTTCGCTCACACTTATGTAGGGCGCAAGCTCTACCGAAAAGGCTACCGCATCGCCTGTGAAATCATGGGCGACTGTGATGTGTGAAACGGCCTTGACGACCGGGGACGCTTTTAAGAGGCGTTTCCGGCGCAAAATCAATCTCAATTATTCACTAACTAAAAACTAAACTATTATGGCAACAAAATTCCAATTCAGCAACATCGTGTTCGTGACCCTCAAAAAGTTCAACGAAAACAGGCGTAAGGATATAATCCGCAGCCTGTTCACGTCTACGGCTCTGAAAAACGGCAAGATTATGCCGTTAAATGACGGCTATGTTTTGCCGTATCAAATCGCCAAGAATTTCGTCAGGTATCTGCACCTGCATTGCTCGAGGTTTTTCGACCTCAATGAGGCGACAGACCTTTACATGAACGGACTCATTTCCGAGGCCGATTTAGGCATGGAGATGCAGGGCTGAAAATCGTGCCCGATTATCCCTACGGATTTCGGGCGCACTCATTTTCATTTCGTTTTCGTTTTTCGGGGCGTATTTCCTGACGGGATACGCCTCCACTATTCTATTCACTTTAAAAAACAAGAACAATGGAAAAATTCTATTCTGAAACACTGGGTAAAACAGTGCAGCAAATCAGCATCCGCAAGGCGCGCAAACTCTACGAGAAAAACGTGGAACTTTTTCTGACCGCTTCAAATATGCGTTTTGACAACTCGTGGGCGCGCCCGATGCCGCTCCAAAAGAGCCGCAGATATGAGCGCGACACATTCGACGGTATTTGCAGCGAGTTCCGCTACTACAATTGCGACAATTTGCGTGGCAAATACATCCGCTTTTACGTCGCAGAAAAAGACCTAAAAAACTAATGATTTACGGCGGCCAACCACCGCCGTATCTCGCTTACTAATTCACTCTTTTTATCAACATCAAAATTCAGAACTATGGACAAGACCGAATTACAGAAGCATTTGCACGAGTTGACAAACAACGTCGTTGAGCTGGGTAACATCCTTTTCAGTTTGAGAGCGAAAAACGTCGCCCCTTCCGAGACTGAAAAGCTGTTGGAAATCCACGACAACCTTTGCGAGTTGAACATAGAACTCGCTTGCAAAGTCTAAACTTCTTTTTGTGGCGTATTCCTGACGGGATACGCTTCGCCAATTCACATTTATTATTCACTTCAAAAAACAAATTGATTATGGCAAACATTTGGAGGCACGTTTTCACATGGGTTCTCCCTGTGATGTGCATAGTAATTTCAGTAATCGGTTTCGCAAGCGGGAACCTTGCTGGTGTGGTATTCCTTTTATTGGCTGCGTTTATCGCAGTCGTTAACGTCAAAATCTACAAGTCGGGATACTTTGACGAATAAGGAAACGAATAATGCAGACCGCTCGGGGAGCAATCTTCGGGCGGTTTCTAATTCTCTATTATTCACTTTTTAAAAACAAAATCACTATGACTAACATCGAGCAAGAAATTTTGACCAATATCAAAAGATATTGGCCCAACAAAAGGCGATTCGGAAACACAAGGATTTCTCGCCGTTCAACACGGCTGCACATCCTTTTCGTAAAATCGGGTGGAAAGGAGTACCCAATTTTTGCAAACGCATTTGACAGCGCATTCTGGTGCGACCCTTACGCCGGAAAAAGTCGGCTGATAAACAGCCGATTGGCGATGCTGAAGCAAGAGTTTAGTAATGCGAGGGAAATCTCCCCCGAAATCATGGACAGAATGGCCATCGTAGGACGTCCAAATAACTACTGGGCTACCAACAACGTTTTCGAGGTCAAGACTCGCAATAACCGGTGCCGGTATTTCAGCACCGAAAAAGGAGCGCAGAAATATCTCGACGCCACGCATGGGACACTCTCCAAATTCTAAAGCCGTTTACGGCTACTGATTTGGCGGCCTCCACCGAAATGTGGGTGCCGTCACTTTTTTAACACTATTAATTAATTCAAAAAACACTACTATTATGGAACTTACTTATGACTACTTAATGAACTCTGAAGAGTTCGCGGAAATGAAGGCGTATTGGTCTTTTGAGGACGAAGCCGAATTTGAAGACCTTTTCGGGTATCGCAACGGCACGAGAATGAACAAGATTCTTCTCGCGTTCATCACCTCGAAAGATGTGTTCAATTTCGACCACGGACTTGTCTGCTGTTCCAGCATGCAGTCGCTCAAGCGTAATTGCATGAGAGCAATTCGCTATAACGGTGGCGATTTGCTGCTCATAGACAGCTACTATAAGCTCGACGGTTATCGGACCGATGACATGTCCGGAATCTGCAAGGATGGCGACCTCAATTCTGTCCGCTTTATTCACGACGGACGCGTCGCCAAGATGCGCGCCGGAAAACTCTTCCGAAAGATTATTTTGGAGAACGAGTTTGGGCGCGTTTTACCCGAGCAGGTTGTGACGTGGTTATGCGAGGAGTTTTCGTCTTCGTGGAACGCGTTCACTTCCGAGCGCGCTGGCACCAACTTTATGCTGGTTACGGGATTGGACTCCGATTTAACCTTCGCCGACATCTATGGCGACGGCTCGTATCATGCCGACTATTTCGGGTCGTGCATGACTGGCGAGAAACGTGGCGCTTTTTACGAGAAGTGCATGGAGGATGTTTATCCCGCCGCTTTGGTGGAGAAAGACAACCCGAGAAACATCATCGCCCGCTGCGTGGTCTACAATCACGTCACCGACGTCGAATCCGGCAAGGTTTATCGCCTCGCCGAGCGGCAATACACTTGCCGCGATGACGTGGCGAAAAGGATGCTCGTAAACGCATTGGAAAAGGCCTGCTTAATCGACGGGCACAAGGCCGTCGGAGCTTCGTGTCACGACGGCTGGAATTTCGTGCTCAATGATGGCACGTCTCTCAGAGACAGAAAGCTCTTTGTGAACGTTGACTTTTCAGAGTGCAAAACCCTGTCGTATCAGGACAGCTTCAAGTATTTTGTAAACGCCGACAAAAAGGCGTACAATTTCCAGCCTTCGAGATATGACGTTGCACTGAACTCAACCGCTCGACGAGTCCCGATTTATTTCGACTCGTATCACGGCATCGATGTGTTCAACGAAACCGTCGATGTTTGGGTTGACGGGAAGCGCATGACCTGCGACTCGCAGAATACCGGCGATTTCATACGCTGGAACGGCGACTATTTCCATCGCGAGAAAGATGCCGTTTCGTGTCCGCACTGCGGAGCGAAAATGGGAGCGCACCATGTACCCGAGAACCGGTTGTCGAGATTGCTCGGCAAAGCGTACTGCTGCCTCGGCTGCAAAGAAGAAGCAGAAACAGCGGTCGCCGACGTCAAGTATTTCTTCTCGGCTTTCGACCGCGAATATACCAAGAAGGCGAGCGACCTCACAACTGTGCTGGTCTGGTGCACAGATTATGTATCAAATCGTGGCTACATTCGCGGTTACCGCAAGATGTCGATTCTGAAATCGACTTTAGAGTCGTTAATTCTCCTCGGAGAAACCTTGAAATACAAAGGAGAACATTACATCAATTTTGACGCGTATAAAAAGCTACCCTATGGCGTTGAACAAACCGGTAATCCCCAGATGTTCTAAATCACCTGAAAAACGGAACAGTTTTCTGTCCCGTTTTTCGCACAATAAATTCTCAATTACTAATCAATAAAAAAACTTATTATGGAACTACTATCAAAATTGTATCAGATTCACTCCAAGAGTGGCAACGAGAGAATGATGACGGAATTCGTGGCGAAATGCTGCGCAAACCTCGGTGCAAAAGTCAACATCGACGAGCACGGAAACGTCTACGCCGCCAAGGGCGAAAGCGACACGTATCCCTGCGTGGTCGCTCACCTCGACCAAGTGCAGACGCAACACGCGCACGATTTCACGCTCAAAATGCAGGGCGATGTTATCTACGCTTTCAGCGAGAGTTTCCGTGGTCAACAAGGACTGGGTGCCGACGACAAAAACGGCATCTGGTGCGCCATCAAGGCTCTCGCCCGTTTCGACGTCCTTAAAGTGGCGTTCTTCGTGGGCGAGGAAATCGGCTGCGTGGGCTCATCGAAAGCCGACATTGATGTCTTCACCGATTGCCGCTTTGTTCTGCAATGCGACCGCAGAGGGTCTTCCGACCTTATCATCAACGCGAGCGGAACGGAGCTGTGTTCCGAGGCGTTTGTCAAGGACGTTCTCGCCGTGGATTTCGGCTACAAAACCACATCGGGAATGATGACCGATGTGATGGAGCTGAAGCAACGCGGTTTGGCTGTCAGTTGCTGCAACATTTCCTGCGGCTACTACAACGCCCACACCGATAGCGAGGTGACAGTCGTTTCCGAACTCGTAAACTGCTTCAAACTCGTGTGCTCCATCATCGAGCGATGCACCGACGTCTATCCGCACGAGTATGTGGCACCGAAATGGGAGTCGAAATCGTGCTACGGCCGCTCGCTGCTCGGTGATGACTATTACGGCAGTTATTATGGTTATTACGGAACGTCGCTCAGCGACAAGAAAAAGGCCGACGACACCGGCATCGAGAACGACATGATGTGCGACATGTGGGATATACTCCAAATGGACCCCGAAATTACCTTCGCCGATTACTGGAAGGATAACGGCCAATTTTGGGGAGTGAAAAAGCGCCGAGCAAAGAAGCTCTTTAACGAGCTTCGGGAAGAGCTCAAGGAGTACGCTCTTGTCTGACACGAAAGAAAGGCGGGTTTAGCGACCCGCTTTTCTGCTCTTATAAAGACTAATCAATTAATTCACTATTTAACACGAAACTATTATGGAAAATCAATTCAAGACTATGGCCGAATACAAGGAGATGTTCGGCATCAAGAGTGACGGACGCCGCAGCAACGCAATCCTGTTCCGTTGTTACAAGGACAAAGCGTGGCGCACTTTCCTCCGCAAAAACGCTGACACAAAGGTCTGCGAATCGTGGAGAAAGGTGGACAACATGGCGAAGCTGAGAACATTCGGTTTTAACGTGCTTCAAACCTGTGTGGAAAAGCACAACGTCTACCTCATGGAATACGCGTTCTATTCGCCAGCCTACGAGACCGACGAAATGAACGGCATCTGCGAGGACGGGACACCCAATGCCGTGCGGTACGTGAATCTTGAGCAGAACCGTGTCTTCCGCATGAAGAGCGGCAAGTTCTTGATGAGCATCATCAACGCACACCAAATCGGAGTACATTTCCCTGCGCAACTGAAGACCTTTCTTTGTGAGGAATTCAGCCGCGACTGGGTGGCTTATGCCATGAGTAAAATCGGTAATCTGGAACTGCGCACTGATTTGACCTTTGCCGACATCTACGGCAACGGCTCGTATTCGTGCCGCGATATGGGTTCCTGTATGAACGGGAAAGACCAGGACGGATTCTACGATGATTACGTGGACGCCACTCCTGCCGCTCTCGTCAACGAGGAAGAGGGCGAAATACTCGCTCGTTGCGTAATCTTTAACGCGGTGAAAGACGAGGACAGTGGCGAGACACTCCGCCTCGCCGAGCGTCAGTACGCAAAAGACGGTGACGAGACGCTTAAAAAGGCGCTTGTCGAGCTCTTAATATCCAAGGGCTTAATCGACGGTTATAAAGCCGTCGGTGCCGGTTGTGGCGACTCGACCTCTTTCGTGCTCAACGACGGCACGGATATCAGCGACCGAACGCTGTCCGTTGTCTGCACCATCGATTGGATGGACACATTGTCCTATCAGGACAGCTTTAAATGGCTCGATATGAAGTCAAAAAAAGCGTTTAACAAATCGTGCCGGTGCGACGCATGCCTTGACTCCACCGATTCCCAACTTGGAGAAAGCGATGCCAGCTATGACGATTATCACGAGGAATACACCATGAATGATGTCATTGAAGTCTTTTACGATGGAGGGTGGATTTATTGTGACGAAGAACGTCTCGATGATTTTGTCCGCCTCCCTAACGGAGACTATTACCACGAGGACGACGTTTTCGAGTGCGCATATTGCGGAGAGTATGCACCAAATTCCGAGTCTTGGTATTCTGAGCTACTCGACGAGGATTTCTGCAGCATAGAGTGCCGCGAAAAAGCGGAGGAGGAATACAAGTCCGATCATTGGGCATATTCGGAGTTTGACGATGCGTATTTCGAGGACGAGAACGATGTCGTAACCATCCTTGATTGGGATTGGGAAAGAGGATTGTTTTTGGAAACCTCGATATGCGTCGAGTCATTGGTTCGCTTGTATCTTGATTGGCGCATCGAGAAACGCGGTGACCTGTTCTACTATGTGGCGGGCCGCAGCGAGGGCGATTTGGTGCAGTTTCTCAACGAGAATCTCGCCGACTAATCTGTTGGGTGTGGAAACGAAAGTTCCCGCACTTTACCAATTCTCAATTATGTATAACCTTTTAAAACATCAATCGCTATGCTAACAGTTATCGACAAAGAGAACTTCAAACTCTACAAAATTGACAAGGAGTTTCAGGACGACTTTATCCCAAAGGATTCACACGAGTTATCCGATGCCGAATCTTGGATGCTGAAAGTTGTCGGTGATGCCCTCCGTAAAAGGTCATCAGAGCACTTTTGGAATAATGGGTGCTATTCCTGGTTCATATACATCTCTAAAGAGGTGCGCAGTATCGAGCAGAGGGTTTTCCTAACCCACAACGGCATTCTTGTCTTCGAGAACTGCACGGAAAAAGAGATGTATCGTGTACATCCTATGTAAGCATTTTAACGGCAGCGAACAACTGCCGTTGAAAACCACTACAATTAATTCTCAATTATGTATAACCTTTTAAAACTCAATGTTATGTGGCAAAAGAACTACACAAACGTTTTTACCTACGCCGCTGGATGCGACAGGTATTTTGAAGAGAGAATGAATGAACTCGGCAAGCAGAAAAAGACAACGTTTTTCAGCGACCTCGGCATTGCTGAATGGTACGGCGAAGGCAGCGTGAAAGAAACCTACGAAAACGTGGTCAGCTCCTGGCTCGACGATTACGAGTTCTTTACGGAGTTTGTTTTGGCGCTGAATTGGAAGTCGTGGTACTGGCATACGAGAGATGACAAATTGAGCCAGCTTTACGCCAGGTTGTGCAACAAGGCGACCGATGCGTTTTACGCCCACTACAAGGAAAACAAAAAAGCCTGCGACTATTTCTACGAAATGACCGACTAAAAACGGGTGCGGGAGCCCAACGGCTCCTCACACCGCTAATTCTCACTTAATATGAACACAAAAAACAAAGACAAAATGGAGACAAAAGATTTGATGATTGACGATTGGGTGTACGACAGCAATCGTCACGAGTGCAGACAGATTGAGGCTGCGGATTTCGCTCAAAACAGCGATGCGCTTGCACCTGTGCCATTGTGCGCTGAAATCCTTAGAGACAACGGATTCGGTTTTATCAAGGAAGACGACTTGGCAAAAGTCACACATTTCTACCTCGGAGAACCTCAATATTGTGCCAATATGGATTTGCACATAGGTTGCAATGTCAAAAACGTGTACAGTCTTAATTACCGGGGATATGCCGTTTATGGACTGATATTTGTCCACGAATTGCAACGCGCCTTCAGGGTTTGCCATGTCCCCCGGGAAATAATCCTGCTCTGACTTCGCCAAACGGGCGGTTTGCCGTAAGCGGCATTCCGTCTGCTGATTCTCTTATTTATTCACTATTAATATTCAACATCTATGAAGAAAAACGTTATCATTTTCTGCGCTATTGTGTTGGCGGTATTATCGGGTGTGTTCTACGCAGGTTATTGGGTCGGCTCTCAAACGTGGGAAGACGGCTTTCATTTCAATACCGAAGAGGCCCGTGCAAACGAAGTGAAATTGGCGGGCGCCTGCATCAATGGTCTGCACTGGTATTTCGACGGAAATCCTGTCGAATGGCGAGAGCAGTTTATGCTCACAAAAGAATACCGCGAGATTGACTCGCTTCTGCAACACGATTGGGAGGATTTCTATCTGTACTAAACACTTTGCTTTGAGGGGCTAAAATTCCCTCAAAACACACAATTCTCATTATTCATTTAAAATTCATTCAAGATTATGGACAAAATCACAGAAAAATTCTTCGAGCATTCTCGGTGGGTCTATGCCATCGAGAAAGGTGCCGTCAAGGGCATCAGTAAAGCGCAACTCTACCAGCTCACTAAACCCGAGCTCAGAATCGCGCTCTACAATGCGGTGAAAAATGGCGAGTACGAAATTGCACCGCCACACACCGCACTGATTCCCAAGGATACACCGGGCGAGTTCCGCACTGTTTACGTCAATGAACCCATCGACCGAATCTTCCTCAGTATCGCCAACGATCTGCTTATCGAATTGATGCCGCAATCCATACACCCACGATGCAAGTCTTATCAGAAGGGCATCGGGTGTGGTAAGGTGGTCAAGGAAATCAGCCGCATCGTGAGCGACAATCCGCAGGGCGATAACGTCAAGGGATGGAAAGCCGATTTCTCTAAATATTTCGACTCCGTTCCCATCGAGTTCATCGACCGTGCTTTCGACGACGTGGAGCGCATTCATGGGCGCTCTGCTATCATCGACGTCCTCCGCAAGTATTATCACTCTGATTTGTATTTCGATACCGATGGCAATCTTGCCGAGAAATACCAGTCGTTAAAGCAGGGGTGTTCTGTTGCTAGTTACCTCGCCAATGTGGTGATGTATGACCTTGACGAGAGGCTGTCAAAACTGCCTGGTTTCTACGTCCGCTATTCCGACGACTCTCTCTACTTGGGAGACGACCACGAAACGGCGATGGAAATCATGCGTGACGAGTGCCTAAAGAAAGGCATCACTCTCAACCCTAAAAAGGTGGAGTACATCACACCCGACCGATGGTTCAAGTTCCTCGGGTTCTCTATCCGTGGAAACGACATCTCTTTATCGGGCACACGCATCAAGCGGTTCCAGCACGGAATCGAGAGCCGTACCATCAAGAGCAAAAAGTCGTTCAAATCATGCCTAAATAGAGTGAACAATTATCTCTACAAGGGCAACGGCAAGTTCTCATGGGCGACGCAGGTGCTTTCCACCGTCAATGTGGAGCGTGATGTGAGCGAGCTAAACAAGTTTGTCATGGACTGCCTGCGAGCCGTGAAAACCGGCAAGAAAAAGGTCGGTGGGCTGGGCTATGTGCGTGACCAGCGGGATGGCTGCATTTCTCGAGGCCTCGGTCGCAACGTGAAAGCGAACCGACTCAAGACCGAGAATATCGACGGCTATCTCTCGCTCGGTTGCGCCCGAAAGGCGATGCTCACTCGCAAGGATGTCTACCGCACCCTCG
>ODAI014780036.1_pt1 | contig 11602 bp, 27 predicted proteins | sample 1539321 | NCBI WGS metagenome assembly ODAI01 (sample SAMN02144231, study PRJEB22623) | gut metagenome | biome: sheep rumen | host: Ovis aries | place: New Zealand
CTACTTGTTTTTGCATTGCCAATTCGGTTTCTATAGCCTTTAGCCTTAGTTCAAGGTCTGTGTCTCCTTGATTGGATTGTAGGATTAACTTGTTGACATTGTCATTCAACATGTCTAGTTTGTTTTCCATCTTCTCAATCTTTAGGTAAAGCTCATCTATTCTTTTGTCCTTGTAGTTGGCTCTTGTTTCCAGTTCGGTTATTTTTCTTGATTGACTTTGTATCTGTTCGTCATGTATGCAGACATAATCGTTTTTAACTGTCATCGCAGTCAGCCTCGTATTCGTCATTCAATACTGTTTCTTCTGTAGGGTATCCTAGTATTGTTCCCATATCCACTTCTTCATCATCGCCAAGGAAGCTGAATGTGTTAGGGTATTTTGCATCGATATAGGCTAGGATGAAAAATAGTAATGTTCCTATGAGTTGTGATAATGTTGCTGCATCCACTCCAAGGTCTAGGTTATGTGCTGCTAATAGTCCTACAAGATACCCTGCTAATGTCATGCTTACGAATTTGATTATTGTACTTAGGTTTCCTATATGGTTACTCATAATTAGATCCTTCTCCAGTATTTTGTTTTAAAAAAAAAGAGGAGAACTTGCTGAAGGTTCTCCTCTAAAATGTAAAAAAGGTTTAAATGAAAAATGAAAAGAATAATCTGAAGCGGGATTTGCACCCACTAAAAAAAGGACAAGAAGTGAGTATTCATTATATGTTAAATTTTTTTCTTGTCTTTTTTTGTAGCTCTTTACCAGATTACAATAATAAAATAATTTGGTTTTTTATTGCATTATTCTCTTATTAATCAATTGCTTAATTAATTCTCTAATGTTTTTTTCCTTACAATAATAATGATATTGTAAAGGATATCTTATACCCGGAGTTGCACCGTAGTATAAGATTATAAATGGTTACATGGTAGTTTGCCAAAACAAGACTATTGTTTTGGGGATAAGCTAATAATGGAATCGAACCATCAAATATATAAACACCAGTTTTTAGCTTACAGTTACATAATTTTAATTAATTGATTTAATTATTTGATTTTAGATTATTTTTTTGGGCTCTAACACATTAATTCTCTTAATGTGCCAGGGATAAGCATATAAGGGAATCGAACCCTTAAAAGAACAAACCAGTTATGCTTACAGTTATTATGGTGAATTCAAATGAATAGATAAGCATATACATTTTTAATGGTAGCAGTAACGGACAGCCGGCTTACCATTTGACCAGATAGGAGGACATTCAAGGATCAGTCCGCATTTTTTGCAGACAAGTTCTGCATGAATGTAATCCTTCTCTATTCCCTTGGATTTGCAGTTTGGGCATTCCATCACCACCACAACATTAAAAACTGATATTATGTCTAAAGAAATTTATAAGTTTTTGAGGAAGCCTAATTTTAGGATAATTTAAGAGGCTTATACTTCGTTAGAAAAAAATGAAATTATGAAAACATCTAGATATAGAAATCTTTAATAAAACACCACCAAAAGAAAAAAATTTACTAAATTGCTTAAAATAATTGCCCATTTCCTAATATAAGGCCCCCTCAATATATAACGTCGACAAATAGGAACAGAAAAAAAACAGTATTATATAAAGTTTAATGTAAAGAGTAATAAAAAAAGAGAGTAGGGCAAATGTTACCCTTTTTGAATAAGATTTGATTTATTGAGATTGCATTTATCACATAATGTTTGAAGATTATCCAGTTCATCAGTTCCGCCTTGACTTACAGGGATAATGTGGTCAATATGTAACTTTGCACCATCTTCCTTAGTGGCTCCACATTCTTGACAAGTGTAATTATCTCTCTTAAAAACTTCATGCCTAAGGCCACGTGGAATATGTGTTCTTTGCCTAGTTTTCTTTTTCTTCCTAAACCAATAGTTCTGATAATCTTCATCAAACACATAAAGAGCTACAAGGTTTCCCCATTTGAAAGGATAACCCTTCTCTTCTAATCTTCTTATCTTTGGCAATGTTGAGAATATGGAATTTAATAACTTCCTAATTTATTGTGTTTCGCCTAAACTTGGAACCTGATAAATTCCATTAATGTTTATTGATATTCCTTCAATGTCTGTAGGTACAATACATAGCAATAAATCCCATTTCTTATTGTCATCAATTCCTAGGAATCTTCTTAAGTCATCTGTTTTCTTAATGATTGCAAAAGTGAAGATAGGGCTTCCTTGAAAGCTTCCGGAGATTATTTTATAATCTTCATTGTTGCCTTTCATGTATAACTTTTCTTCAACATGTTTACGGAAATCTGAATCTGCTAATAATAGAACATGATCCTCTTTCAAGTATTTTTCTATAGTTTCAAAGATGTTCTCTTCAGAGAATTCAAATCCTTTTAAGGTGGTGTTTATCTTTAACATATTAATAAGCTCCTTTAATCTTATTTTATACATTATTGGTTATATAAGTTTTAATCGTTTCATTTCCTTACGGATAGCTGCAAGCTCATCCTCTTCTGTCTCTTGTTTCCTATGGGATAAGAAACCGGTGCCAACATACTTATTCTCATTGCTGACGATCACACCATCGTTAATCAGTTTCCTTCTTCTTCTGCGATACTCCGCATCCTGGTCCTGATGTGCCTTGATTCTACATTCATCACTGCAGTACATTTCCTTATTATGCTTCTTCAAGAAAGGCTTACCGCAATATTTGCAAGTGTAATTCGTATAAGGTACCATAGTCATATCCCTGGTGAACATTAGCTGCACACCCATTTTCATTTCCTCCGAAAAATGTTTATCCTATTCCCAATAAGTCTTAAAACTTTTAATCATTTCTAAAGTCTCATCATAGTCTCCAGTGAACTTTAGGCCTCTGTCATCAATGAAACACACAACATTCTTAGGCTTGTAACTGGTAACATTGCAGATGTACTGTTGCAGGTTGTACTGGTTTAGCCATCTGATGATCTTAGTGTACCTTCTTGCACTGAAGATTATTATATTGTAATCCTTGCTTAACTCTTCCAGGAATTCCTTGCATCCTGGTCTTGGCTGGCCTAAGTTGTCACCATCATAGCCCCTGTAATTGTTCAATACTCCGTCGAAATCCAAGGCTATGCTTTTTGGCTTGACATTAGGGATTAGTCTTTTTGTCATCTTGCCTCCCAGTATTTGCATTCACAAAGGCCTTTATTGGTTTCAGCTTCTCTGTGTTCGGTATGTCTTCCCATTTCACATTCACTTACTCCGTCACCGTAATCGTTATTGTGTTTGCATGCTGGGCAGTAGTCAAGTATTCTCATAAAACCATCTCCAAGGTTCTTAGTTCCTTAAGGTAGAAATCCTTTAGAACAAGTAGGGTCTCGCTTCTTTGTATGTCTTTTCTTGTTAGAAAGTTAAGTTCCTGTATCTCTTTATCTACATTCAACAATGACATTTTCAAGTCATAAACCCTATCATATAATTTATTTAAAGAAGGGTCATCGGATTCTATCTTTTCAAGATTTTCTTTTAAATTGGTGACTTCTTTCTTCAATAATTTAATAGACATTGTTCTCACCTCTCCAATCGGTAGTTTCCAACATTCCTAAAAGGTTCTCGCATAAATGCTTGGCTTCGTCATAAGTGTACCCTGATTTCTTAGTGTACTTGATGCTTACAACTTTCCTCTCGGAACCGTTAGGAGTTAAAGCGTCAAAAACATACTTCATAACGCTAACAACCCTATCAACAGTATTTATGTCAAGGTAATACTCAGGGTTCCCTACTCCATTACTTCCTTTAGACATCTTTTTTCCTCCATACGCAATTTCTTCAACACCACTAAATCTGGCCTTGGCTTCATTTCTTCAGCTGCAATCTGCACCCTTAATATTCGTAAAGTTTCGTTTAATTGGTTCATGTTTCCACCCAAAAGTGCCATACATTCCTACCGTCTTTCCTTTCCATCTTGACGTGACGGAAGAAACCGTTTTTCTTTTCTTTAATCCAACGGGTAACAGCCACACTTGTAACATCGTATTTGCCTAAACCGAAAGGGTTACTGTTAACGAAGTGGGCTATTTCCTTGCTAGTGTACTTCTTCCCTTTGTTTGCAAAAAGGAGAGTTTTAATTATCAGTTTTGCCTTGTTCTCTGTTTGTGCTTTAGCCATACTATCAATTTTCTATCTTCGGTAAGTTCCTTAACATGTCTTTCAATCGGAGTTTCAGATCTAAAAGTTCCAAGTTGTAATTGGTCATCATGGATTTCTTAAGGTCATTGTCTTCTGATTCTTTCATGTTAAGGACTATCAGTTTTGCATTCTCCACATTTGCTAAAGCTATTTGTAGCTTGTCTTCAAGTTCTGTCATTCTTTCAAGTCCTGTATCTTCTGAAGCAGTGATTGTATTTCCTGGTCTTGACAGTATATCCTGATGTTCTGCTGTTTGATTTGCTTATCCTGTTTTGTTTTCTGATGGTTCAATGCTGCTATTTCCTCTTGCAATTTCCTTTTATCTGACAAGTGCCTTTCACATTCATTATTAAGCTCTTCAATGGTACGTTTCTGTTTTTGGATTAATGAATTAAGACTTGTTATTGTTTCTTTAGTTTGGAAATCCTTGCAGTCTTTTTTGGAACCTTGGAAGAAACCGTACTTGTTGCAGTCAGTCCATATTTCATTGATTCCATCAAAACCGTTGAAGTATTTGCAATTGGTGCATCGTTTTTCATTCATAGTTTTAACCACCATTGACATATCTTTGACATATGTAAAGTATTGCCAATATGGCAATACCTATAATGATTAAAGCGATCATGTTATAGTTCATTCGTCTTCACTTCCCTTGAATACACAATCCTCAAAGCCAAGGACATCATCAAACATTATGCAATACTCATCAATGTTATACTCACATCCTTCACAGCAATTCATCATTTTAAACCTCCTCAAAATGGTTGCAGGCCTTGTCATTGCACCTTACGCTAAGCTTTGTGCCTTCAGGACATATGCAGATGCCTACTTCTGTGCAAAGGTGCTGATTATAATCCCACCTTTTCCAATACTTGCAGTTACCACATGCAAAAATGGATTTGTTCTTAGTGATATACCTAGTGAACTTTTCAACAATACTCTTATGCGGTAAAGGGCAATCCATCTCAAAACACAACTCCTTTAAAGGCTTTGACAATTTATAACACATTCCATGCTTATTGTATAAACAAGCATTGCAGTCTTCAGTTTCATCATACACAACTCTCATAATATTTATCCCTTCTTCAAATACACTTTACTCCATGAATATTTTTCTTTCCCGCAAACACCGCAGAAGTCACTGCTGCATCTATGGCATGTGTATTCTCGTTCTGGAACACCTTTAGGGTTACGCCTTAATGTTCCATAATGGCCACAATTAGGGCAATAATTTATGAATTCCCTGTAATGCCAAGTGTACCTATGTCTACAGCCACAGCTTGGTTTTGCATACATACCGATAACCTGATGTTCATGACATATCTTGTCATAGGAAGATACCTTGATCATTGATTCAGTATGTATCTTGTTATCGTAGTATGTGCCATTGACTAATGTGCAATTGGTTATGTTCTGCTGTGTTAGGTTCTTTGTTGCCAATATTGTATCGTTGGCAGCGTAATCTATATGAATGCACACTCCTAATAATAGGAGGACTAAAAATATCAAGAATAATAATCTTTTAATGTTGTCGATAACCACACTCCTTTATTCCATCCATATTTCAATTACACGTGGCCCTTTGGTAATGCTGACATCACGGAAGATCTTGTCTCCAGTTGCTATGCCAGACTTTACCAATCGGGTTATCATGTTCGGATGAACCATTGTATTATTCATTCCGAAATTGTTGACTGTAATCCACTCGCTTATTTCCTTGCTGGTGCATTTTCGGTTTTTATTTAAGGTAAGGTAAGCTTTTACTAGTAGCTTGACCTTACCTTCTTTACTCCACCCCATAACATATACAACCTTTACAATTTTAAATATGATTCCATTTCACATCCCTGTATTTCAAGTATTGTGAAACTGTTGAAACGCTTTTGTAACCTAATTCCTCTGTTATGTCTTGCATTGTCATTCCTTTATTCTTGCAGGCAGACAAGAAGCTTACTCCTCCTGCTTTGTCAATACGGCCATGTCCCCATCTTGGGTTGTTGACCATGTTGAAATGCAACTTATGATGGTTGCTTTTTGTCAGGAGCATTAGGTTGCTTGGATTGTTGTTTGTCTTGTCTCCGTCGATATGGTGTATGGTATATCCTTTTGGTATGGATCCATACACTTCTTCATAGATTAGACGGTGCAATAGTTTGCCTTTGTAAGGTCCTGAAGTTATTTGTATGTAGCCATCGGTTCTTTGATGCCCATTGCCGAATTTAGTTTCCATGTTTTAACACATCCTCTAAATCCAATTCAATTTCCCCTTTTTTAACTTGGAATAATCTTTTTTCAAGGTAATTGCAGTATTCAAATAGTTTCTTGTTTTGGATGTTCCAAGCTTCAACTTTCATTGAAAGAACATCTGCTATTAACCAGTCAATTGGTAATTTTTCTTCTTTAGCCATAACATACCACCTTTTACTTCGTTATACCATTCGTATATAATATAATAAAATATTTTTAATAATAATATAATAATAAAATAAAATAAAAAAAAATTTAATTTTGAAAATGTCTCCCTTACGTGGAGTATGTATTAATACATACATACATACAAATACATACTCTATATAAGATAGGGCTTTTTTACACTTGAAATACTTGCAATGTTGAAATTGCAAGTGTAACTATGCAAAATTGACTGTTGCAATATCCTCCTTTTCAAGAATCTTAACAACTTCTTCATAATTACAGTTCCTCCGTGTACATTCCATCTTAACTTGATTCAAACCAATATACCCTTTACGATTATAAATTTCTCTTGCCCATGCAAGAACAATATCAATGTTTGATTTTGATTCCTGGATAATGACTTCTTCTTTTTCAAGTTCACAAATCCTTTTAGTTATTGACTTTTCTTCAAGCTTCAATTCATGTAGCCTATCGATAAGTTCTGATTTTTCATCAGAACCATAGAGATCCATACTTAACAATTCATTAACTCTTCCGCTGATGTTATCATATTTTGACTTTGCGGAATCGTATAAATCGCAGTCAATAGTGATAGTGATTTTTTTCTTAGTGGCTGCCATTTAACACCTCTTTAATATGCTTGCAATGATGTTGTTTATCTTCAAGCTTTGCACCACCAAACCTTTCAGTTTCCTTACGAAACTTGAAGTCAGGACAATCACATTTAACAGTCTTCTCTTCATGATCTACAGTGACAAGATATTCAGTATGCTTTTCATCATTGTATACAATGTAATCGCTAAACATATCTGAATTGAAAATAAGTGCAGAGGAAATCATATAGTGACCTCCTCATAACATTCCGCTTCACCATCATACACTTTAACAAGTTTAACTGCACCAGAAAGGGAAAGGTATTCCTTTAGGATTGATTCCCTTTCCTTTTTGTTCCTGGAATCCAGGAACAAGGAACCATTAATAAGGGTTCCATCTTCCTTTACTCCTTTGTAATGCTCTTTCATGCTAACACCTTTTCAATCTCGGCTAGGATTGCAGGGCATTCATCATTTTTCAATACTCTAGTGTCTACTAGTTCCTTGAGTTTGAGTTTAGCCATTAGCATATTTCTTTGTGGCAATTCCGCTACAATGGATTCCGCTATTTCCTTGCTTGATTCGAACATTGCAGATTCTTTAGGTTTAGGTTTTGCTTTAGCCTTTGGTTTTGGTTTGGCTTCAGCTTCAATCTGTTCAAGTGTACGGAACTTTTTCACATCATGGCAGTATTGGCCTTTGTCATCAATGTAAGTGTAGTATTTTTCATTAACCATACTATTGACTTTAATGACTGCCTTACTGCTTTGAGCATCAGGAGTATAAATCAATTCCATGTCAATTTGTCCGACAAATATTATGTTCTTGCCAGATACAAGCAATGCTCTAAGAATGTCATTCCATCTTTTGGATCTATCGGAATATGCTGCCATTCCTTTAGCCTTTGAAGTCAATAATTCTAAAAGGCTGGTTACTCCATCTAAGATAATGGTGTCGAATTCATCGGTTTTTGTTATTTCCTGGATTACTCCTTTGACTGTGTTGTAAGTTGTTAGGTCTGTTGTTAAGTTCACTTCAACTATTGGCACATTGGTATAATTGGTATCGTCAATGTCGATACATACTGGGGTCAATCCGTTTTCTTTACAGTATTGTTCTGCAAAGGTTGATTTGCCTGAACCGTCCATTCCATAGACCAATACTTTTTTAAGTCTTGGTCCTTCTTGGCGGTTCTTGAATTTTAAAGCCATATTGTATTCCCTCCGAGCTTTATAAGAATCCGTATGTTTGCGGTACTAATAGGAAACATACGATGAAAAATAGTATAAAAGCTAGAAGAATAGCAGTGGTTACTGATATTCTAATTACAATGTCATTTTGTAGTATTGACTCTCTAGGGTCTGCTCTGTAGAGTCTTGCCGGTTCTTGTCTGCTCATTGTTGAACCTCCAATTTCATTATTTCAAATTCTCTTTTCAAGTATTCTAGAAGTGTTTGGTGTTCGTTGACTTCTTCACGTAAGTAGTCTATTTGGGTTGTTATCCAGGATTCTTTGTCCTTGATTGTTGGCTTTTTGTTGCCAAGCTCTTCTTCCCAGTTGGTTTCTAACCAGAGTTCAGCTTCTGTTACTTTGAGTTTTAATCGGGATTCATTGTAGATGGTTTGAGCATCGTTAATGTCCTCATTTAACTCTTTGAGTTTTTGGATCATTAGTGACCCTCCCCGTTAAAAAAAGTGTTCATTCCGTTTACTACATTTTCCAATGCAGTTACTTTTGCCTTTAGTTCGGCGTTTTCTTGTTTCAATCTTTCGATTTCTACTTCTTTAGACATTCAAAAATCACCTTTCGATGGTTATTTTAAGTTTGGTTTGTCCTGGTGTTGCAGCACCAGTTAACCTCACTTGTATTAATATTTGTTTTTATAGTATTTAAATCTACCTATTTATTTTAAGTAAATTTTAACTAAATAGGTTAATTATATATAAATGATAATACAAATATATTAATATAAATTAATATAAAGGGGAGTATGATAATGTTTAAGTATAACACTAAAGCTACTAATGCACATCCTAACTCTAAATCATTAAGGTCTACTATCCCTAAAGAGATTGTAGCTCTTTTAGATCTAGAACATGGGGATACTGTGCAATGGCAAGTAGATGTTGTTAACAATGACGAATTTAAAATCATTGTTACCAAGAAAAAAGAAAAGGTATAGAAAAAATTATAAATAATTTTATATAGTAACCAAAACAAAAATAGTATTTGGTTACTGGTATAAAAAAATCACACCTTTCGATGGGGTACTTTTTTTCTATTTTGTAGCCAGTCTCAAAGTGAGATTGGTTATACTGTTGCAGCAGCATAAGTCAATTGTTGACCTTTGAGACACCCTTTTTCTAATTTTATTCTAATCCCACTTACTATTTTTATCGTTTGCATTATATAACAATTTACCAAATAATCAATTGTTCACATAAAACCACCAATCCCTATCATTATGTTCAAGCAAAAAAATGAAACTCCAAGGGATTCTATTTTCCCTGTTCAACAAATTATTATAAACTTTATTGATTTGTTCATAAACTGATATTGTTCTCACGCAATAACTCCTCGAAAACCTTACGGGCCTCTGCTTTCATCTCTTCCCTAATCTGCTTGTTCTCAACCCTCAACATATTATTCTCCTTCCCCAACTGAACAACCTTCTCCTGCAAAGGAACAACTTCATCTTTAGGATCATAAACCTCAACAAGAAGATTGTTGTCAGTATCGACAAAAACATTATACTGGTTGAAGATTGTCACATCATTCATGCTTTCAGCATACCTTACCTTAAGCTTCTTTTCATCAGTGAAGAAATATGATTGCCTTGTCTTCTTGTCACTACGGCCTTGCAGGAAGTCAATGTCATTTTCACTTAAGCTGTTGTCACCATTGCTAAGGTTTGTCGCATGGTACTTCCTAAGCATATGGCATCGTAACCTGTTGAATCCTCCTTTTTTTCCTAGGCCTAACTGGTCATTCAACATTCCCATCTTATTTGACAGGTATTTCTTGTCTATCTTGAACAGTCTTTTGTCTGGTGTTAGTTGTTCTTTCCTTGTCAAAAGATAATCCATTATGCTAGTGGTTGCTTCTGGTGAACAGAAGGTATAATAATATTCATTTATTTTCTGTCGCTTCAATTTAAACATAGGCACTATGTCATTTCTTGAATGCAATTCATAAATTACCTTGTAAATGTCAGTTTCATATGTATACTCTTGCACACTTTCAACAAAGTCTGCTACAGTAAGGTTCAAGGCCTCGGCTCTTCCAGTACCGCTAGAGCTTATGAACAGCATGACTGCCTTAAGCAAAGGGTCACTAAGCTGGACCGCTTGACTTATGATCTCCCTGGTAGGCAAATCATTAAAGGTCAAAGGCATAGGTAGGTTGGCCTGCTTGTCACTAAGGTAAGGCAAATCATGTATCTCTATCTCATAGAACTTGTAAACACTTTTTATCCTCATTAGGTTTCCACGTGCTGTGCTTACCAGGTACTTATCGAAACAGTATTGCCTATAATCCATTAGTCTTTTTTTCAGTTTCCTATGCTTCCATCTTACACCTTCTTCCTCTTCCTTTTCAGCTTCCATTAGGAGTTCCTGCATACTCATTCCGAAGAACTCGGTGTAATTGTTTATCACTGTGTTATATGTGATTTTGGTGCGTGGTGCATAGTTCCTTGCGGTGCTTATTTCTTCAAGGATTTCCTTATCAGTTTTCATAGTCATATATATCACCAGTGTTTATTAATTTATTTATCAATGAGAGCATTTGATAAATATTATATAAAAAAAATAAGGGAAGAAATAATCATATATTCGCACCCTGAATATACTTGTATTTCTTCCCTTTTGCTATGGTAATATATACTTTGTAAAGCACCTTACTTAAATCTTAAAATATTAGGATATTCTCATCCTGAATATCAAGATATTTCTACTGTATAGTAATATATGCTTCTTCCATTTGTAGCCTTATTGATAGTGTTCATATTACAAATCTTAAATCCTTTGGTAGGGTCTGCTATGTAATAGGTATTGTCGCCAGTCTTGTAGCAGCATACCCAGTGGCCATAATCGTTGAGGTAATTCAAACACTTTGCCGGTTTTGTCTGAAGATGAATCAATACTGGCTTGTACTCATTCAAAGCTTTTTTGACTAATCTGAAATCACGATTAATCCTTGTTACTTTGTATCCTAACTTTTTAGCACCAGTTATTAACTTGTCTGGACTTGTTCCATTAGTGGTAGTGCCAAGAGTCTTTTTAAGGTAGGACTCATATTTGTAATCAAACAAGAACATAAGTGCCATCTGCAGACTTGCAGGACAACAACTATACTTGTCATCTTGGTAGTTTAGGATCATCGGATAAGTTGCAGTATTGTTGAGTGTTAGGTAGTTTGGTTCTCTGCCGTGTTTGGCAA
>ODAI010975471.1_pt1 | contig 11601 bp, 9 predicted proteins | sample 1539321 | NCBI WGS metagenome assembly ODAI01 (sample SAMN02144231, study PRJEB22623) | gut metagenome | biome: sheep rumen | host: Ovis aries | place: New Zealand
CATTATCCTCGGGGCGATTTATCTCCTGCTGCCCCAGGACTTCCACGGCCGGCATCCCGGCGAGGGTGGTAGAAGCGGCCGTCGCCTGCCCGGCATCCTCCGGCCCATCTGTTTCCGCTCCTTCCGGAGTGCCTCCACTGCTCTCTCCTGCCGCACCGAATCCGCTGCTGTCCGCATCTCCTGCTGCGCCGGCTGCGTCTGTGCCTGCGTCTCCCGCACCGCACCCTCCGAGCAGTCCCGCGGCCAGCAGCGCCGAAAGAAGCAGGGCAAGTCCCTTACTCCTCATAGATCTGCCGTTTTCCGTCATCCTCTTCGCCTTGAAAAACCTCGTCATAAAAACCTCTCTTACGATCTTCCTCGATTATGAAAAGAGTGGAGCAAAACATGCTCCACTCCTCGTTTCGTTTTAACATACAGGGGTCCCGATCAGCCCTTGACCGCGCCTCCGGTGACACCTTCGACGTAGTACTTCTGCAGACACATGAACAGAATCGTGATCGGCACCGCGACACAGACGCCGCCGGCGCAGAATCTCGTGAAATATCCCTGATAGTCTCCGACGACCATCCAGCGCTGCATGGCGACAGCGACGTTGTAGCTCTTGTCATGACCGAAGGCCACATAGGAAGCAAAGACGTAATCGCACCAGGGACCCATGAACGCAACCAGCGCCGTGTAGATGATGATCGGCTTGGACATCGGAAGGGTCATGGTCAGGAAGACGCGTGCGCGGGAAGCTCCGTCGATCCGTGCCGCCTCGTCGAGCGCCTTCGGGATCGTATCAAAGTATCCTTTACAAACATAATAGCCCATTCCGGAAGATGCGACGGACACCAGAATGAGTCCGGGTACGGCACCCGCCTGGGTGAGGCCCACCTGCTTGAGCAGGAAGTACAGACAGATCATCGTCAGGAATCCGGGGAACATGCCCAGGATCAGCCAGAAGCGCATCAGGAAGGTCCGGCCCTTGAAACGCATACGGGACAGGGCGTAGGATACGCACAGCACGATGATGGTATTGAAGATGGATACGAACAGCGCGATGATGAAGGTGTTCAGATACCATCTCAGGTAGTTCGTGCCCCCGTCGAAAAGGAACCGGTAATTGTCCAGGGAGAAGGTGTGCGGGATGATGTAATCCACCATACCGCCGTATTCCACCGCCGGATCATAGGAACGGAAGCTCTGCATCAGCAGCCCGAAGAACGGGAACAGCCAGATGAGACTGATCAGAATCAGAAGCACATAGGAAAAGAAATTTCCGACGGCTCTCTTTTTTTTCATCGATGTTTGTCTCGCCATTATTGGAAGCCCTCCTCATCCTTAACAGACGGCAGCATCTGGTAAACAACCAGGCTGATTGCCGCGGTGACGATGAATACCATGATACCGATGACGGCTGCCATACGGTAGTTCGTATCGTTGATGGTCATCTTGTACAGCCAGGTGATCAGAAGGTCCGTACGCCCGGCGCCTCCGACCAGATTGCCGGTCTTCGGGGCGCCCTGCGTCAGCAGGAAAATGACATTGAAGTTGTTCAGGTTGCCGGTGTACTGGGTCAGCAGGAAAGGTCCGGTGACAAACAGCATGTACGGCATCGTTATGTGACGGAACATCTGCCAGGGGGAGGCACCGTCGATGCGCGCGCTCTCATACAGATCTTCCGGAATATTCATAAGTAAGCCGGTCGCAATCAGCATCAGGTAAGGGATACCGATCCAGATATTGACCACGATGATGGTAATCTTCGCAAGGGTGGGATTCGTCCAGAAGGGAATCGCCGTGTCGATCCAGCCCCACTTCAGGAGATATCCGTTGATCAGGCCGTCGCTTGCGAAAAGCTTGGAAACATACAGAAGGGAAACGAACTGGGGAACCGCGATGGTCATGACCAGGATCGTTCTCCAGAGCTTCTTGAACCGGATGCCCTTCTTATTGATCAGGATTGCAACCGCGATACCGAGGAAATAGTCGATAAAGGTTGCAAACAGTGCCCAGATCAGGGTCCAGAGGAGCACGGTCATAAAGGTGCCGCCGAAACCGGCCGTTCCGAAGGAGAACAGGTTCTTGAAGTTCTCCAGGCCAACCCAGGTGAACAGATTCGAAGGCGGCTGATGATTCGCGTCATAATTGGTAAACGCGACGCAGATCATGAATACGATCGGCAGTACCGTGAACACGAACACGCCGGTCACGGGCAGTGCCATGATGGTCTTGTCAAAATGTCCGTCAAACAGGGACTTCCAGTCGTCCCGGTTGCGGGGCAGTTTCTTGCCCGCCTTCAGCGTAAGCTGCTCTCTGCGGCTCACCTTCAGGTTCAGGCGCCAGACATAGATAAATGCAAAGACTGCAAAAAGTGCGAGCAGACCGAACAGCAGGATCAGAAAGCTGTTGTCTCCGTAGACGGTCGTGCGGCCTTTTTTCGTCGTCGCAACCGTTCCCAGCGTTCCGATCTTGCTCAGATATTCAAATCCGAAGCTGCACTCGAACCAGATCAGAAATGCTTCCACGGCGAGCAGCCCCGCTCCGCGCAGCCACAACCCGCGGAAAATGGACCCAAAACCGAAGATCACAAAAGAAATACGTGTCTTCCAGTCTCCTTCTTTAAAAGTCAGGCCGATCTCTTTCAGATCCTTCCCCAGAGCCCCTAAAAATCCGGCGACCGGGTTTTTCTTCGTCTGACTGCGGCTTTCGTTTGCCATGCCGGCTTCCTCCCTGCTTTCTTCTTAAGTGCAATTCCTTGTGGAAATTCTAACCTTGAAATCTCTCAAAACAGGCTCATAATAGCAAGAATTCTTCCGGCGGGGCTTTCCCCGCCGGAAGATCCCGTTTGTTTTATTGTGCGTTCCATACGCCTTTCGGCGTCACTTCGAACTTATTTTGCGTAAGACTGAAGATCTGCCTGATAAGCTTCCAGAGCTGCCTTCAGATCATCATCGGAAGCGCTCTTGAAGGAATCCTGTACATCACCTGCCAGGGACTCGGCTCTGGTCCAGTAATCTCCGGGATAGTTGCCCTGAGGAACGGTGAATGCAAACTGCTCGGACAGAGCTGCCAGAGCTTCATTTGCCTGTACAGCCTCAGATGCCTGTGCGTTCAGGTTCGAAGGACCCCACTGAACTGCTTCGAATCTTGCAAGCTGAACTTCTTCGCTGGTCAGGTACAGAGCCAGATCGTCGCAGACCTGAAGCTTGTTCGCATCCTCCTGAGGCTTGATGCCGAGGAGCTTGCATCCGTTGAAGCCGCTCATCTGATAGGTGTTGCCATCAGAACCGGTGAAGGTGGGAAGCTTTGCGCATGCATAGTTGTCGCCAAGGACATCCTTAACGGTGCCTGCATCCCAGGTTCCGTCGATGATTGCAGCATAGTTGACCGCATCGCCAGCGGAAGAACCGGGCTGGAATGCGGTAGAGGAAGCCAGCTCGATCATCTCCTTCAGAGCGACAAGGCCCTTATCGGAAGCATAGTCCACATTGCACTTGGTGAAAGCACCGGAATCGTCGGTGTCATAGGTCAGGGTGCATCCGGTTCCGAAGAAGAATGCTACCTGATACCAGCCGGTCAGATCCACATAGATGCTCTTGCCTGCAGCTTCGCAATCCGCAACGATGCCTTCCAGAGTGGAGGGATCGGAGATAACGCTCTTGTCATAATACAGGAAGTAGCCGTTGTCAGCGGTCATGGGATAAGCATACAGGGTATCGCCAACCTTACCTGCTGCGACTGCACCGGCTGCGTTCTCGGCCTCAACGGTCGAAACGTAATCGGGATTCACCTCTTCCAGAGCACCAGCGGTCACCAGTCTGGTCAGCTGATCCTGTGCGAAACCGAAGATATCAGCACCTGCGGTAACGTCGGTGATCATGTTGCCGGCTGCATCGCCCTCGCCGACTGCTTCTACTACGTAAGTATATCCGGAATACTCGGGATGTGCGGCAGAGAAGTTATCGATCTGCTCCTTGGTAAAGTCCACAACGTTCTCAGCTACCCAAACCTTGATCTCACCGGAACCGAAATCAGCGGTCTCGGTTGCAGCAGGGGTCTCGGTCGCTGCAGGGGTCTCGGTTGCAGCAGGGGTTTCAGTAGCAGCGGGCGTCTCCGCAGGAGCAGGAGCCTCACCGCCTTCGGATCCGCAGCCTGCCATGGTGCCAACCATAGCGGTTGCGAGAAGAACAGCCAAAATCTTTTTCTTCATAATATATTCCTCCGTTTGCGTCTGGCACATATGGTTTCCATATGTACCGTTTTCATGTATATGTTATTCGGCCGGCCTGGCAAACCGACCGTGATAACCTGATTTTGCTCCGGTCCGGATCCTCCGGTGTGCGGAAACAGGATCCGCACCTGCGCAAGCATCTGCGCAACCGATTGTCTGAATCTAGTGTATCGCTTTCCTTTTTTGTTGTCAATTTGTTATTTTTGACGAACGGAAAACGGTTTTCTTGGTTAAAATATACAAATTGTCTTTCTCTTTTTGTGCGCAATCCCATTGCACAGGAGCGGTTCCGATTACTTCGTGCTCTCCTTCAGGCTGATCTCATAGTCAAGCATGGTCAGCGTGCTCGGATTCTTGCCCGCGAGCTGATCGATCAGCACCTGTGCGGCCTTGCGCCCGATGTCCATGATGTCGAATTTGAGGGAAGTGATCGTCACGGGGAAATTGTCCAGCAGCCGGCTGTAGTGACAGGAGGCCACCCGCATATCCTTCGGGATGCTCACGCCCTTATCGGCCAGCTCGTGCACCACCGCGTCACAGATGTAATCATCCTGGCAGAGCATGCAGTCCACGCCGACCTTCAGAAGGTCGTCCACCGCTTTCGCGATCTGACTCTTCGTGGTCAGGTCCGTGCGGATCCATTTTTTCTCCGTCTCCATGCGGTAAGCCGCGTACGCCTGCCGGTACCCGTCGAAGCGGTCGATGTTGACCATCTGGTCCATTCCGCCGCCCAGGTAGGCCACCTTCTCCATTCCCTTGGAGATCAGGAGCATGACCAGCTCCTTGCACGCCCCGGAATTGTCATGATCCACCTGAAGCACCTTCGGATCGTAGCAGCGCCCGACGGTGACAAAGGGTACGCCGCTCTGCTTCAAATACTCCACGAAGACATCCTTGGCATAGGTCCTGGTAAGGATCATGCCGTCCACCTTGCGGTTCCCGACCATGCGCTCGAGCGGTCGCAGGTTCGTTCCATCCGTGGTCACAACGAGCAGATCGTAGTCATTGGACTGCGCCACCTCCTCGGCTCCATGCATGCAGGTGTGGAAAAAGGGCATGTCCACGAGATCTCTGACCTCCGGCATGATGATGGCGAGATTGAACGTACGGGACTGCGCAAGGCTGCGCGCCGCGGCGTTCGGGTGAAAGGAGCTGTCCTGAATGAACTGGAGCACCCGCTGCCTGGTCTCCTCGCCGATCCTCCCCTTGCCGGAGATGGCTCTGGACACCGTGCTGGCCGATACGCCCAGCTCCCTGGCCACGTCATGGATGGTCAATATTTCTTTTTCATCACCGCCTGCGGTGTGCGTCCGATGATCCATACTCATTGGTTTTCCCATGTTTTCTGATGTTGCAACAGATTGCACAATTCTGCGCAATCGTTTGCACAACCCCATCCTAGCACGCACCCCCCGGAGAGGCAAGCGAAAATTTTACCAAGAAAACGGTTTCGGAATTGTGGAAAATGACACATCCCGCGCATCCTGCGCACCCTTCACATCCTACGCATCCGCCGCAGGCTTCACCTCCGTGACGGTCAGCACGCCGCCGTCCACACGAAAGGAGATATTCTGCGCACCGTAGCTCAGGCCATAGATGCGCTCCGGATCCTCCTGGTAGGCGGGGCGGGGATCCTGACGCAAGAGCTCGGTCAGTCCCTTGCGCGTTTCTTCCGGAACCCGTTCCAGGAGCTCCCGGGGGAAATCCACCTCCAGCATCCTGCCGGCCGCCTCCTGCGCGAATCCGCCCCGTGCCTGCGGATGCGCCTCTACGTAAGGCAGGTAGGGCTTGATATCATAGATAGCGGTCCCGCTGCGCATATCGATCCCACTGACGCGCAGGATCGGGCCGCCCGCCCAGTCTTCTGCTTCGGCCGCCTCCGTCCCATCCGGCGTATCCGTCCCATCCGCTCCTTCCGCGCGGCCGCCTTCTGCGTGGCAGCCTTCTGCGACGATATCTGCTCCGCGCTCCGCGAGCATCCGCAGTCCGCTCCGCACCTCCCCGAGCGCTTCCGCATAGCCTTCCTGCCCCGGAAGCAGCACCTGCTCGAGCTTCACGCAGCTTAGGCCGATGGGATTCGGCCGGAAGGGCGAGCGGGTGGCAAATACGCCGCGGTACGCATTTCCTCCGAGCCGCGGCGGCCGCACCATCGCGCGAAAGGTATCGGAGGGCGGCACATCGAAGCCCCAGACCAGCCACAGATAATCAAACCCTTCGATTCCCTCCAGGGCGCGCGCATCGCGGTATTCCGGTTCAAAACAGAGAAAGCCCCGCAGATGCTCTGCGAGGCTGCTCTGTCTCGGAAGTCCGAATTTCTCCGGCAGATCCGTCACTATGATTCCGATTTTCTTCAGTTCCATCGCTTTCCCCCTAGGCGGCCGGGCATCGTACCCATTCTTCGTTCCTCCACGACCGGGCGCTTTGCCCCGTCTGCCTCTACTTAGCGGCCCGGTCCGGCAGATGGCGTTTTAACATCTCCTGCAGCTCTTCATAGTGGAAGGGCTTGGACATATAATCATCAAACCCGTACTCTTCGATGTATTTTTCGCGCAGGCCCGTCTTGGCATTCGCCGTGAGCGCCACCACCGGCGTGTGCTGATTGCGCGCGTACCGCTCCGGATCTCCCCGAAGGATGCGCAGCGCTTCATCTCCGCCCATCTCCGGCATCATGTGATCCATGAGCACCAGATCATACGCCTCCTCCGAGAGCATCTGCAGCGCCTCGGCCCCGGAATGGGCCAGCGTCACCTCCGCCTTCATCCGCTGGAGGAAATTCTTCGTCACCTGCAGATTCATCCCGTTGTCGTCCACCACCAAAACCCTGCGCCCCTGCGCGGAGAACGCCTTCTCCTTCGCCGGTGCGTCCGGGTGCTTGCGATACGAACCGATCGTCTCCTCCGAGCAGATCTTCTGCGGCAGATGCACGGTGAAGGTCGATCCCTTCCCGTAGGTGCTCTGCACCTCCACGCTTCCGTTCATCAAAAGCAACAGCTTTTTGACGATGCTCAGCCCCAGACCGGTCCCCTCGATGTAATGGTTCCGCCGCTCATCAAAGCGCTCAAAGGTGTCAAAAAGATGGGGCAGATTTTCCTCCCGGATCCCGATGCCGGTATCCGACACGGAGATGTCATAGCGGACGGTATCGCCCGTCACCTGCCCGTCCACGCGAACCTCGACGGAGCCTTCCGCCGTATATTTGATCGCGTTGTTTACGATATTGGTGATCACCTGGCGGACACGAAGCCTGTCACCCTCCACATATCCCGGAAGCTGCTCATCTGCCTGCAAGGAAAAACGAAGTCCTTTATTGTCCGCCTGGTAGTAGAACGTATCGGTCATCTCGCCGAGCAGTTCCCTCATGTGATAGGGTTCGTTTACGATGTCCATCTTACCGGACTCGATCTTGCTCATATCCAGGATGTCATTGATCACATACAGCAAGGACTCTCCCGCGCTGTGGATACTGTCCGCATAATCGGAAGCCTGCCGGATCTTGTCCCCGGAGGCAAGCTTCTCATCCGCGAGCACCATCCGGGTCATCTCATTGAGTCCGATGACGGCATTCATCGGCGTCCGGATCTCATGGGACATGGCGGAAAGAAAGGCGGATTTTGCTTCATTAGCCGCATTTGCGCGCTGTTCGGCATCCGCGAGCTTTTTGTTGGTCTCGATCAGACGATGATAGTCCGGTGCTTCGAGGAAAAAGTTCACGATATACAGACCGATGGCGATCGAGAAGCAGACAAAGAGGATCCGGTCCGCGGTCAGCCCCTGCAAAACCGCGCCCAGGACCACGATGGCATGCGCCGTCAGGAGCGCATAGAATTCTCTTCGGCTCAGCTTTTTCCGGAAGCGGAAGATCCCGATCAGGCCCAGGGCCAGATACAGGAGCGGCACACCGTACGCCATCAGCTCCAGAAGCGGCTTCGGCACGACCTCCGTCTGCGAGCAGTCAAATACAAAGGGATAGAAGAAATTGATCAGCAGCAGGATATGGAACACCACCAGAATGCTCCGGCTGATGAGGATGTAGGTGCGCCCTTTCGGCCCGGCCGCCTCCGGCAGAATGTAGCTGTACGTATAGCGGGTAAAGGACATCGCGCAGAGCATCATAGTGGACAGATTCAGCGAATACAGAATCTTTTTCAGAAAAATCGGAACCGCGGGATTCTGTCCCATGCTCACGGCCAGCAGTTCCGCCATACAGCCGATCAGGGAAAGAATCGCCGTATGCAGCATCAGCTTGCGGGTTTGGGTATGGAATTCATTATTGACATAGGTCAGGATCAGAAACAGCACCATGAAGATCATGGCAGCAATGGAAAAATAATAGCTTCCCGACGCGAGAGCATCCTGAAGGGGCATTGCAACGCCTTTCCTTTGAAGTAAAAACACAAGATGTATGTAACGTTAACCGTTTAGATATTTACGTCCGGCCGCGTACCCGTTCCGGTCAGACCGATGGCTCCCCGCCCTCTACCAGATCCCAGCTCATGGGCGTACCGAGCTTCGCGTCCCGCGTGATCTTCCTGCCCAGAAGATGCTCGTAATACCTGGTATGCAGACCACAGCCCGGGCGCACGGAGCGCAGATTCTCCGGGGTAAATACGTCGCCCGCCTTCATGTCCTGCGCGACGAAGAGGGATCTTGCGTGCTCTCTTTCCCGGGTCTGCTTTTCGCCCAGCTCGTAGGTCACCCGTCCCAAGGCCTTCTCGATGATGCGGATGTCTCGGATCATCTGCCCGAATTCCTCCGGCTCCATCGAAAACGCGCTGTCCACGCCGCCGTCCGCGCGGCGCAGGGTCAGATGCTTTTCCACCACGCGAGCGCCCAGCGCAACGCTCGCACCGGCCACGGCATGTCCCATGGTATGGTCCGAAAGTCCCGTCAGGACATCGTAGCGCTGCGCCATATCGACCATCGTCCGCAGATGGATATCCTCGTAGGGCGTGGGATAGGCGGAGCAGCATTTTAAGAGGATCACATCCTCATTGCCGGCCTCCCGGCAGGTGGCAAGCGCGAGCTCGATATCCTCCGGCTTGGCGATCCCGGTGGAGATGATCAGGGGCTTCCCCAGAAGCGCGCACTTGCGGATCAGCGGGATATCCGTGATCTCAAAGGAAGCGATCTTGTAGCAGGGGACATCCAGCTCCTCCAGGAAGTCCACACTCGTAAAATCAAAGGGCGAAGAGAAAAAGTCCAGGCCCAGATCCTGCGCGACCTTCTGAAGACGCGGCTGCCACTCCCAGGGCGTGTAGGCCTTCTCATAGAGCTTGTGCAGCGTCGTTCCGTCCCAGAGCGTTCCCTGCGTGATCTGAAAGCAGGGATCGTCGCAGTCGAGCGTGATCGTATCCGCGGTGTAGGTCTGCACCTTGATCGCATCCGCTCCCGCGGCCGCGGCCGCCTCGATGATGCGCACCGCGCGGTCATAGTCCATGTTGTGATTGCCGGAGAGCTCCGCGATGATATAGGCGGGGGCATCCTCCGCGATCCTGTGATTGCCGATCCGTATTTCCTTGTTCATACCTTTTCTCTCATTCTCTGATCCGAATTTAGCGCTCGGGGAAGGTGATCCGTCCGAGTTCTCTTAAGAAGCTGACATCCGGTGTCTCCGCATCCGGGAGAGGCGCGGCCTCCGAAGAAGCTCCCGTCGTCTGCCGGTCAGCCAGCGCATTTAGCATCTCCCAGCGCTCCGCGGTCATGCGAAGGTAAGTGACATCATAGAAGACGCCCTCTTTTTCCACCGCATTTTTCTTCTCTTCCGTGACCTCACAGCCGCAGATCTTATGCAGGGTGATGACGCCGCGGTTCAGGGAAAAGACATCGCTGATGACCGCCTTCTTCCCGAGTGTGCGGAACACATAGTCGTACATGCTGATCTCCAGCGTGATCGCCAGCTCCATGCTGCTCAGCTTCTTCTCACCGATATAATACGCCCAGCCGATCTCGCCGGAGGGATCCGACAGCCCCTTCAGATTGATGACGCCGGCCGGCTGGCCCTTGACCTCGATGACCCAGTAGCGCAGGTCCGGATTGCGGCGGATCTCCTCCAGCCATCTGACCTGGCCCTCCAGCGTCAGCTTCGGGTCCGTGTTCATATACCGGGTGATCTCCGGCTGCATCCGCCAGTTCATGATCTGTTCGAGATCGTCCTCCCGGATCCGCCGGAGCGATACGTCCAGACGATCGTGCAGCAGGCGGTACTTGAGCTCCGCCAGCTTCCAGTCGGTCTCATTATCGATGTCCTGCACCTCCAGGTCATTTAACACCATGGGCAGGATATTCCCGACCATCAGCCTGTGATTGGTCCGCAGGGACTGCGTGCGGAAGATGATAAAGGAACCCGCATCGTGAAAGTGCGGCACCAGATCCTGGGAGCGGCTGTCCAGATACTCCGGCTGCTCAAAAACGAGCCTTCCCTCCTGCAGGATCAGGGAGCGCTGGACGGGATAGGAAAACGGTACGACCGGGATCAGGGAGTCCGCGTCGCTCTCCTCGAGATCCCGCACGGCATCGCGCAGCCGCTGCGCGGTCGTGAAGGGAGCCGTCGGGTACAGCACGCAGCCGATGTCAAAGGTCTGCCCGCGCTTCTCGTATTCGTCCAGCACCTCCAGACACACCTCCGGCGTCGTAGCGAAATCGCCCGCCATCTCCGCACTCCGGAAAAAAGGGACCTTCGCCCCGTACTGCCTTGCGATCTGCGCGATCTCCTCATCGTCCGTGGAGACCATCACTTCGTCAAAGACACCGCTTTTCAGCGCCGCGTCGATGGAGTAAGCCAGGATCGGCTTGCCGCAGAAGTCCTTGATATTCTTGCGCGGGATCCGCTTACTGCCTCCGCGCGCGGTAATGATCGCTATCGTGCTCATGCCTTTTCCTCTTCCTTCTCCCAGTGATAGGTCGGTACAATGTCGCGGATCAGAGGACGGATATCCTCCTTCTCCTCCTCGGCCGCCGCTTCCAGCTTTGCGAGCTGCGAGCGGAACTGCTCCTCATCGAAGGGGATCGGTTCCCCGATGTAGATCAGTTCATTTTCCGTCTGCTTCAGACCTTCCGCGTCCAGAAGCAGCTCCTCATACATCTTCTCGCCGGGACGCATCCCGATGAATTCGATCTTAATGTCCTCCCCGACCTTGTATCCGGAGAGCTTGATCAGATTTTCCGCCAGGTCCACGATCTTCATGGGCTTGCCCATGTCGAGGACAAAGATCTCACCGCCCTTCGCATAGGCGCCGGCCTGCAGCACCAGGCTGACCGCCTCGGGGATCGACATGAAGTAACGGATGACCTCCGGATCGGTCACGGTCACGGGTCCGCCCTCCGCGATCTGCTGCTTGAAAAGCGGGATCACGCTCCCGTTGCTGCCGAGCACATTGCCGAAGCGC
>ODAI013840264.1_pt1 | contig 11601 bp, 12 predicted proteins | sample 1539321 | NCBI WGS metagenome assembly ODAI01 (sample SAMN02144231, study PRJEB22623) | gut metagenome | biome: sheep rumen | host: Ovis aries | place: New Zealand
AGCCGGAGGCTGCGCTTTTCACGCATCCGCTTGCAAGCTCGCTCACTCTCTGCGGGGCAGGGAGTCTGCTTTCGCTGGAGGGAGGTTGATACAGGGCAGCAGAAATGCTGAATAGCGTGACGCATGACCCTTTTACGCTTCCGCTTGTAAGCTCGCTCACTCTCTGCGGGGCGGGGAGTCTGCTTTCGCTTACGGCGCTGAATGTGAAACGGGATTCAACAATATTTGTAGGGGAGGCCGCCCTCGGCCTCCCGTCAGATATTTAAAGAAACTGGGAGTCGTACTCCTGACTGCATTGCAGCCAGTGGACCGCCGAAGGCGGCCCCTACAAACTAAATCGAACTGAACAAATATGGCTAAAGGCTAACAGCTAACATTACGAATTAAAAAGAAAGGGGTATCAGGTACATGGATATCGACAGAAGTAAAATATCTCCCATGATGCAGCAATATTTTGAAGTAAAGGATAAGTATGAGGACTGCATCCTGTTCTTCCGTCTGGGAGACTTTTACGAGATGTTCTTTGACGACGCAGTTGTAGTGTCAAAGGCTCTGGAGCTTACACTGACAGGAAGAGACTGCGGACTTGAAGAGCGGGCACCCATGTGCGGAGTCCCTTATCATGCGGCTGATATGTATATAAAGAGACTCATAGATATGGGCTTCAAGGTAGCGGTCTGCGAGCAGCTCACAGACCCTGCCGAAACAAAGGGCATAGTTGTCAGAGATGTTATCCGTGTTGTAACTCCGGGTACGCTGACTGAGAGCAGTATGCTTGATGACGGCAGCAATAACTACATATGCAGTATTTACTATGATGAAGCAGAAAAGACCTGCGGAGTTGCTTCTGCTGATATTTCCACAGGAGAGGCATTCCTCTGTACCTTTGAGGGGAAAGACCTGGAGGCCGGAGTGATAAATGAGCTGTCACGCTTCCGTCCGGCAGAGGTAATATTCCCTGAGAGCTTCCTTTCACTGAAAAATGTGGCTGACTTCATAAAGCTCAGGCTGAAATGTGCTGTCACACTCAGGGACAGTGTATGCTTTTCTCCGTCTGAGCGGAGGGTATCCACTGCACAGGTATTCGGCGCAGGCTCAATGGCGGAGCTGGGTATAAGTGAGGATGGAGCAGACTGTGCGGCAGTATGCGGCCTCTTTGAATATATATGTGATACACAGAAGACATCGGTCTCACGTTTCACCTCTATTGAGATACTCAACGGCGATGCATACATGGGACTTGACCTGAATGCAAGAAGAAATCTGGAGCTTACAGAGACCCTTCGCAGCAAGGAGAAAAAGGGCTCATTGCTGTGGGTACTGGATTCAACAAGGACTTCAATGGGACGAAGACTCCTGAAAAACTGGCTGGAGCAGCCCCTGAAAAGCCCGGCAAGGATAATCGAGAGACTGGACGCTGTAGAGGCACTCACAAGAAAAAGCGTTATCCTCGGAGATATGGGAGAGCTGCTTGACCGGGTCTATGACCTGGAAAGACTTATGACAAAGGTCATGTACAAGAGTGCTAATCCCCGTGACCTCCGCTCGCTGTCAGCTACAGCAATGCAGCTCCCGGCGCTTAAAGCGGAGCTTGAAAAGCTCAGCTCCTCAAAGCTTCTTGCAAGATACAACGCTGAGATATCAACTCTTGATGAGATAGTCCGCCTTGTGGAAAATGCCATAATGGAGGAGCCGCCTGTATCAGTAAAGGACGGCGGTGTCATCAAGGACGGCTTCAATGAGGAGCTTGACAGCCTCAGACACATAATGAACAACGGACGGAGCATAATAGATGAGATAGAGCAGCGTGAGAAGGAATCTACCGGCATAAAGAATCTCAAGATAGGCTACAACCGTGTATTCGGCTATTACCTTGAGGTCACACGCTCCTACTATGACCTTATCCCTGAAGGCTGGATACGCAAGCAGACTCTTGCAAATGCAGAGCGCTTCATAACTGAGGAGCTTAAAAATGCCGAAAATACTATCCTCGGAGCAAAGGATAAGGCTCTTTCTCTTGAAGCGGATATATTCGCTGAGGTCAGGGACTTCCTTGCCACAAAGCTGGAGGCTGTACAGAAGACCGCCTCTGCTGTTGCCTCAGTAGATGTTCTCTGTTCATTTGCAGAGGTGGCTCTGCGGAATCAGTATGTCAAGCCGGATATAACCCTTGACGGCGCTATCGATATCAAGGCCGGACGTCATCCCGTTGTCGAGCTTATGCTGCAGGATGAAGTCTTTGTGCCGAATGACCTGTATATCGACAAGAAGGACGACCGTATGTCTATCATAACGGGTCCGAATATGTCGGGTAAATCCACATATATGAGACAGGCTGCCCTTATAGTCCTTATGGCTCAGATAGGAAGCTTTGTGCCGGCAGATTCTGCAAGGATATCCGTTGTGGATAAGATATTCACCCGTGTTGGAGCCTCCGATGACCTTACCGCAGGTCAGTCCACATTTATGGTGGAGATGAGCGAGGTATCCGATATACTTAAGAATGCCACTCCCGACAGCCTTGTTATCCTTGACGAGGTCGGCAGAGGTACATCTACATTTGACGGTGTAAGTATTGCCCGTGCAGTGGCAGAGCACATATGCAGCTCCAAGAAGCTGGGCTGCAAGACTCTTTTCGCAACTCACTATCACGAGCTTATCGGACTTGAAAATGAACTGGCCGGTGTTAAGAATTACAGCATCGCCGTAAATAAGCACGGCGGCACTATACGCTTCCTGAGAAAGATAGTCAGGGGCGGGGTTGATGAGAGCTACGGTGTGGATGTTGCAAAGCTGGCCGGACTTCCGCCGAAGGTCGTAAGCCGTGCAAGAGAGCTGCTGGAGGAAATGGAAAAGGCTCACAGCAGCGGCATATCAGCTCCTGCAAAGGAGGACGCCGAGCAGATGAGCTTTGGCGCTGTAAGCCGTGAAGCAGCTCTGGATATGCTTGAAAAGACCAATATCGATGAGCTCACTGATGCTGAGTGCCGTGAGCTGCTTAAGGATATGCTCAGAGTTATGGGCTGAGAGGACGGAGTGGCAGTATGAAGTATTTCTGTACAAAAAATGAACTGGACGGAACAGGATACCACGAGTTTTTTGCAGGACAGTGGGATGACCGCTTCTGGAATGAGGATTCGCTGTATATCGACGATCAGATGTTCAGGGACTGCGGCCTGAGAAAGGCTCTTAAGAATGTCATACCTGATTATTCGCCTTATGATACCACAGAGGTATTCCCTGACGAATGGGATCAGGTAAAGGGCGAGTGCGAGGCAGCTTCTGAGGCTGATGACTGGGTGCAGGCCGCCTTTGCTGAGCATGGTATGTTCACTATACTGGGCATATAGAAGCCGAAGGCTGAGAAGTATATCGAAAATTGTTACGGGACGCCGAGGGCGGCATCCCCTGCAAAGACAAAAACTTGCAGCACTGAGATCAGAGCGGCATACAAAATTACTTTCTGCTTTCTGTCAGCTGCATAATGAAAAGGAAGGGAGGCGCCGTATGCCGGCGATAAATGTATTAAGCAAAGAGGTCTCTGAACTTATTGCAGCAGGCGAAGTCATAGAGAGACCTTCATCCGTAATAAAAGAACTTGTGGAAAACTCAATAGACTCCGGAGCAAGGCATATAACAGTTGAGCTGAAACACGGCGGAAGCACCTATATGCGTGTGACGGATGACGGCTGCGGAATGTCATTTGAAGATGTCCCCACAGCTTTTCTGCGTCATGCCACAAGTAAGATAAACCTGAAAGAGGACCTGGAAAATATCCTGACCCTCGGATTCCGTGGGGAAGCGCTTGCTTCCGTAGCCGCAGTATCAAGGGTAGAGGTCATGACAAAGCAGCGTGATGAGGTATACGGTACCCTCTATAATATTGAGGGCAGCGTAGAGGTCTCCCACGAAAAGGGAGGCTGCCCCGACGGTACCACTATCATTATAAGAGACCTGTTCTACAATGTGCCTGCAAGGCAGAAGTTCATGAAAAAGGACGTAACAGAGGCAAATGCAGTCAGCAATATCCTTCAGAAGATAACTATGTCCCACCCGGATATCGCCTTCAAGTTCATCCGTGACAACCGTGTTGAATTCAATTCCAGCGGCGACGGGGAGCTGTTTTCGGCAGTGTATGCGGTATATGGCAGGGATTTTGCCCGGGACCTTATCCCCATAGACTATACCCATAACGGTATCAAGGTCAGCGGCTTTACAGTTAAGCCCCTCTATTCCAAGAATAACAGGGCTTTCCAGAACTTCTTCGTAAACGGCAGATATGTCAGGTCAAAGCTTTGTTCTGCGGCTCTTGAAAATGCATATACAAATATGATAATGACAGGCAAATTTCCGGCCTGTGTGATGATGCTGGAGCTCTCTCCGGCATCAATGGACGTAAATATCCACCCCACCAAGGCTGAGGTGCGCTTCACAGACGAAAAATCAGTGTCGGACGCAGTTTATTTTGCCGTGAAGAATGCCCTGATGAACGACGGACTTATCTATGAATTTGAGCTAAAGCCCCGTCCGGACTGGAAGGACTATAAGCCCGAGCCGGAGGAGCTGAAGCAGCAGGAGTTCATGTTTACTCCTGTATCTGAGATCCCAAGGGCTGAAGAGAAGCTTGCTGCTCAGGAACAGCAGGCCGTAACTCAGCCCTCTGAGCCGGTATCTGTTCAGCCCGCTGTACAGACAGCTGAGCCAAAGCCTGAGCCGGAGGAGGATGAGGAGCTCCCCACGGTGGATATCCCGCCGTCCAAGGCCTTTGACAGGCCTGTTCAGCCGGCAGCCCGGAGCGCTCCTGCGGAGATAAGACCTGCGGCACCGGAGCCTGTAAAAGCTGCTCCTGAACCAGCACCTGCCCCGGTGGAGGGATTCAGATACCTTAACACAAGCTCCTTCGCCCAGCAGAAGCTGCCTGAGGAAAAGCCGGCGACTGCTGTTCAGAAAGAGCAGTCAGTCTGGACTGAAAAGCCTCAGATACGAGTTATAGGTGAGGCTTTCGGAGTCTATATCATAGCTGAGATCGGCGATAAGACAATGGTGATGATAGATAAACACGCTGCCCATGAGAGAATAATCTTCGAGAAGCTCAAAAGCCGGAACTGCCGTCAGTACAGCCAGATGCTCATAAACGGAGTAAAGGTGCTGCTGACCTCAGATGAGTTCAGTGCTCTTGAGGCTAATACCGAGCTGCTTGCTGATCTGGGATTCACCTTTGATCTTTCACAGCCCCCCTATGCTGTGGCAACAGCTGTTCCCACCTTCATCATGGAGCTTGATATGGAGGAGATAATCTCTGAGATCGCAGATAATCTCCGTATGTACAGCCATGATCCCCAGTCTCATGCACTGGATGATATTCTTCATACTGTTGCCTGCAAATCTGCAATAAGAGGCAATGACAAGAACAGCATTGCTGAGCTGCAGTCACTTGCAGAACAGGTGTATTACGATGAACGTATCCGGCACTGTCCTCACGGCAGACCGGTGATGTTCACAATGACAAAATCAAATATAGAGCATCAGTTCGGGCGCTCATGAGCGTCCGGCAGACAGGAGGAAATAATTGCATATCCATTTCGATTCTAAGCTTAGGTTCGCTTTGTTATCATTTGCTGCGGCATTTGCAGCGGTAATGTTCCTTTTTATAAAAAAACCGCATATCGTCCGCAGCAGGAATAAGTATATCCGGACTTTTTTCGTCTTTGCCATCGCTTTTATACCGGGGGTCCTGGCGGCTTCGATCTGTGCAAAGACTATCACTACTGTCTTTGACGGCACTTCTTCAGAGGGCTCTGTAGTAGCAGAGGCTCAGGAGTGTGAAGTTGAAGAGGAGGAAAAGGAAGAGGAAGATGAATATAGGGATATTGCAGGCTGAAACAGCCGCTCTGGAGCATCGCTCCGGGATATTGGAGTTCTCATATGCTACGGTGATACTGTTTGCGATAATAATGGCAGTGGGAGTACTGCTCTGCGTGGGGATAGCAGCATTCGCTTCACACCGGCAGCTCAGAAAGCTCCGTGAAGAAATAGAGGAAAAAGAACATGAAAAGGATAAATAAGCCGAGGGTACTTGCTGTGGTGGGACCTACCGCCTCGGGAAAGACTGCACTGGGCGTTGAACTGGCTAAGGTATATGGCGGAGAGGTCATCTCCGCCGATTCCATGCAGATATATAAGGGTATGGATATAGCCTCCGCAAAGCCCACAGAGGAGGAAATGCAGGGTATCCCGCATCACCTTATCGGCTTTCTCGATATGGGAGAGACCTTCAGTGCCGCTGATTACGTCAGGCTGGCCAACGAGAAGATAAGGGAGGTCATCAGCAGGGGAAAGCTGCCGGTGATAGTGGGCGGCACAGGTCTGTATGTTGACTCACTTCTCGAAAATGTAAGATTCTCTGAGGGCGGCAGCGATGAGGCCTACCGTCAGGAGCTGAGAGAATTTGCTGCACAGGAGGGAAATGAGGCTCTTCACAGCCGCCTTGCAGCTATCGACCCTGAGGCAGCAGAGGCTATCCATCCCAATAATGTGGTGCGTGTGATCCGTGCGCTGGAGGTATGCCATGTTACCGGGAGAAAATTCAGCGACCTCAAGGCTGAGAGCCGTACTGAGGAAAGTCCCTATGATTCCCTTATCATAGGACTTAATTATGAGGACAGGAGCGTCCTCTACAGCCGCATCGACCGGAGAGTGGATATAATGGCGGAAAATGGTCTCGTACAAGAGGCGGAGGAGCTCTGGAAGCGCAGCGGCATGACTACTGCCGCCAATGCTATAGGCTACAAGGAGCTTATCCCGTTCTTTGAGGGGACTATGTCTCTGGAGGAATGTATCAGCATAATCAAGCAGGAGACCCGCCATTACGCTAAACGACAGCTTACATGGTTTAGGAAAAATCAACGTATTCAGTGGATTATTTTGCACGAATTTGATAAATTGAATGAAATTTCAGAAAAATCTCAAAAATGTATAGCAAATTATTGGAAGTTATGATATAATGTATTGTGTGTATTTCCGCATAAGTGCAGAGATCACTGACATAATTCTAAAAGGATAGGAGAATGTGTATGAACAAGACGATCAACCTTCAGGATGTTTTCCTGAATCAGTGCAGAAAAGACAAGATAATGGTGACTATAATACTCACTAACGGATTCCAGTTCAAGGGAATGGTCAGAGGCTTCGACAGCTATGTTGCGATCTTTGACTGCGACGGAAAACAGCAGCTCGTGTATAAACACGCTATTTCAACTATAATCCCCGTAAGACCTGTTTCTATTCTTGACGCATCCGAAAAAAGCGAATAAGGTGATCTGAATGCGCTTTGCTAAATCGGAAGGCAGCATTATGGTCAAGATACTGAGGAATACTGTTCTTGTACTGTTCCTCGTTATCTTTATCAGTATCGTCTATAACTTCCGCAACAGGGAAAGTGATACTGTTACCGCTCTTATCGCAGAAGCTACTGCCTCAAAGGAGTTCAAGGGCGTGTTCATCAGGGATGAGACACCTCTGCCATGCAGCGCAAACGGAGTCCTCAGCTATAACGTTTCCGACGGCGGAAAGATCGGAAAGGGCACTATTGTCGCTCAGGTCTACCCCAATGAGGAGCAGATAAGCGTTAAAAGAAATATCGATAAGCTCACCAGGGAGCTGGATATCCTTAAAAAGATCCAGAACCCCGGTACTCAGGAATCTGTTCAGCCAGCGGCTCTCTCTGAGAATATCAAGGAGAATTACCGCAATCTGGTGCTCTGCCGTGATCTCGGTGACCACAGCGGCGTGGAAGAAACGGCTGAAACTATGCTGGTGCAGCTCAGTACCTACCAGATCATCACCAATGAGGTGGAGAATTTCAATCAGCAGATATCTGACCTCGAAAAGGAACTGGAAGAACTGAAAAAACAGCCCCGCCAGCCGATAGAGTCCATAATCTCTCCAAAATCTGCATATTTCGTCAGCTATTGCGACGGCTATGAGGGAGAGCTTACAAGCAAGACTCTGGACAAGCTGACTATCGCAAGACTTTCTGAGATAAACGATAACCGCAGCGAAAATCAGTATGTTGTGGGCAAGCTTGTGGACGGATACTGCTGGTATCTTGCCGGAGTTGTGGATAACAGCCGCAAGGAGTATAAGATCGGCAATCATGTCAAGATAAGACTTGCTTCTTCAGCTGAGTATTACGATACCGAGATATATGATATCCGTGACGAAGGTGACCCGGCAAACAGTATTATCATTCTCTCATGCAGCCAGTTCAGCTATGATCTGGTCCAGCACAGGGCCGAGACCATCGAACTCATAAGAGGCGAGTACAAGGGCCTTAAGGTCCCTCGTGAAGCTATCCGCTTCAGGACCTCTGCCGAAGAAGTGCAGGAGACCTCTGAAAGCGGTGAAGAGAATGCTGAGACTGCCGAGACCACTGAAAAAGGCGTCTATATCCGTAAGGGCGAACAGATAGAGTTCAAAAGGATAGACGTCATATATGAGGGAAGCGATTACGTTCTCTCAAAGATTCACGATGAGGACAACTCGTATCTTGCCCTCTATGACGATATTTTGCTGGAAGGTGATGATTAATATGGATGCCTCATTCGGTTATATCGATGAGAATCTCCGGATCATCAGAGAAAATATAGCCGATGCTGCGGAAAAATACCGCAGTCCCGGCGACAGGATACGCATCATGGCAGTTACAAAGACTGTCCCGCCTGAGGCTGTGAATCATGCAGTCAGTCTTGGTGTGGATCTCCTCGGCGAGAACAGGGTGCAGGAGTATCAGTCAAAAGCAGATGCCTATGATAAAAGCGCAGAAGTGCAGTTCATAGGGCATCTTCAGACAAATAAAGTCAAGTATATCATAAGCTCTGTCAGTATGATACAATCTGTGGACAGCATCAGACTGGCTCAGGAGATCGACAGGCTTGCCGTAAAGAACGGCCTCGTAATGGATGTGCTTTGCGAAGTCAATATCGGCGGCGAGGAATCAAAAAGCGGTATAGCTCCGGCTGAACTGGAGGGACTGCTTAAAGAGGTATCCTCACTGGAAGGCCTCAGACTGAGAGGACTTATGACTATCCCGCCTCCCTCAGACAGCGATGTCTTTCTGGGCAGGATGCAGGAACTGTATAACAGATTTGCCCCGGAGTACAGCTTCGATACCCTTTCAATGGGAATGACCCATGACTATGCTCAGGCCGTAAAGTACGGCTCTACGCTGGTAAGGATCGGTACAGGCCTCTTCGGTGCAAGAAACTATAATAAGTAACTTACAGCGGAATGCTGAAACAGCACGGAATGTTCCGCATTTGTTCTGTGTAAAGATAAAAAAATATATCAATAATGCGGAGAAACGGAGTAAAAAATGAAACTGTTCGAGAACATCAAGGAGTTTTTCTTCGCTCCTGAAGACGATGATTTTGATCCCACCGATGTGCCTGCACGTCACAATCCGGCACCTGAGAGATCAAGCTTCCAGTCTATAGATCAGGATGAGCCTTCCATGGCTTCAAGCGAGAGAGAAAGCACAAACAGAAGAAATAAGGTAGTTAATATCCAGACTACAGCTCAGCTTCAGGTAGTGCTCGTAAAGCCCTCTGCTTTCACAGATGCTAAGCAGATCGCCGATCACCTTATCGCTAAGAAGACTGTCGTTCTCAACCTGGAGACCGCTTCTCCTGAGAACAAGAGAAGGATCATCGACTTCCTCGTTGGCGTTGCCTATGCAAACGGCGGAAGCCTCAAGCCTGTGGCTAACCTCACTTATATCATCACTCCCTACAATGTGGGATTCATCGGTGAGGACCTTGTTGGAGAGCTTGAGAATAACGGCGTATTCATCTGATGAACGAGCAGGAGGATAAGCTCTTCACCGCAAGACTCAGCGATATGGTAAACCACTGCGAACGTGACAGCTGCGCTCAGTTCTCCGGCTTTCTCGATGAGAGACAGTGCGCTCTGGCTCAGCAGTGGTGCAGAGGAAATGCCGGCGGACTGCATAGTATGCTCTGGGGAGGCTTCCCCGAAGCAAGAAGAAAAATGCTGGCAGTCTATCCGGATTACTACGACGAATATATCATCGATGACTTCCCGATGAAATGCCTGACTTTTTCATTCCGAAGAGAGGACAGGCTCTCTCATCGTGACTTCCTCGGCACTTTTATGGGACTGCGGCTGAGACGTGAGACCATAGGGGACATTGTCACAGATGAAGGGAAGGCTCAGGTACTCGTTACTGAGGTCGCTGCAAGGCTTATCACCGCAGATGTTTCAAAGATCGGAAGAGTGGGCGTAAGGATAACTGACGAGCGCCCGTTTGAACTGACCGTGAAACAGGAATTTCAGGATATCAGCGGAACTGTGGCATCCATGCGTCTGGACTGCGTTGTGAGCCTGGCTGCAAAGCTGAGCCGTGAAAAGGCTGCTGCACTTATCCGCTCTGAAAAAGTTGATATAAACCACTTTACCGCTTCATCCGTTTCGGCGGAACTTCACGAGGGTGATGTGCTCTCGATAAGAGGATGCGGAAGATTTGTTCTGGCTGGCATTGACGGCTCCACGAAAAAGGGCCGCCTACACATTATTCTTCGGAAATATATTTAGAGGTGAATTAAAATGATTACTTCAAAGGATGTAAGAAACAAGAGATTTGAAAAGGCCGCTTTCGGCTATAAGCAGGAAGAGATCGACGAATTCCTCTCTCAGCTCGAGGCTGAACTGGATGAGATGGAAAGAGAGCGCACTGAGGCCAATAATAAGATACAGGTGCTCGCTGATAAGGTAAGAGAGTATATGCGTGACGAGGACGCTCTCAAGGACGCTCTTCTCGGTGCTCAGAAGCAGGGCCATCAGGTAATAAATGAGGCTAACGAGAAGGCTGAGCAGATCCTTGCTGAGGCTAAGGCTAAGGCTGATGCCCTTGAGGATGAGGCTGTCCGTCAGCACGCTGAGGCTATGGAAAAGAACCGTGAGGAGATCGCTAAGGAGAAGGAAGCTCTCATCGAGGCTCAGCAGCAGGTCGCTGACTTCAAGAAGAGCCTCTTCGATATGTATAAGAGCCACCTCGAACTCATCTCTTCTATGCCTGAGACATTTGAGGAAGCTTCAGGAGATGAACCCCAGACTGCTGAGGAGATCGCTGCTGCTGTTGCTGCAGAGGAAGAAGAATAATCATCCGGCACCCTTTGTCCGGATAACAGGATAGTTTCAGGAGCGGCATCCCATCAGAAGGAAAGCCGTTTCTCAGTTTCATAAATCGCTTGAAAGGAGGATCCCTCAGGCTTTGAAGAGGGATCATGGAAAAATGGCACAGGATTATAACAATACCTTAAATTTACCGAAAACTGACTTCCCGATGAGGGGAAATCTCCCTAAGAGAGAACCGGAAACTCTTGCAAAGTGGGAGAGCGAAAGACTTTATTATAAGATGATCGAAAAGAATAAGGGCAAAACTCCCTATGTTCTCCACGACGGACCTCCCTATGCAAACGGCGAGATCCACCTTGGTCATGCACTCAATAAGTCTCTCAAGGATTTCATTGTTAAGTATAAGAATATGACCGGATTCTGTGCTCCGTACGTTCCGGGCTGGGA
>ODAI011089140.1_pt1 | contig 11600 bp, 12 predicted proteins | sample 1539321 | NCBI WGS metagenome assembly ODAI01 (sample SAMN02144231, study PRJEB22623) | gut metagenome | biome: sheep rumen | host: Ovis aries | place: New Zealand
AGAGATTTCATCGAGGACAGAGGATATACTGCCTATAAGGATACATATTGGACTCCGTTAATGGAAACCTTGGAATTTGGCAAGAGAGACATCCATGAAACTCGTCACACCTGTTCCACCCTTCTTTACGCAGCTGAGGTATATGAACCCAAGATCAATCGTATTCTTGGGCATACCGGTAAAACTACGGCTGAAAATGTATATACGCACCTTCCAGTCGCAGAACTGATCGATGCGATCAATACTATCTAAACTTCGAGGGACAAGCTTGTCCCTCGACGCATAAACAATCTTATTACTGAAAAAGGAGTAATCACAATGGAAAAAGAAGAATTATTACAAAGGATCAACAAGTCGGTACCCCTCATGGCAGAATTAGCAAAAGCCGAAAATGTCATCGCAGATTATCCAAAGGCAAAAAGCAAAGCATATAAATGGATAATGCTATCACTCTGGCCGGCATTCCTCGGTATTCTGTTTTTGGTCGGATTTCTTACTGCAACGGAAGATAAACTGAAATTCTTCCTCATTACTTTGATACTGTTCGTTCCGACAACATTGGCGATCGTCGCATTCATAAAGAAAAAGCAGAAGTACGACGAGGCCGTAAAAAAATCAAAGGATATTGAGAACGATCCCACACTGTCTTGGCTTCCGATCAGTTACCGGAACAGTTATGCTTTTTCATATATTTCTGATTGCATTACCTCCGGCAGAGCGGATACCCTGAAGGAAGCCTTAAACGACTTCGAGGCGTACCAGAAAAACCTTCTGCTTGCAGCAAGCTTAAATCGCCCGATTTCATAATTGAATAGTTCAGTTTTATAAGAAAATCTCTCATAAGACTTATAAACAGTCTTATGAGGGATAGTGCTTTTTGAGGCTTTACGCTTAATATATATTAGTGGGTGCTGTATAGGTGCTGTACGGGTGCTACCGTCAGTTTTTGAGCAGTTCTCAGCGTGCTTTTCAGGTAAAAAGAAAACCTCGCAAACGCAATGTTTACGAGGCTTTTCGTTGTTTTTAATAAATAAACCCGTTCGGGATTGATTATCTCTTTGAGTTAACCCCGAATGTTCGGCTAACCCGGAACGGGTGTTCGGGCATCTTGCATTAAATTATTGTTTTCTTTAGAAAATGCCGTAAATAAGGCGTTTCAATCGAGTTACAAGAACCTCGGTTCTGCTGGATTGCAAAATTTCTGCCGTCCTATTGTAACTCAGTTGACCACTACTTGACCTTAATTGACCAACGCTATTGCATATCTCTGTATCAATTTTGAGAACTGTGGTGAGAGACAATGAGAACTCCGCCCACGAAAGGAAGATCATTATGACAATAGCAGAAAAACGTGAGATCGTAAACACTATCATTAACCTTTTACTTCAACTGACTGCCGAGGAAGATGTTCAGGAACAGCCTGCAATAGCTTCAAAGCCTGTCAAAGCTCCTGCACAGTCAGTCAAGATGCTGACTATCAAGGAGTGTACTGAGCTGATAGAGGGCATTTCTGAACATTCTATCCGTATTCTGATAGCACAAGGAAAAATCAAAGCTTTCCGCACAGGTGAAGGTGTTCGTGGAAAATATCTTGTCAACAAAGAGAGCCTGCTGTCCTATTTCAGTGGAAATGAGGAGGTGTGAGCTATGAGCAGAACTATCCTCGATGATCTTTACGATTACGATCTGTTTCACCTGACCGAGATTGAAGATACAGACGGAGCATACAGAGTAGCCCTCGACAGGCTCGTCAAGGCAGAAGCCGAACTGAAGAAAGCCTATCCCGACAACACTGTAATTCTTGACGAATATCAGACAGCGGACATTGAGCTGCATAATCTCTCCAACCGTAATGAGTTCCGCAAGGGCTTCAAGGTCGGCGCACAGCTTGTCCTTGAAATGATAAAGCCAATTAAATGAACACTATTTTCAAAATATTATATATATATTGCAAATAATCACAAAATAATACGTTTGATATATTGGTTGTTCCCTTGCCATTGGCGAGGGAACATTTCTTTGTTCATAGAAGTAGAAATGGCTATGAATCATGGGCAATATAATGAGAAGTTACACGAAACTACATATAACATTTTGAAAATATAGAAATTATTTTGAAAATAGTATTGACATTTGCAGAATAATATGATAAGATAGAATAAACACACGGGAGGTGTCGAATTATGGAAAAAGAAACTAAGCGAGAAAAATTTGTAAGATTGGCTGAAGCCAGAACAAACAAGATAATTGATATGATTCAGCTCTTAGGAAACTGTTCCAACCAGGCTACCTATGAGTACACATCGCAAGACGTTGACAAAATCTTTTCTGCTATTGAATCTGAACTCCGTGAAGCAAAGAAAAAATTTGCTAAACCTGAATTGACAAAGAGTACTAAGTTTACACTTGATTGAGAGGTGACATGAATGTTCACATTAAACCGCTGGAATTATCCTTCAAATAATAACGGAGCTGTATCGGGCATCAACGATTCAGGAATAGAGACCTTCAGTGGAACAAAGATAAAATCTCTTGCAAGAGAGATCTGTCAGAATTCCCTTGACGCAAATATTGATGATTCGCTACCTACAAGAGTTGTTTTCCGACTGTTTGAGATACCCGTAAGTAGTATTCCTGACATAGACGGTTTGAAGCAAGCGTTAAAGCGTGCCAGCGAATTTGGACCGAATCAAAGAACTCCAAAGGCAAAGGAGTTTTTCGATAATGCTCTGAAAGCTACCAAAAAAGAAAAAATTGTTTGTATGCGTATAAGTGACTTCAACACCAGCGGATTGTCAGGCTCAAAAGCTACTGACGAAGAACCTTCACCGTGGAGAGATCTCACAAAATCGCAAGGCGCATCTGAGAAAAGCGGCTCAAATGGCGGTTCATTTGGAATTGGTAAATTCGCTCCCTATGCTTGCTCTTCATTAAGAACGGTATTTTATAGTACGCTGGATAGTAGCGGAACAGAAGCGTATCAAGGCGTTTCCAGACTTACAAGTTTCAAAGATGATGAGGGAGATACAAAGCAAGGTGTTGGTTTTTATGGCAAAGACAAAAACGCACCTATCTATGAGCAGTTTTCCCTTGATCCTGATTTCTCCCGTTCATCTGAAAGCGGTACAGACCTGTTTATCCTCGGTTTTGTTGCCGAAGAGGAATGGAAAGAAAAAATGATAGCATCAGTTCTTGACGGCTTTTTATATGCAGTGCATACAGGAAAGCTCGTTGTAGATGTTGATGGTATTGTTATTGATAAAGACAACCTTGCTGATACTGTCTCTAAATACCAGAATTACTGTGAGGAATATGCTAACGAATATTATAAGGCATTAACTTCCACCTCTGAGGAGGATGCTAAGGTATTTGAAGAGGATATTCTCTCTATGGGTAAGGTAACCTTATATCTTATTTTGCAACATGATATGCATCGTAGGGTAGCAATGGTGCGTAAGACTGGAATGAAGATACTCGATAGAGGTCATATAAGCGGTTTGATCAAATTCAGTGGATTGCTTTATATTGAGGGAGAAGAACTTAATGTATTTCTCAGAACTATGGAGAATCCGCAGCACACAAAGTGGGAATACGATAGAACTGATGATCCTAAAAAGGCAAAAACTGTAATCAAAGCTCTGGGCGATTTTATCAGACGTTGTCTTGAAGAACTCAAAAATGATAGTAGCGACGAAGCGTTAGATCCATCGGTAGGAGAGTATTTGACCGAGGATCGTGATGAAGGTTCACCTGAAGAAAAAACAGAAGGATTAACTGATGAGGTCAAAGAAATACGTCGAAAAGTAGTTGTTGTCCGTAAGCCTAAAGAAGATGATTTCAGCGTTCCGGGCGAAGGCACTACAAGTGTAGACGACGAAAATGGAGATATCACTGAAGATGATGTTCCCGGAACTGGTGGAAGAGAAGGTGACGGCACTCCCAAACACGGAAACGGCGGTGGTGGTAGCGGTTTTGGTAACGGAGGCGGACCTCATCCGACAGAGCATAAAAAGAGCTCTGCTGGTATTGCCCCATCAAAGCTTAGAATCATGGCTGATAATAGCAAAACAGGAAGCTATATGATCCAGTTTACTCCTTCGGCTTCAGCAGAAGATTGTAGTCTCGCTCTTTTTCTTTCTGCCGAATCCGATAAGTATAATGCCGATATTGTTGCAGCAGAAAATTCTGTTACAGGCGAAACCTTAGAGGTAAGCGGTAATTCAATCACCAAGCTGACTTTTACCGAGAATGAAACATTAAAAATCAAAGTGACCATCAACTATAAAGATTACTGTTCAATGGAGGTGAGAGCGTATGGACATAAAGTATAAGCTTTACCCATATCCTGTCTTGGCTGATTACTCCGATGATTATATTGACCGTTCTTTTAACACATCAATCGATATGGTTAGGGTCGATTATAACCTGAGACTTGATTTTGTATCGGAGCTAACATCAGAAACGATCAAAAAACTCATTTCTGATGGGAAAGCAAACTATGTTTATCACCTTGAATGTGCACAGACTGGTTTTAGACACGTTATTATCACCTCAAACACAGAAGAACGTTTCCCTCTTGATAAGCGCTTAGTTCGTGGAAAACTGCAAGTATGTACCTTTATTGTAGCTAAGGAAGATCTACACAACTATTCCAGCGATGAATTCCATAATGATTATGCAGGAATGCAGTTTGAGATCGAAGCTGGTTGCGTTATCGCCGTCGGCACACAGGTGAATTTTGACATACAGAAAGATACGGAAGATATTGCCAACCTTCCTTCGATTTTCAGCATTATCAGAAATCCTGATATGGATGTGAGAGAAATGCTTGTGGAGTATGAAAGCAATAAAATTATCATAAAGCTACCTTTCAACGATTTTTCTACATATAAGCAGCTCAGTAGAGATTCAAACAACAATCATATCTTGAATGCATTGACTGTTATACCAGCACTAACCTTTGTAATGAGCGAATTGAAACTCAGAACTGTCGATGAGCGTTCGGAAATTGATTATGGGTGGTATCGAACCATAAAAAACGCATTGCTGAAAACTTTTGATATAGATGTTGAAAGCGATGATTACAGTGAGCTGAATGCTCTTGAATACGCACAAAAACTAATAAATAGCCCTATTCCAGAGGCATTCAATTCTTTGTTCTCTGGTAACGAAAGTGATGGTGATGAGTAATGAAGCTATACTTTATAGAGCAAGATGATCTCGATATTATAAAGACTAACCTCACCACCTGGGCTCCAAACTTTAAGGAACCTTCACCTGAATGGCTTGTCGAGTGGTTCAAGAAAGAATATGATACTTGCCTGCTGAAAGAAAGCAAGTATGATATTCCTGACTTTAAGCTCGATATGTCTAAGGAAAAAGAAGAACAGACAGATGCTGAGAATGCACAGATAATATACGAGAATCTTAAATTTTTGTCTGATTCTCAAGCATCTGATGAACGACTTTGGGCGGGATTATGTATCGGTAACTTTTGGGAATACACTCAATACCGTTGGAGAATAAAGAAGAAATGTACGCCTGATTCAATAAAGCAACATTATATGTTTGCTTACGGTGTAAGACGCTCCTTGATCAGAAATGCTATTGCTCGTCTTTGGTGGATAGGCAGACTCACTTACGATGAAAATCGTGACGATAAATATGAGCTAACAAGATTTGTATGTGAGCATAATGATCATATCATGCATATTTTGGAGCGAAATACATCTAATAATCCAATGATTATCCAGGCATTTATTGATGGTATCCTCGCCGCAAGAGCTGAAGGACTTAACATAAATACTGATATAGTAGGCGATTTGTCAGGTTACCTGAATCTCCTTGGTGGTGTGTATATACTTGATTGTCTCCCCAGGGAGCGTATAAAAGAAAAGATACTGAATAAAGCTCGTGAAATCGCAAAATAACAAAAGGGCAAGTGCTTTTCACTTGCCCTTAGATTTAATTGTCTAACACTTTTATGATACTCTCAGCTATTGCCTTTGCAAGAAATGGTGGTACAGCATTTCCTACTTGCTGATATTGAGCATCTTTTGTACCCTCGAAAACAAAACTATCGGGGAAAGTCTGCAATCGTGCTGCCTCTCGGATAGAAATAGCTCGATCTAATGTTGGATGAATCCACATAGACTTCCTCACGTTTACTACCGTTCCGCTTGGTTCATCGTACACTAAACGCATATAGATTGTGTTTTGTGTTCTTTCTGCGTTGCTGTATGTTGTTTTTAATTCATCGGAGAGATCATGAAAATTCTGTCCTTCTTTAAGTGCCTTGAAACGAGCCATGGCGGTATCTCGTGTTGCGGTCGATATATGGTTATAAAGCAACTTTCTTCTCAATGCTTTAGCCAAATCACTTATATTTTCAGAAGGAGCAGGAAGATGAATGACAGGTGTGCCAATTTCATAGAATGCTGGAACACTTTCGAGATCTTCTATAGCATCCCGAACTGTACGATACTCTCCATCTGCAAACTTAGCTTTAGGTGGTATATACTCTGTTGAAACTGATTTTGATACACCTACAATAACAAATCTCTCTCTTTTTTGAGGAGCTCCGTAATCTGCAGCATTTAATGTCATTGGGGTAAGTGTATAATCGTTTTCAAGAACCCCCTTAATATAATCGAAGACGGCATACGATTTTACGATAATGCTTAATGCCCCATTGTCATTTAAATCATAATCGAATACATGGATATTGTTTTCTCTGAGTTCATTCATTTTGCGAAGCATTCTTTGAATGAATAATGCTGGCTCGACTGCTTTTATTACATTGTTAAAATCAAGTTGCCTATCACTATTGTAAGCTACGATCATCTGTGCCATATTGTAATCTATACGAGCGACCGCTGGCATATCATCTGTTAATTCGACTTCATTTAGTGCTTTTATAGCTTTTAGTAAAGCATTCTGATGTTTTTCTAAAGCCTTATCAAATTTTGGCTGGTTGATACGATATCTATATAAGATAGTAACTATTTTGAATAATCTCTCGTCCCATGAGAACAGCTCTATATTGTCCAAGTCCTTAACAAATTGTTTGATATCCGGAATATCAACACCAGCAGGTATTATCTCAATGCTATCTTTAGAAAGAGCAAGATTCATAACAATATCATTGTCCAAATCGTCTTCATCAACAATAAACCTATGTACATTTGAACGTAACATGGCTACATTTTCCATAACGAATGCGGTAGGTTTTAACTCGCAAATAGCTCTAACATATTCTTTAACAAGGCGATTATTCATGCTGATGATAGTAGAATGCTGCCTATTTGCGTTAGAAAAACCCTGACACGGTGGGCCGCCTATCACAACATCAATATCTCCAAATGATTCTTTTATCTCCTCATAATCAATCGCCCTTACATCAGAATAAAGACGAGTGTTTTTGTGATTATGTTTATATGTCTTTCTGGCATTAGGGTTGTTTTCCGCCGCCGCAACTATCTCGAAACGCTTAGTCTGCGTAAAGCCTAAACTTAGCCCCCCAGCACCAGCAAATAAATCAACAACATTATATTGCTTCATATCCGCCTCCTATGAGCCTATCTTATCATTATACCAAAAAATAATAAAAAAATCAATGCTTTCAGATGATTTTTTTGCGACAGCATCTTTATTCGTCAGAGCACATATCAAGTCCATGGATCAGTTGGATATACACACACTCGTTCCTTTCTCTTTCTTCTCCCTCGGTACACATCATTTCTCTAAGGAAGAAATCCTTGGCATCTTCATAGTTTGACCACTCTGTGCGTTTTCCATTACAAATTGTGGTAACATTACGTTTTTTAGGCATAGCTAATTCTGGCGTTTTCAACATATTAAAACCTCCTGATATATAGTGGTTATAATTATAGCTGCTTAATCTCAAAAAGTCCAGCTCTACAAGAACTTTGTAATAATTCTTGTGCAGAGCGCAGCAAAATCAGAATAATACCCAGTGCAATGCGCTAAACAGCAACTTTGATTCCGTTGGAGTCAAGGTTGCTTTTTTATTGTCAAATAAGCTGTTTCCCTACCACTTTTCAATTTGATCATCAATAGCATCAACGAGAAACAAGTATGCTTCTTTCCATTGTATCACATTGCCAGAAATTATACCGTTTAGTCTTTCATTCTCACCATTTCTCGATGTATCAGCTTCATGAACAATTTTATGTCTTCGACTAACTGCTTTGTCTATATCCAAATAATATTTAGTCTCCATATTCTTGAATTCACTTAAATCAAGATTAATTTTGGAAGCCCAAGCACAGATTTCAGAAAAATTATTAAAAGTTGTCCTGCTCATATACCCATTAATTGAGACTTCAAATAAATCTCCAATTGTTTGATCTTTGAATTCCATTAAAGAATATAGGGTATACTTAACATTTCCTTTTTTTCCGGCATCGTCAGGAAGGACAATGCTCTCAAGCGTTTTTTCATCCCCTCGTATTGGTAACCAATGAGTAATTACACATCTATAGTACTCTTCAAAAGATGAGTGAAGCAAAACAGTTGCTGCCCTCAACATATCAGTAAGCTTATAATCTTTTGCATTATTTTCGCCTTCATTTTTTAGCTTAGAGTATAGATTACACAAACTATCTACTCTATCAAGATTAGTCACAAAGATTTTTTTGTAGTCGGTCATTGTTTATCCTCCGTTATTATTTTTCACTAAACCTCTCAACAAGCTCTTCTGCAATAGCCTTCATCTCAGCCTTATACTTAGCACTGAGTTTTTCAAGCTCCTTGGTGGGCAGACCGTTGCGAATCAGGCGTTTTTTGAGCTTATCCATATCATCCATACGCTCCTGTTTTGCCTGCATAAACTCGTCAAACTCGGCAGGGTGATACTTCTCAATTCCTGCTTCTACGAGTTTCTTCTTATATCCACGGACATAGGCATCATAATCACGCTTCACAGCGGAGTAAGCCTTGGTGTTTTCCTTGTATATGGCTTCCTTCTGCTGTTTCTGAGCTTCGATGCACTCGGCGGCGTGACAGCAGACCTCGCTCTCCGTTCCGAGGAACAGTTTGTGGCAGAATCCGCACTCACAGACCGTCCACTTGTTTTTGTGAACGAGCTGCCCTATCTCCGCAAGGACAATCAGCAGGCAGTTGCCGCTCTCACGGAACACATTGAACGTGTAATCATCGGCAGCAATAACCGTTCTCCGGGACTGTACCATGAAATGCTCCATAGTTGCCTTATGGCTGAAATACGCATCACTGCACATCAGAGCGAACTGCGTATCCATATACTCCATGAGCTTTCGGGCAACTTCGTCCTGTATCTTTCTCCTGTTGAGCTTGGCGATAACAACGTCATTCGGTTTCAGCAGGACATACCTCTCCTTGTCATAGAACTCAATAACAGAGCAGACATAGCCACGAAAGAAAACATTCTCCCCATACTCAGCTGTGAACCTTGCAATCATATCATCGGTGCTGACGTTAATGCTCCTGTCGATACGCAGAGCACTGTTCAGCCTGTCCCTGAACGCATCGTAAGGCTCGGTGTGCTCGCAGAAAACCTTATGCTGATTCATCAGATCGTCAAAGGTGTACGTCCTCGTATTCAGGACTGCCCCGTGAATGCTTTCATCGGTATCATCAACAGACTGTGCGATATTTATCGTGCGGTCTGTTTCGTTTATACGGTAAATTGTGGTAGTTCCCATACGCTCTCCTCACTTTCGGTATCTTTTTCCATTATAGCATATCACACGCAATATGTCAATTATAATGCGTATTATAGCGTGATGAATAGCGTGTTTGAAAATTCTTTGCGTATTCTTTTGCGTAAATACGCAAAGTACGCACAAGCCTTCCGAAAGAAATGTTACAATGTTCATGTCAGCAGGCGACGGTCGGCTGACAGCAGAGAAAACCGGAATAACTTACAGGATATACAATGATTATCCGTTGTAAATACAGTTTTTTCTGCACATATATAGAAGCGCTTCTGATTTTATAAGAAAGGACGATGATAGATCGTTGAACAATGAAAACCAGTGGGCACCGCCCACACCCCTCCGCCCCGATGGGACAAACCTCCTGCCGTTCCCCGTGAACGCTCTCCCTCCTATTATAGGTGATATGGCACAGGCGATAGCGACTACCACCTCAACGGACGTTGCAATGGCAGGAACTTCCATACTCTCGGCAGTGAGCTACTGCTTTTCGGGAGTTTACCGTATGTCGGCAAAGCGTGACCACACCGAGCCGCTTGTGCTTGACACCCTGACAATAGCAGAGCCGAGCTTCAAGAAATCACCTGTGATGTCGCTGATAAAGCGTCCGTACATTCAGTTCGCTCACGACTGGAACGAGAACAACAAGCAGGACATCTTCACTTCTCAGGCAGAACGCAAGCTGTTACAAAGCAAGCTGGAAGCACTTGAAAAGAAGAAAGACGTTACCGCTGAGGAGATCGCCAAACTCCAGACCGAGATCAGCAATATTCCGCCCAGCAACTTCCGCAGGATAGCGGTTGACGATGTGACTCCCGAATCCCTTGTGAATCTGCTTGAAGAGAACGGTACTCTGCTGATGATCTCGGACGAAGCCGGAATGCTCGGCAATTTCAGTGGGCGTTACAGCAACAACGTGCCGAATCTCGACCTCCTGCTGAAATCGTGGAACGGCGAGACCTACATCAGCGACAGAGCCACCAGGGCGAGCATCGTGCTGAAAAAACCGTACATGAGCATCTGCCTTGCGTGTCAGCCTTATGTGTTCGACGGTATGATAAACAATCCCGTGTTCCGTGGCAGCGGACTGATTGCGAGGTTTATGTATTGTTTTCCTGTGAGCAATATCGGCTCACGCAAGTACGACACGCAGGCTGTACCTGAACAGGTCGCTGAGAATTACAAGGATTTAGTTTACAAGCTCCTCGGTGCGAAGTTCACTTACCACGATGAAAAGGAGCTGTATCTGCATTTCGATGCTAAGGCATACGGCGAGTTTGTTGACTACTACAACAACTTCATCGAACCGCACCTCGTCACGGATATGGCTTTTTGTAAGGACTGGGGCGGCAAGTATCACGGCGAACTGCTCCGCCTGTGCGGTATCATTCACTGTATCAAGTGTGCGCTGAATGATGTGAACCCCGTGGAGTGCCGTGTCACGCTTGACACATTCTGCAACGCTATCGAGATAGGCGAGTATTTCCGGGAACAGGCGATATATGCTTACAGTCTCGGTGATGTTGACCTCGGCACGATAAAGGCAGAACGTGTGCTGAACAAGATTCGCTCCAAGCACATTCAGCAGATAAGGCAGAATGACCTGTACAAGCTGTGCCGATGCACACTTTTCAAGAATGCCGCCGACTTCGCTGAGACAATGGAGATGCTGGAGGAATATGGCTATCTCCGCCGTGAGACTGTTCCGGCAGCAAACGGCTGTAACCGTTCGGGGATAATGGTCTATATCAATCCCCACATCCGTACACAATAAGCATTTTAGACATTATAGGAGCTATTGTGCTTAAAATGTTTAAAGTTCACAACATAAAAACCGTAGAAAGAGAGAGGTTTATTACTATGAATACAACAGAAAAGAAAGCG
>ODAI011235469.1_pt1 | contig 11600 bp, 10 predicted proteins | sample 1539321 | NCBI WGS metagenome assembly ODAI01 (sample SAMN02144231, study PRJEB22623) | gut metagenome | biome: sheep rumen | host: Ovis aries | place: New Zealand
ATGCTGCTCAATCCTCTGCAGCTGGCGTATCTTGGAGATACGGTATGGGAAACCATGATCCGGTATGATCTGATCCTTCGCCGGCTGAACGTACACCACATGCATCAGGAGTGCGTGAAGCGCGTGAAAGCCCAGGCTCAGGCCGAAACGCTGGAGAAAATCCATGCGGAGCTGAAGGAAGAGGAAGCTGAGATTGTCAGGCGGGGCAGGAATGTTCACGCCCATCATCCGGCCCCAAAAAGCCAGGGAATTGAAAATTACGCCGCGGCCACGGGATTTGAGGCTCTGATCGGATATCTGTATATTACGGGACAGGATGAAAGGCTGCAGGAGATCTACAGGAAGAGCGGAGCAGCGGACTTATAAGAATGATTTAAACGGGAGAAACAGTCAATGGCGGAAGCAAAACAAATGAAGGTCATCCTGATCCGGCATACCCTCCGTCCGGAGGAAACGGTTGCGCTGGGGGCGAAGCTCTGTTACAGCCGTTCGACGGTGGAACAGCTGAAGGACAGGGTGAGTGAGAAGGACCAGGGAGAATTCATAGAACGGCTCATGGACATGGGTCATGAATCCGTGCTGGAGCATGCCAGCTTCACCTTCGGGATCGAGGGGGTGAGCCGTGCCCTGCTGACGCAGCTGACAAGGCACCGTTTGGCCAGCTTTTCAGTGCAGAGCCAGCGTTATGTCAGCTATGAGAATGGGTTTGGGTATGTGATTCCTCCTCGGATCCGGGAGCTGGGAGAGGACGCGGTAAAGACGTTTCAGGCCCAGATGGACACGATGGAACAGTGGTACAGGGAATGGCAGAAGCAGCTCGGAAGCGGTGAAAAGTCCAACGAGGATGCCCGGTTTGTCCTTCCGAACGCCTGCGAAACCCGGATCATGATGACCATGAACGCGCGGGAGCTGCGCCACTTTTTCAGCCTGAGAATGTGCGAACGGGCTCAATGGGAAATCCGGGCACTGGCGACGGAAATGCACAGGCTGTGCCTGGAAGTGGCCCCCGCCCTCTTCCGGGACGCCGGGCCGGGATGCCTGCGCGGCAAGTGCCCGGAAGGGGAGAAAACCTGCGGCAAAATGATGGAAAAACGGGAAGAACGGAAGCGGCTGACAGAAACGCTGGAATAAGGAGAAGGATATCAGAATGGCTTTTTATCATGATATGCCGGAAAACAAAAACCGGGAGAGAAGAGCAAGACAGAACGCCGGATGGGAAGAAGAGGGAAGCCGATACAGCGGTGCGGATCGTCGCGGCGGCCGGAAGTCCTACCGGGCGGAGGACCGGAATGGGCAGGATGACTTCCGGGGAAAATCGTATAGTGGCTTCAGGTCATCGGACAGAAGCGGCGGCTATCAGCCCGGAAACCGGAACGGCCAGCGCTCTGATGACCGGGATCAGCGCCATGGGGATCGGAATCGGGGCCGCAATGAGGACCGGTTCGGTGACCGGACCAGGCGGTATGAGGACGAACCGGTCAGCCGGGGCGTGAATCGCCGCGGCCAAAACGACTTTGCAGGCAGGGACCGCAGCCCGCGCGGTGAAGATTACCATCGCGAGCGGCCCTATGGAAAAGAAAAATACGGCCGGAACAGAACGGCCAGCCCCGCGGAGCGCGGCTTTTCCAGGCCTGCCGACGACTTCCGGGATGAATGGGAAGAAAAGCCCGCCAAAAGCTTCCAGGATTTCGAATATCGTTCGCCGGTAGTAACCGTGGAACCGGACAAGGATCAGCAGCCCGATACGGAATTTATTCTGACGGGCAGGAATCCCATCAGGGAAGCGCTGAGAAGCGATCGGGATCTGGAAAAGCTGCTGGTGCAGAAGGGAGAGCTTTCGGGCTCCGCCAGGGAAATTGTCGCCGTGGCGAAGGAAAAGAAAATCATGGTTCAGGTGGTGGAAAAGAGCCGACTGGACGAAATCGCACCCCATCACCAGGGGCTGATTGCCATTGCCAGCGCCTATCAATACGCTGCGATGGAGGAGCTGTACGAAACCGCCAGGGACCGGAACGAAGATCCGTTTTTCATTGTGCTGGACGGCATTACGGATCCCCATAATCTGGGAGCGATTATCCGTACGGCGGAATGCGCCGGGGCCCATGGCGTGATCGTTCCCCAGCACAGGAGCGTGGGCCTCACGCCGGCGGCGGTGAAGGCCTCCGCGGGAGCCGTGGAGCATCTGAAGGTGGCGCGGGTGACCAACATCAACCGCACCATTGAGGAGATGCAGAAGAAGGGCATCTGGGTTTACGGGCTCAGCATGGAAGGCGAGGACTATGAAAATGTCAGCTTCCAGGGCGGCACAGCGCTGGTCATCGGCGCGGAGGGCGAGGGGATCAGCCGGCTGACGGCTGATAAATGCGACCAGGTGATTTCCCTGCCCATCCGCGGTAAAATTGACAGCCTGAACGCCTCGGTTGCGGCAGGCATCATGATGTACCGTGTGCTGAGCAGCAGAAAGAAAAACGGGTAAACAGAGAGGAAGCATGGATACCGATGACTGATACGGATCGGTCCGGACGGAATGAAGCAGAAGCGTACGAAGGCGCGGATTATCCGGAAGAGGATTCTTTAGGCGACGGCATGGAGATCCACGATGACCATGGATACATGGAGCAGGAGCTGGATGAGGAAACCACAGACATGTTTGACCGGAAATATGAACAGATTCCGGATGAAGAGCTGGTCAGGATTTCCCATGAAGGGGATTCCGTTGCCGAGGAGTATCTGCTGGTCAAATACAAAAACTTTGTACGGAGCAAGGCGCGCAGCTACTTCCTGATCGGCGCGGATCATGAGGATATCGTCCAGGAGGGGATGATCGGCCTCTACAAAGCGATCCGGGACTATCGGCCTGATAAGCTGAGCAGCTTCCGGGCTTTTGCCGAACTGTGCATCACCAGGCAGATTATTACCGCTATCAAGACCGCCACCCGGCAGAAGCATATTCCGCTGAACAGCTATGTATCCCTGAACAAGCCCCTGTACGACGAGGAAAGCGACAGAACCCTGCTGGATGTGATCACGGAGGCACGGGTTTCCAATCCTGAGGAGCTGCTGATCAACCAGGAGAAGCTTGGAAACATCCATAACCGGATGAACGAGGTGCTGAGCGGCCTGGAGCAGCAGGTGCTGAACTCCTATCTGGATGGCAAGAGCTATCAGGAGATTGCCGTGATGCTGGGACGCCATGTGAAATCCATCGACAATGCGCTGCAGCGGGTGAAGCGCAAGCTGGAAAAGTATCTGGACTCGGAGGAACCGAATTAAAAAAACGCCGATTGGAATGCCGCCTGGGGGGCGTAGTCCAATCGGCGTTTGTTTTTTGGAGTTCATCAGGGTCACGGGGAGAGAAACTCGTGCAGAAAAACAGGGGAAGCGCCGGTATGAGAGGCGGATGAGAAGACAGGGAAGGCAGAATCCGCTTCATTGCGCTTTGGCAGACCGCCGTGAATCCCCCAGAAGGCCACTGCCGCCGCCAGCGCCAGACAGCAGGAAACGGTGACCAGACCGTTTCGGGGAAGCCGCAGGCTTCTGGGGCTGCCGGAGAGGGCAGCGTCATAGATTCTATGCTTCATCCGGTCATCGGCCTTGAGGCCGGATAGAACTTTTTCGGTTACCTCAGGAAGCTTTTCAACGGGCATCATTGCGATCAGCTCCTTCCAGTTCTTTTTTCAGCCGGGCCCGCGCCCGGTTCAGGCGGGAGGAAACCGTTCCTTCCGCGATGGCGAGGATGGATGATATTTCGGAAACACTGTAGCCCTGATAGTAGAACAACAGCACGACCTCTTTGAATTCGGCGGGCAGATGATTGACGGATTCGGCCAGGGCCGCCTGATCTGAGATTCCCTCGATCTGATCCGGAGCGGGGAAAAGCTCGAAGGCGGGATGGCCCAGTACGATGCGGCGAACCCAGGAGCTTCTCCACAGATCCCGGCAGCGGTTGAGCGCCACCTTCAGCAGCCACGCCTTTTCCCGCCCGGGCTCCAGCTGCGGCTGGCTTGTAATCAGGCGGACAAAAACATCCTGTGTCACGTCCTCCGCTTTTTGACGGTCTCCCAGATAAAAGTACGAGAATCGCAGAATATCCGTGGCGAAAAGGTCATATAGCTGCTCCACGGAGAGGGAGGACGTTCCGCTGATAGATGCAGGTTCACTCATGTGGAAACATCCTCCGACAGATACAACGTTGCAGACGGGCTCTGCCTTCCCGGATTCAGGGGCAAAACAGAAGAAATTTCTTCGGCCGGGACATAGTGGGTAAGCATATAATCCACGGAATCAATCAGGCTCTTCAGGCAGGCTTCAATGATATTCTCGGAAACCCCCACCGTATTCCAGATATGAGCGCCGTCGCTGCTCTCGATGGAAACACGCACACGGGAAGCCGTTCCCTCCGCGTTCAGCACACGGACCTTGAAATCCTGCAGGCTCATGCGGCTGACGGAAGGGAAGAATTCGGACAGGGTTTTTCTCAGCGCAAGGTCCAGAGCGTTGACGGGGCCGTCTCCTTCAGCGGCGTTGATGCCTTCTTTGCCGCCTACGTTAATCTTCAGATAGGCTTGAGCGGTGGGCAGGGTCTTGTCTGCGGATTCCACATACCGCTGGCAGAGCACATGATAATCCGCCACCTCAAAATAGCGGCGGCGCCGTCCCAGAATATCCAGGGCCAGCAGCTCAAAGGAGCCGTCGGCGTTTTCATAGGTATAGCCCCTGGATTCCATTTCCTTCAGCCGGAGAAGAATGCGGGAGATTTCCGGACTGTCCCGGTTCAGGTCAGGGAAAAGGCGGCCCAGGCGCGCATAGACGCCGGCCCGGCCCGATTGATCGGAAAGCAGAAAACGCCGCTGATTTCCAACGGCTTCCGGATCAATGTGCTCGTAGGTGGCGGGATCCTTCATAATGCCGTCGATGTGCATGCCGGCTTTATGGGCAAAGGCGGAATTGCCGACAAAGGGCGCGGATTCCCGGGGAACGATATTCATGATCTCGGAGATGACGCGGGAAAGATGGGTCAGCTTGCGAAGATTGCCCTCCGGGAGGCAGGGACGTTTCATCTTCAGGGTGAAAAGGGGAAGCAGAGTGCAGAGATCTGTATTGCCGCAGCGCTCCCCGATCCCGCCGATGGTCCCCTGAACATGATCACAGCCTGCCTGCACCGCGGCCAGGGTGCAGGCGACGGCCAGGCCGGAATCGTTATGACAGTGAATGCCAAGGGGGACGGAAACGGCGTCGGAGACGCCGCGGACAACCGCGGCGATCTCCTCGGGCAGGGACGCGCCCCGGGTGTCGCACAGAATGACCCGGGAGGCGCCGCCGCGAACGGCGGCCTGCAGGGTGGACAGGGCATATTCCCTGTTTTCCCTGTACCCGTCAAAAAAATGCTCGGCGTCAAACCAGACCGTGTTCCCATGGTCCTTCAGATAGCGAACGGTGGATTCGATGATGCGGAGATTTTCTTCCGGCTCGCAGCGAAGGACGTGCTCCACATGAAAAAGAGCGCTTTTACCGAAAACGGCCTTGACCGCAGCGGGGCAGCAGCTGAGGGTGCGGAGGGCGGCATCCTCCTCCGGGAGCAGGGAAGATTTATGGGTGGAACCGAAGGCCACCAGGGATGCGTGACGCAGGGGACGGGCACGCTCCATTTCCTCAAAGAAGCGGAGATCCTGCGGGTTGGCTCCGGGATTCCCGGCTTCAATCCAGGCAACGCCAAGATCGTCCAGGGCGGAGACAATCTGCTTTTTATCTTCCACAGAAAACGTAATCCCTTCCGCCTGAGCGCCGTCGCGCAGAGTGGTATCCAGCACCTCCAGCACAAGAACACTTCCAATCCCGTAAAAATCCGCGCCGCTGCGCCGCCTGCCCCTGAAAAAACGGGGAGCGGCGGAGAGCCGGCAGATACGATTATACCAAGAGATGAGGAAAAAGCAAGAAAAAACGGACAAATTTTACTTGACGAATGGGGCATACAAAGATAGAATAAATGAGAGAAGAACATTACGTTGTCTTGGAGAGACATAATGTTTCTGTGAATCTCTATCAAGCTGATGTATGCAATAAAAAAAGGAGCGTGTGATTCTGTGTTAAGGAAAAAAACATGTGTTGCTATGCTGCTGGCAGGCGGCCAGGGAAGCAGACTGGGAATTCTGACCAAGGATGTGGCGAAGCCCGCTGTTCCGTACGGCGGGAAGTACCGTATTATCGACTTTCCGCTGAGCAACTGCACCAACAGCGGCATTGATACGGTAGGCGTTCTGACGCAGTATCAGCCCCTCGAACTGAATGCTTACATCGGAAACGGCGCCCCCTGGGATCTGGACATTTCCAACGGCGGCGTGTTTGTGCTTCCTCCGTACCAGAAGGGGAAAACGGGCGAATGGTATAAGGGCACAGCTAACGCTATCTATCAGAATATGGCCTTTATTGAGCAGTATCACCCGGATTATGTGCTGATTCTGAGCGGCGACCATATCTATAAGATGGATTACAACGCAATGCTCAATTTCCATGTGCGCAACGGGGCGGACGCCACCATCGCCGTCCGTGAGGTGCCGTGGGAGGAGGCCAGCCGGTTCGGCATCATGAACACCGACAGTGACAGCCGCATTGTGGAATTTGAGGAAAAGCCCAAGAATCCGAAGAGCAACAAGGCCTCCATGGGTGTATACATTTTCACCTGGGAGAAGCTGCGGCAGTACCTGATCGACGATGAGGAGGACAAGAAGAGCTCCAATGACTTCGGCAAGAACATCATCCCGAAGATGCTGGGGGATGGGCAGGCGCTGTTCGCTTACGACTTTAACGGCTACTGGAAAGACGTGGGAACCATCGAGAGCCTCTGGGAAGCCAACATGGATCTGCTGGAGAAGCCCATGCCCATCGACATGCACGACAAGAAATGGCGCATCTTTGCCCGGAACACCGGCATGCCGCCGCACTATATCGCTCCCGGCGCTACGGTGAAGGATACCCTGATCACCGAAGGCTGCGAGGTCTACGGGCATGTGAACCACAGCATTCTTTTCAGCGGCGTGGTGATTGAAGAGGGCGCCAAGGTGGAGCACAGCGTTGTGATGCCCGGAACGATCGTGAAGCGCGGCGCTGTGGTGCAGCGTTCCATCATTGCGGAGCAGGCTGTTGTGGGCGCCGGCGCCATTGTCGGGGAGGAAACCGGCAATATCGCCGTGGTGGGCCACAGCGTGGAGCTTCCCGCAGGCGTGAAGATTCCCGCCGGCGAGCAGGTGGATCAGAACTATTCCTTCGAGAAAGCCTGACGCAGACCGAAAGATGTGATGAAAGGATGTATGAACGATGAAAAACGTCATGGGCATTATCTATACCGGGGAAAATGACGCCAGACTCCGGGAGCTTACTTCGATCCGCGCCATCGCCGCGCTGCCTGTCGCGTCCCGCTATCGGGTGATTGACTTTCTTGTTTCCAGCATGGTGAATGCCGGCATCAAGAATGTGGGCGTGATTATGCAGAAGAACTATCACAGCCTGATGGATCATCTCGGCTCCGGCAAGGAGTGGGATCTGCACGGCAAGATTGACGGCCTGCATATCCTGCCGCCCTTCCTGACCCGGGAAAACGTGGGTCTCTATCCCGGGGCCCTGGACGCTCTGAGGTCCAATGCGGACTTCCTGATGCGCAGCAAGCAGGAAACCGTTGTGCTCAGCAACAGCAACATCATCTATAACGCGCGGCTGGAGGAGCTGATCCGCTTCTATGAGGATACCGGCGCGGATATGACGCTGATGTACACCCGGGAACCCGGGATGAAGCGGGATGAATTCGGCAGCTATCTGTCCGTGGATGAGAGCGGCAATGTGACGGACTTCGAGTTTGAGCCCACCCATCCGACCCTGGAGAATACCTTCATGGATGTGGTCGTGATGAAGCGCGACTTCCTGCGGGATATTGTGGACAAGGCGGTGGCCCACGGGCTGCATAATATTGACAGGGATCTGATCCTCCGGATGGTTCAGGAGAAACAGGCGAAGATCAATGCCTGCGAATACAAGGGACTGTGCTGGCACATTGACTCCGTTCAGGCTTATTTCCAGTTCAACATGGATATTCTGAATCCGGAGAAACGCGGCGGCGTATTCCGTGATGATCTGCCCGTATATACCAAGGTTCGGGACGAAATGCCCGCCTATTATGGAGACAATGCCACGGTGGTGAATTCTCTGGTGGCGGACGGATGCCAGATTGAGGGAACGGTGGAGAACAGCGTGCTCTTCCGCGGCGTGAAGATTGCCCCGAACGCCCATGTAAAGAACTGCATTATCATGCAGGACGGCCTTGTGCATGAGGGCGCGTACATTGAAAACTGCATCATGGACAAGCAGAGCGTGATCAAGCGCGGCGCGAAGCTGATCGGTCCCGCGGCCTATCCGATTGTGATTGCGAAGAACGTAGTCATCTGAAAGGATGGAGCACCGAAGACCCCTACAGGAGGCAACCTATGAAAATACTTTTCACAGCGAGTGAATCTGTTCCCTTTGTAAAAACCGGCGGTCTGGCGGATGTGGTGGGCGCATTGGCTCCCGTGCTGGCCAAGGAAGGGCATGACGTCCGGGTCATCATTCCCGATTTCAGCGTCATACCCCAGGAATGGCAGAATCAGATGACCCATGTCTGCGACTTTGAGATTCAGCTGGGCTGGCGCCGCCAGTACTGCGGCATCGAAAAGGTTGAGAACAACGGCGTCATCTGGTACTTCATGGACAACAAGTATTACTTTGGCAGGCCGTATATCTACGGCATGGGCGGAGATGAATACGAGCGGTTCGGATTCTTCTGCAGAGGCGTTCTGAACATGCTGCCCCTCATCGATTTCCAGCCGGATGTGATCCATGCCCATGACTGGCAGAGCGGCATGGTGCCGGCGCTGCTGAAGATTCAGTACGCCCATCTGCCCTTCTATGCGAACATCAAGACCATTTTCACCATTCACAACCTGCAGTATCAGGGAATCTTCGGGATCCGGGAGGTTCAGGATGTCCTGGGACTGGGCGACAGCCTGTGGACGGACGATAAACTGGAATGCTTCGGATGCGCCAACTTCATGAAGGCCGCCCTGGTCTACAGCGATCTGATTACCACGGTGAGTCCTTCCTATTCCGAAGAGATTCAGACCGCCTATTACGGCGAGCGGCTGGACGGCCTGCTGAAGGCCCGGAAGAAAGAGCTGAAAGGCGTGCTCAACGGGATTGACATGGACGACTACAATCCGGAGACGGATGAACGGATTGCGGCCCACTTCAGCGTGGAGGACCTGAGCGGGAAGGCGGCGTGCAAAAAAGCGCTGCAGGAAAACCTGGGTCTGGATGTCCGGGCGGATGTGCCCATCATCGGTATGGTGGGCCGTCTGAGCAATCAGAAGGGCCTGGATCTGGTGGATTACGTCATCGCGGATATCATGCGCCAGGATGTTCAGCTGGTGGTGCTGGGCATGGGCGAGGGCCGGTATTTCAATCTGTTCAGCTGGGCGGAAGGGGAATACAAAGGCCGGGTAGCGGCCCGGTTCACCATGGATCACGCCCTGGCCCATCAGATTTACGCGGGCGCCGACATGTTCCTCATGCCCTCCCAGTTTGAGCCCTGCGGCCTGAGCCAGATGATCGCCATGCGGTACGGCACGGTTCCCATTGTGCGGGAGACGGGCGGGCTGCGCGATACCGTGCTGAGCTATAATGAGTTCACCCGGGACGGCAACGGCTTTACGTTCTTCAACTATAATGCCCATGATATGCTTCATACCATTGAACGGGCGGTGGATTACTATGCCCACAACCAGGAGGTCTGGAAGCTGCTGCAGAAGCGGGGCATGGAAGGCGACTACAGCTGGGGGCATTCAGCTCATGAATATCTGAAGCTGTATGAGTCCATGTTCGAGCCGAAGGAGGAGCCGGATCCGGCGGAAGAGACACCGGAGGAGAATCCTGTGGTGGTCGAGATGAACGTATAAGGACAATATAGAGCGCAAGGATCATGACAAGGAGGCGGGGGATGTGCGAAGGACGCACATCCCCCCTTTTACAGGTATGCGGATTGATTATGAAGGGATTTCCCGTCCCACTGGCCCTTCCCCGGATGAAACGCTGGATGATCTGCAGCTGGACGGCCTGCGGCTGATCCAGAAAAAGGAGGGGTTCCGGCTGGGAATGGACTCCGTCCTGCTGGCTGACTTTGCTGATATTCGCAAAGGAGACTGGGTGGCTGATTTTGGTACGGGAACCGGGGCGCTGCCGCTGCTCCTGAAGGGACGGAAGAAGGGAAGCCGCTTCTTTGCCTTTGAAATTCAGCCGGAGCTGGCGGAAACCGCGGCCCGCACCATGCTGCTGAACCATATGGAGGAACAGGCGGAGATCTACGCGGAGGATGCGGGAAACGCGGCGGAGATCCTGCCGATGAACAGTCTGGACGCCATCATTTGCAATCCGCCCTACGGGGAGCCGGGCAGAGCGATGTTGAATCCGACGGAAAACCGTTCCGTTTCCCGGCATCAGAAGGAGGATACCCTGCAGCGGTATCTTGCGGCCGCCTACAGGCTGCTGAAGGGACGGGGAAAGATCAGCCTGGTTTATCCCGCTCCCCGCATGCTGCGGCTGATGGAGCTTATGCATGGGGCCCACGTGGAACCCAAGCGGTTCCGGCTCGTCTATCCCTATGCGGATAAACCGGCCAACCTGGTGCTGGTGGAGGGAGTCAAGGACGCAAAGGCAACCCTCCATCCCATGCCGCCGCTGATCGTGTTTGAACAAAATGGAACCTTGACAAATGAACTGAAGTCTGTTTATCATATGAAGTAAGGACAAAACGGCCGTATGGGCGGCAGGAGCGTGAGAGGGGTTGGAACCGGAGTTCGAGATCGCTGTCATCGGCGGAGGCGCCGCAGGCATGGCGGCGGCCGTCACCGCGTCGGAGCAGGGGAAGCGTACGATGCTGCTGGAGCGGGGCGGGATGCTGGGGCGCAAGCTGGCAGCCACGGGAAACGGAAGATGCAACCTGATGAACGCCGGCCCGGGTCGGTATTACGGGGACGGGCGGTTTGCGCTGACGGTTCTGGAGCAATGCGGAGCCGAGGCCCAGACGCGTTTCTGGCACAATCATGGACTGCTTCTCAGGGAAGAAAGTCAGGGACGGGTGTATCCCATGACGCTGCAGGCGTCGACCGTCGTGGAAACACTGAAAGCGGCCCTGGCCGCTGCCGGCGTGGAGGTGAGACTGAGACAGGAGATCCTCTGCATCCGGCCGGAACGGAATGGATTCCGCATCATCACCGGGGAAAACCAGCCCCTTTCGGCAGCCAGGCTGATCCTGGCAACCGGCGGCTCCGCCCAGCCCAGACTGGGTGGGACGACGGCGGGATATGGTCTGATGGAAGCGCTGGGGCATAGGGTCATTCCCGCCCGGCCGGCCCTGTGCGGAATCCTCACAGACCGGAAAAGCATATCCGGACTGAGCGGGCTCCGGGTACAGGGCTCCGTCACCGTCATGCGGGGAGAGAGCCCCCTGCACAGCGAGCAGGGCGAGATTCTCTTTACGGAGACGGGAATCAGCGGCATCTGCGTCATGCAGTGCTCCC
>ODAI011572250.1_pt1 | contig 11600 bp, 7 predicted proteins | sample 1539321 | NCBI WGS metagenome assembly ODAI01 (sample SAMN02144231, study PRJEB22623) | gut metagenome | biome: sheep rumen | host: Ovis aries | place: New Zealand
CATTCTCTAATCTTTTTCTTACGTGAGGATATAAATCTAAAAATGAAATCCTACATCTAATCTTAAGTTGGTCCGCAATATCGAATAAGCTCATTATACGAGCACCACCATACTTATTCCAAATATTGCCAAAAAAGATAGGATCGATCCTTAATACTAATTTCTTTCTGTATATTTCATTTACGCCGGTAAGCCAAGTTATAATATCTAAAGGATCTGGTACATTAGGTTCAATTTCTGTATTTCCTAATCCCGTACAGGTAACGTGTAGAATTATATTTTGAGAAAGTATATCAGGGTGTTTAGATTGGAGCAACGGAGCATTCTTGGTAATTAAAATTGCAGGTAACTTTTTCTTATAAACCCAGTCAACCCATCCATCATCTAAAGCGGCATCACCCCTTTCTGTAATACCTATAAAATTGTTCATATTAGATTATATGAATGGTTTCCTATAATAATCCAATTAAAGTATTAGGATTACAATAAGGGCAGACTCTTATTCTATAAAAAGTTCCTCGAGGGTGAACGTATGGAACTCTTCTAATTTGAGTGTAAGGAAAGTTCTTACAACATACATCGCACATCTCTGTTTCTTCTTTAATATCTTTTATAGGAACTTCTACAATATCTTTTTTATTATCCCACGGCCACATTATAAAATATATAGCACTTTTTTGGAATTCTTTTTCTAGGAAGAACCTATATTATATCATAAGATTTATTTATTAGGGGTTTAAGGATGAAGAAAATATATCAAGTAAGCAGAAAGGGCTATCCGGAAGATGTAAATGTATTATATACAACCGAGTCTGAGATAGATGCTAAAAGATATAAGAAAATCTTTGAGCCGATGTATGAGGAAGGATTATCTATAGACCCAGTTGAGATCGATCCTATGGAAGACATTTACGGGGACGTCGTTATAAGTGTTTCACTTTATAAAATGGGTGACTGTCCTTGGGATAAAAGGATTTCAAATAGATGGATTGAAAGCTTGGATCAGATAACCACAAAAAAGTATTTCCAGAGCCCAGAGCTGACAGGAAAGATTACTTTCGAAACTTACCACGATAAAGAATATTGGGCTTATGTGGTAATGGATTCGGATGAATGGATCGATAAAAATAAGGAAGTTTTCCTTAATGAATTGATCGATTCTTTTATTGATCATTTCGGACTTGATCGGGATGATGTAATAGAAAATCTTTTAATAGAATAGGGAACTATTATAGCTTTTAATGCTATATAAAAAACATAAGAAAATTAAATAGCTTCGGCTAAATAATTAAAAGAAACTTAAGTAAAAGGAGATGGATATGAAACATTTTGATTTTGACATCGATATGATAATAGTTCAGTCAGCAATGTCTGCCATCGCCGGTTCGGATGCTCCTGCTTCGATTATTATTGAAGATGGGGAAGGAGATGAACATTTAAGGTCTTGATAGTGTGCACATAATAAATATACTATCAAGGCTTGAATCTTAAGGTTCAAGCTTTTTTTTTTATTGTATATGGTTCGTAGGACAAATTGGTTGAGTCGCGGCCCTTTCAAGGCTGAGGAGTGAGTTCAAATCTCGCACGAACTATAATTTATTGTCCGGTAGTACAACGGTCAGTGCCCCTGTCTGATAAGCAGGTAACGATGGTTCAACTCCATCTCGGACAACTACGACTACAACGATGTCTTTGACAAAGGCGTCCTAAGGTACTAACTAAATGTCACCTGTAAAGGAAGGCTAGTAGGGGTCTTCATTAGAGGAATAGGTTGTAGACGATCCAAGTACGGTTTGGATAATTTTTGGAGGTTTTGAGCAACGGTCGCTCACCTGACTTGAAATCAGACGGTTAGCTGATAAGGCGCCATGCAGGTTCGAATCCTGTAGCCTCCGCTAAAGTTTGCAAGTTCTTAAAACTTGCCATACTAGGTCTTTTCAGAGGCCGAAAGAGAACTGACAATCCTTTGTATGAGCTTCGAAATATCGCTGAAACGATATGATTTGTTAGTTGGGGTGCGTGGGGGCCGCAACAATAAAAAAGCAAGATGCGCCCGCGGCTTGAAAACAATCTTTCAGAAATGAAAGTTGATATATGGGTCTTAGGACAAATTGGTTGAGTCGCCACCCTCTCAAGGTGGAGGAATGAGTTCGAATCTCGTAAGACCTATAGGTTGATAAAGTACAGATCAGTCCTAGATGATCGAATGCTTTAGGGATCTAGTTTCGAAAATTAAGAACTAGGAAGCTTGGTGAGTAGATTCGCTTAGTAGTTTAATTGGCAAAACACCTGCGAGTGGCAGAAGATGTAGGTTCGGATCCTACCTAAGACATAGACATTTTAATGCGGAATTGAAACGGTTACTTCTATAGTTTAATGGTTAAACAATTTCTTTTCACGAAATAATTTTCAGGTTCGAGTCCTGATAGATCGATGGTGGTAGACCACTTACCCGTTTCTGAATATTCTTAAAGTGTCATATTTGGAGATAAGGAGTTACGTTGGTTGGCTCGGAGCGTTGTCAGCGCCCAGGACGGGGTTCGACACCCCGTATCTCCGCTAGAAATTATGTACCTGTCGTATAATGGTTATTACACGTCCTTGCCAAGGATGTTATGACGGTTCAATTCCGTTCAGGTGCTCAATGTTAAAACTTCGGAGAGGGGAAGTATCTTTTATATCCTACTCAATTAAGTATCTATAATTTCTAGAGTTGTAGATACTAATTTTTAATTTTTGTCTTATTGGTGTAGTGGCTAATGCACGACAGTCCTCCAAACTGTAGGGACGGGTTCAATTCCCGTATGAGGCTCTTTCCGATCGGGTAAGTTCTTAGAACTTACTACCTCGCGGCAGAAATAGGTTAAGCCAAAAAACAAGCTGGTTTCTACGGACCTGAAGTTCCAGCGCTCCAAATTAAATAAACTGTTGGCCGCCAGTTTTATGGGACGGTAGTTCAAATGGCTAGAATACGAGATTTGCACCCTCGAGGTTGGGAGTTCGATGCTCCCCCGCTCCACTCAGGTTAGTTTCTATGCGACAAGAGAACCTTCTAACCTAGCGAACAGCTAAAGTAAAAAAGAATCCGATCTTGAGAGACTAGTAACTTCGGGCCGGAAGCTCCATAAGTGAACCACCTCGATGTAATTGATTAGAAGACGAGTGTACATAATCTTTTAGTTGATTATAGTTTATGGTTCCATAGAACAACAGGTTCAGTTCACGGCCCTTTCAAGGCTGAGATCCGAGTTCGAGCCTCGGCGGAACTAACAAAAAAAAAAGTTTTTCCTTTTTTGGAAATGTGATATAAAGTTTTGACTATATTATATCATAAATTAAAATTAAAAGGGAAGGCAAATATGACTTAGCTATTATAACTTGGTTGTATAGAACGGAGAAATGCGGCAGACATCACTTCGGTAACAAAGAGTCCTATGAAGAAATAGGTTGGGCGGATTGGTCCACAATAAGGGAGAGTGATTCACTTCACGAAAATAGCCCAGGATCAATCAAAGGTTTTTTCCACTAGGCCTGAGCCGAAAGGTAGAAACGGTTACGTGTAATGTTTAGAAAAAACCTCCACTTCATAATAAGAAGTGACTGTAAAGACAGAATTACGAATCTAATTAAAAAAGTTAATTATATGGGCCTTTCAGTCAATAGGAAGGCTCCGACTTAGAGCCCACAGAGGAAGGGTCGGGAATGAGAGTTCGATTCTCTCAAGGTCCAATAAAAACTTGATGCGCCGATCACGCTGATACGAAGTAATTCGAGGTAACGTTCAGTAGGTGAAAAGTAAAACGGTGATACGGACTGAGGTAGATATGATATCAATTCTGGGTGACCTGCCCTTTTAAGAATAAGGTGACGAATTGATATTGTTGAAGGTTGGCTGTGGACGGCTGCGATAAACACAGTACAAGTTTTTTTTTAAGTCGATATAGTTTAACGGCAGAGCACCTCCGTAAGTGGAGGAGAAAAAGGTTCAATTCCTTAATTGGCTTATATACAGGTGGTAAGCTTCCTGTGACTACAAAATGCTTAGTTAACCTCTTTCATAACTAAAAAAGAGGTGAGGGACCACTTCTAATAACAGGTGGCGTTATCCGAGCACCCGATAGATACTCCGGACTGCAGTTTGAAGATCGATCGGTCACTGTAGAAGATAAGAAGTTGCGCCAATACTTCAAAGGCCTGGTTAGTCTTCAGCCTAGTCAGCAAAACCATTTTTGAAAAAGGCATACGGGTAATTCCTTTCCTGGCAACAGGTTCCTTATACCTATAATTTTTGGGATATTGGTAAAATGGTGCATACGGGTGACTGTCACTCACCAGAGCACGAGTTCGATTCTCGTATATCCCGCGACCAAACATATTCCTGTGAGTTCTGCGTCCGGAACTCAATAGAATGAGCGACTGCAGTATAAGCTTGTTCGGTGGACGGCAGGAAGTGATTCAACTTTTAGATAGGTAAATCTAAAGAGTGATAAACTGTGTTTTGATCTTGATAGGTGATAACTTGAGTTTAGGATTGAATTTGAAAATTGTGCGTTCTAAACTATATTTGGGCTGTTCGTATATCGGCTTATTACACGGGCTTTGCAAGCCTGATAGAGGGGTTCAACTCCCCTACGGTCCACTCCTTACTTTCTTTCTTTCGGAAGGGAAGTTGATGTTCACGGAAGTTGCATCGTAAAATCGCCTTTACAGGTTTGGGTATTAACAATGGTAGCTTGTCTACAATTTGCAGATAGTGTCTACAAAACCTCTCTATATTTTAATAGTCCTTGTGCTCGATGGTTTGAGCAACGGTCTTATAAGCCGTCACACGCAGTTCAATTCTACGGGGGACTAAATCGATCATTGCAAGGATCGAGATTAGTGAGCCTGAAGTACAAGGGCGAGCGAAAGTTGTCTATTAGGATAGAGGAAGTCCGCCTGGCAGGAACCAGGAAGCGTAAGTTCAAGTCTTACATAGGCTATATATTATATCGGATGGGTGAAACGGATTTATCATTTCAGTCTCATACGCTGAAGATAGCAGGTTCGACTCCTGTGTCCGAGATATAAAAAGCTAATGCGGATGTTTACAGTTACTTCACAATATGGGTTTTGTAAAAAGGGCACTGTAACGATTTTTTCTTAGCTTTTATTTGTTGGAACTTTTTATAGCAAAGTAGGCTATATAATTTATATTAAGGAGATAAGGATATGAAAATGACAGCAATGACATATGTAGTACTTCAGCAGAATAAAGTCCCTGGTTTTATGCCTTGGTGTCATAATATTTCCAAGCCTTTAAGTTGATTCTAAAATACTTATTTAATAATAAGTTAAAAATAGAAAGGCTTGGATCGTAAGGTTCAAGCCTTAAATTATTTATACCGGATTGGTACATCGGCTGTGCACCGCCCTTACAAGACGGCTTAGGTAGGTCCAACTCCTACATCCGGTAGACGCCGTTTAGAGATGGCTACGGGAATGAAATCTCTAGGGTGTATAACTGTTCGGTAGAGTCTTCGAAGCAACGCCGAATATAATATATCCTCCGACAGAGCCTAGGGTCGCTCCCTAGACTTCAGTAGGTTAAGACTTTGCGGATGTTTAGTGTAACGGTAGCACAAGGCTGAAGGATAACTATGTTGGTTATTCGGAGGAGTTAGGTAGGAGTTCAAATCTCCTAACTGAAACAAAGTCAAAACTTTTATACGTCTGTGGTTTAATGGTAAAATCCTGGTCTCCAAAACCAGCGGATGGAGGTTCGAATCCTTCCGGGCGTGCTATTACAGGTTTATCGTACAACGGTTGAGTATGCGACTTTTACACGGTCGAGATGAAAGTTCAATTCTTTCTAAACCTATTACATCTAACCCAGCCTTACAACAGTGAGGGTATTTGACAGAAGAGAGTAACTGTTTTGGAAATGGGACCTGGTGGTTCAAGGGTATGCTAAGGAAGCTGTCACTTCTGAAGCTAGAGTAGACTAAGGGAGAGATAACAAAGGGCCTGGCTCTTCAGATGTTTTTTATCGGAAAGTGGATCAAGGGTTGATCACTTGTTTTGGGAACAAGTCCATGCAGGTTCGAATCCTGTCTTTCCGACTAACTTTTATCAGGATGTAGCTCAGCAGGTTAGAGCGCGTCGCCTGGGACGATGAGGTCGGAGGTTCAATTCCTCTCATCCTGACTAAATGTAATACCTGGGCACAGGGTTATATTACATAAAGGCAATTCTTCATAAAAAGCTTATAGTGAAGCAAGAAGGTGTAAAAACTTTCAACCCAGTGTGGCACTACTTCGAAGGCGAGTTGTATTAGAGAAGGCCATCTAAGAAGCGGAGAATGTAACGGACTTGTAGTGCGGAGTCCTTAAACCCCGAAAGGGATTTGAATGAAAGACCTTAAACGAAAGACGGAATTTGAGAGCGTGAGTAGGGCTATGAGAAAGGCCAAGGTCAGAAGAAGTTTGATTAAAGGAAGTAGCTAGCTGAGTAGTCAAATGGAAGTCAAATAAACTACGGTACACCACGGTACACGTCAAGGTGATCAATCGGCCTCATAAACCGAATTGCATTAGGTTCGAGTCCTATCGTACCGAATCATCCTTAGCTCAATTTGGTAGAGCAGTAGACTCTGGATCTATTGATTGTGGGTTCGAATCCTACAGGATGAATATTATCGCTCCTGACATTGCTGGGTAGTGACTAGTCTGCAAAACTATGAGGGTGCGTTCGATTCGCACAGGGGCGTCTAAAAAAACATTCAAGGAAATAAGTTAGTTCGGCTAACTATATATTATAATAGAAGGAGATATTAAAATGAAGAAGATTGTTCTTAACAATGTAAACTTTAATAAAAAGCATTTTAATAATCGTTTCCTTAAAGGAGAACGGCCTTAAAACATATGCGTAAAGTAGAATGTTTCAAGGCTTGGTTCTAAAGGATCAAGCCTTTTATTTTTGTTTTCGGTTTGTGGTGGAATTGGTATACACGCTAGCCCAAGGAGCTAGTGCCGAAAGGATTAAGAGTTCAAGTCTCTTCAAACCGACTGTACCTGTAGTTCAACGGTAGAACGTAAGATTGTGGATCTTATTACGAGGGTTCAACTCCCTTCAGGCACACTAAAGATATAAGCGGAAGTTTACTGTTACTTCGAAAAGCCTGTTAAGCTCGTGGTTGTTGGTTCGAGTCCAACCTCGGCTGAATATAAGTAAGACCGAGTAGCTCAAGGGTAGAGCACGTAAAAGAAAAAACACAGTGGACGTTAATTCTATATCTTTAATTTTATATCCTGTTAACGTAGATGGCAGCGTACCAGACTGAAAATCTGAGGGGAAGGATTCGAGCGCCTTACAGGGTACTATAGAAAGGAATAAGCAGGATATTTCGGTTACTTCAAGAACTTTGAAAATTGACTGAAAATCAAATTGTTGTCGGTTCGAGTCCGACCATCGCGCCTGGTGCGGATGTGGTGGAACAGGTAGACACAAAAGTAGAAAAAGATTCCGGGAGTCGAAATTCTATTTCTTTCTTACATTGGTCAGTAGTAAAATGGTTATACAGCGGACTGTTAATCCGTAGACGTGGGTTCAATTCCCTCCTGGCCAGCTATTATAGGGGATTTGTATGAGAGTCAAACGTAAGCACGTTTGAGTTGTTTGGAAGTCTGTAACGGTCCAAATAACGAGTGCAAGTTAGTTACTTATTATTTGGACGACTAGCGCAACCTGGTTAGAGCACGTGCCTTTTAAGCATGGGGTTCGGGGTTCAATTCCCCGGTCGTTCATATATGGGCCCGTGGCACATCGGTCGTGCAACAGACTTTTAATCTGTGAGGATATTTCCTCGAGGGTGGTTCAACTCCACTCGGGCTCAATTAGTTTACGGACCTGTAGCGCAACTTGGTAGAGCGGGTGACTCTTAATCATTAGGTTGGAGGTTCAAATCCTCTCAGGTTCATAACGGGCCATTGATCGCAGAATGGGATTGCAACAGACTCTTAATCTGTTTCTTCGGAAGACTAGGTTCGATTCCTAGATGGCTCATAAAACCCTAGAAAGTAGTTGGGATGACAACCCAATGAGGATATAGGTATTTTGGCAGTTTTTTGCAAAACATGTCTAGCCGAGGCCGCACGGCGATGTCAAAAAGTCGGCATTTGTATTTGGGTCGTTCGTATATCGGTTAGTACGTGGGACTGTTAATCCCTTTGGGTAGGTTCGACTCCTACACGACCCGCTTTTCGGAGTGTGGCTCAACGGATAAAGCACCGGTCCACGAAACCGTAGATTGAAGGTTCGATTCCTTTCACTCCGACTATAGAAGGAGGTGTTATTATGATCTACCATTAACTATGAGTAGAACATATAATAAACATCACAGAGGCTGGTATGGCCCCAAAACAGAATTCAAGAAACGTGCTTCTGAAATGAGAAGAGCACAGGTAAAGTTTCTCATCGAAAAGATGAAGAAAGTGGATGACGAAGAAAAAGAAGATGTAGATTTTCCAGACCTCCGTCGTTTCGTAATAGGTCCGGATTGGTGGGATTACGACTAATCCATTATAAAAGGCTTCTATTTTTTTTTAGAAGCCTTTTTTTTTTTACTGCTGTTCAATGTCTACGGTTACGCCTTCACCAAGATCCCTAAGATTGTCAAATGCATCTTCTGCTTCTGAGATTACATCATCGACTAACTCATCAAAGGAGTCGTAATCATCTTCCCAATCTTCATATGTATCTATTTTTATTTTTACGGTGTATTCTAAAGTTTTTGATTGCTTTTCAGAGGATGTCCCGATTCCTAATTCCTTAAATACTTTTTTAATATCTGAACGTGCCCTCCTGACATCATCTAAATCAATATAAACATCGTCTAAATAGTTAAGCATTGAATCTTCATCAATCCAGTTACAACCCGATTGTCCGATATCCTTACTGAATACATATACTGTATGATTTTGTAGGTAATCCTCTAATGCTTCATCTTCATCTTCGTAACCTTCTTCTTCATAACCTTCATAACCGTGGGCGTATCCATTATCTCCATATCCCCCACCTTCAATTGCCTCTAAGGTAGCTTCACCATTTCCGAAAGCTCCTATACCCTTTATATGTACATAATCCTCTAAATCCTCATCGTAAAGCTTCTCTATCATTTCGGTGGTTACATTATTGAACTCATTACTTTCTCTTAAGCGTCTCATTGTGTTCTCCTTTTAATATTTAGTATATAGGGACTGTTATTGTTACAATATCTATAATAAAATTATGAAGGTTGCCAGGGCCGGATAACAGATGCTTCCGGGCGTAATGTATGTTGGCTGAATGGTGGTCAAGTCCTTCTAATAAAAAGTTGCCCGTCTAGGTAGAGGAGTATGAAGGATATCCCTTTACTGATGTTATAAGATGCGGGGAATGAGTTTATCGAATTTGAGAGTTGCAAATCTTGGTCAAGTACTTTCATCTTCGAGAAATGGGTAAACCTAACCCTCTCAGGACGTAGTTTCTAATAACTCCTACGTCCATTTTTTATCGGTATTTATATAATCTCCCTTTCTATAATCTAAATATGAAACAAAGCGAAATGAATAAGGCTTTTTCTGGGCCTTTCAAAGAAATCCTTAACAGTATTAAAAATGAAGATGTAGCCATCGAATTAGAAGATTTGGAAAGATTATCTAAAGCATTGGCTAGTCTTAGTACGAAAATTGGGAAGCGTATGTCTTCTATAAAAGAAGGAAAGATGTGTTGTCCTAAATGTAATCATTACTTCAAACCTGATCCTAAAAAACAATATGCAAATACCCACATAGAAAATAGAACTTCCTATACGGATGCAGGTTATGGGGATGATGATAGATATGCGGATTATGAAATTACTGATTTATACCAATTATGTCCTAATTGCCAAAAGCCTGTTAAGATAAAGGATCAATGGTATATAAATAAAGTACCAGGGACAGAAAGAGATAGATGGGGACATGTCTGGAGTTAAGGCTAAATAAATAAAGGAGAACCAAATGAGAAAACTTAAAGAAGAAGCAGATGCTAAACACATCTCGGATGAAACAGCTTATAAATTCGTAGATCTCAAAGATGTTAAATCAGCAATCGCAGACATTGCAGAAGATATAATTTATGAGATTAAAGAAAGGATAGAAGACGGTGAAGAGGAAATCGACGTTAACGATGTAGCTAATAACGTTGAGGAATCTTATTTCGATACTGATAAAGAAATGCATATTATGATTGCAGGTAAGATGGCTCGTGATATGAGTGAGGATGAAGTTATAGAAGTATTGAAAGAAGCCGATCCTGAATTCGAAGGCATCCTTGAAGATGACGGAGAGGGCGATGAGGATGAGGAAGAAGACGTTGATCCTGAAAAAGATGTCGACCCTGATAATGAAAATTATTGGAAGGACTTCTCTCAGGTAGAAGAGGGGGATAAGGGTGAAGACTATAACGGAGAAAAATGTACTATAACTAGAAAAGCAAGTGCAGGGGAATTAGCAGATAGGTACAGTGAGATCTCAGAGCTTTTGGATGAAGGCGGTATCGATGAAGATGATGACTGCGTTGTAGTTGATTTCGATGATGGTGAATCCGATGTAGCTTATGTTTACGGACCTGACGGAGTTGTTGTTAAGAAAACAAAAAAGAAAAGTAAGTAATTTTAACTAGGCATAAATAAAGGGACTCTTGTGAGTCCCTTAATCTATTTATATCACAACCAACCCAACTTCTTATTTGGATTAGCAGTTCGTACTACTATAAGGCGCTCCGGCTTCCAACCATTAACTGTATTTTCATTTATACTACCTTCTGGGATTTGACATATGTCGACCCAAGAACCGCCGCCATAACTTCCACAAGGATGTGCTACATAATCCCCTATTTCAATCTCTACCCCAAACCTATCTTTATGTTTTAGAAGACTAGCTTTTGAAATAGATTCAGCTGTAGGCGGGGTTAACATTGCTTTGAAATCAAAACGGAAATAACGTAACTTCTCTTTATCAATAACCTTTTCATACAGCCTTTCTACAGGTATAGCTCTCAAATGATGTAAGGACCATTCAGGTTCAGATGCCGAAATAAGTTTACCTTCAGGATTTATAAGTGCGACTTTTATAGTCGCAAAGTTTTCTCTATTAAGGGTTATTGTAAAAAGTGCTTTATGGTCATTCAATCTCTTATTTTGTTTCTTATCTTCTTCAGGCCCGTAAATACTTTCTTTATAGAAAGAGGTAACGTATTCAAAATCCTGGCAAACACCTTCAGGTAACCCTCCATTGAATTTACATCTACTATAAGAGTATGACCAATACCTAGCTCTTAAACCACCTGTGTAACTTGTTAATGTTGTATTCCATTCTTTAGGATCGACATAAGTATATTTCATTTCGTTGGTTCCTTATCTTCTATCCATTCAAGATAGATCATATCGTTAAACCCACCAGCCTGTGCTCTTTTCATATTACACTGTTCTTCCAACTGAGTTGCGTTTATTTTACAATGTTTCATCAAAGTTGTAAATACTTCAAATACATCAGCCAATTCCTCTTTAACAGAATCCAAACGGGCTGAAGCATCTCCAA
>ODAI013996125.1_pt1 | contig 11600 bp, 14 predicted proteins | sample 1539321 | NCBI WGS metagenome assembly ODAI01 (sample SAMN02144231, study PRJEB22623) | gut metagenome | biome: sheep rumen | host: Ovis aries | place: New Zealand
CATCAGATCAATATTCTCGGTATCGCCGCTTATCAGCTTATTGAGCGTTTTCACATCGACGTTGACATTTAATCCTGTCTCGTCTTTCCAGTCGTCTTTCATAACCACAAACAGAATATCAAGGGTATATACCGTACCCCCTCTTGCACGATGAGGCCGTACACTGTAACAGAAGCTCTCCGTCTTTGCAAGGTCTATCTCCCAGCTGTAAAACAGCCATATACACCTGATAACGCCGTCGTCCCCAAGCTTTACCAGTGTTTTTGTCGAGCCCACCGCCACCAGCAGCAGTAAACCGACTGCCATTCCCACTAAACTCCCCACCAGTGCATAGTCCGCCATCTTTTCATTGTAAGAAAGACACATCGGCAGCAGCCACAGTCCGAAAGACAGCACCACCGTTATCCCCGTTATCATTGGCGGTATGTATTTTATCCTTAATGTTTTCATAAATGATACCCCCATATCATCAGTTAAAGCCCCTATGCTTACCTCATATTCAGCATACCGCCTGCCTTTTCGGGATATCTCTCCTCAAGGAATCGGTATACATCCGCAAGGGGAAGGCTCCCCTTGTAGTCGCCGTGCTTTATATCCAGCTGACTCACATTCAGTACATCGTTTATGCGCTTTCTGCGCCTGATACCGAAAAGTCCCGTCTGCTCAAAGCTCAGCTCCATGGCAGAAGCGCTGCCATCAAGGCTGCGGTCAAGATTTTCCGTGAAGTATATCATTTCGCAGCGGAATTGTGTGACTTTTTCCATTCTTATCCTGTTGTGCCTGCAAAAGCCCCACCAGTTCACTTCGTTTTCGTCGTATCGGACAGTCCTTTTGAAGTACAGATTTATTCCGCGGCGTCCCAGCGCCACTATGAGCACCACAGGCATGAACACCGCAAACAGCAGTATCATCGGCAGAACGGATATATCCATCATTATAGACAATATCAGCACAGCTATGAGCGGAAGCTCCAGCCCAAACATTTTCCATACAAAGCCTGTTATCACAGACTCAACTTTAACTTTTTTCATTTTTCTCCTATATCATTTGCAAAAAGCGGACAGCCCGTAAACTGTCCGCTTGAATTTACCCCTTTGTGCAGAGAATCCCCTGCATATATACGTCTTTAACGGCTCAGTCTGCCATGAGCTTTACCATTACAGCCTTCTGAGCGTGGAGACGGTTCTCGGCTTCCTCGAATATCTCGTTTGCGTGAGACTCGAATACCTTCTCTGTGATCTCCTCCTCGCGGTGTGCAGGGAGACAGTGGAGCACCATAGCGTCTGCATGAGCCTGAGCCATGAGCTCGTCGTTGATTTGGTAGCCTGCGAAAGCCTTCTTACGCTTCTCGGCTTCGCCCTCCTGACCCATGGAAGCCCATACGTCAGTAATGAGAACGTCTGCGTCCTTTGCAGCGACAACAGGAGAATTTGTCATCTCGAACTTGTCGCCGTACTTAGCAGCAAACTCCAGTATCTCAACAGGGGGCTGATAGTCGTCGGGGCAGGCGATAGAAACGCTCATGCCCACCTTCAGGCAGCCTACGATAAGAGAATTAGCCATATTGTTTCCGTCACCGATGAAGCACATCTTCAGTCCGTCAAAGCTTCCCTTGAACTCGCGGATAGTCATAAGGTCAGCCAGTACCTGACAGGGATGACAGAAATCGGTAAGTCCGTTGATTATCGGGATAGAGCCGTACTGAGCGAGGTCCTCGACCTCCTTCTGCCCGAAGGTACGGATCATGATACCGTCAAGGTAGCGCGAGAGAACTCGTGCTGTGTCCTGAACGGGCTCTCCGCGTCCGATCTGGAGATCGTTGGAGGAGAGAAACAGCGGATATCCGCCCAGCTGATACATACCTGTCTCAAAGGAAACACGGGTACGTGTGGAAGCCTTCTGGAATATCATTCCGAGGGTCTTGCCCTTGAGGTGGGGATGTGGGATACCGTGCTTCAGCTCGTACTTGAGCTGATCTGCAAGATTAAGTATGTCTATGATCTCATCTGTGCTGAGATCGAGCATTTTAAGTAAGTGCTTCATAATATTTATCCTTTCAAAATTCAGTATATTTACTTGTTCATCTCGCCGAAGGCTTTGTCTATTGCAACGGCGAAAAGCGGAATGTAATCATCAAAGGCGGTGTTCTCTATCTCTATGCTGTACTGGAACTCGCCGTTCACAGCGGAAAGAGTATGGATACGCCCGACGCTGGTGCCGTTTCTGATTATCTCAAATTCCTTTCTGTCCTTGCTTCTGAGCTCGAATGAGAACTCCTTGCCTCTTGCCACGATGGTGGGGTCGAGGAAAAGCGACTTGCACTCCATGGAAAGGAACACATTATCGTTGAGTATTATGGTAAACCCCGGCTTTTTGTCGTCGCCTGTCTGAACGAGAGTATAAAGGTTATAATAGTTGCTTGCGTCCATGAGATTATATCTCGAACCGAAGCCTTTTTTCCTGACGCTGTATAAGACTTTGCCTGTTTTGTCAGTGGCTACATATTTGTTGCCCTTGCCTGTTACCTGCAGCTCCATAATCATTCCTCCAGTACCTCTATCAGAATTTTCAGTCCGTCCTTCAGCTCATCGTAGGAAATATTCAGCGGCGGCAGGAGTCTTGCCTTCTTCTTTGCGGTGAGTATGAGCAGCCCCTTTTCAAGAGCCCTTGCAGCCACATCGTGAGCATCCTTGGTCTTAAGCGTAATGCCTATCATGAGACCAAGCCCGCTTATGCCTGCGACCTCGCTGCACTTCTCAAGCTCGCCCTTTATGAACTCTGCCTTTTTGCCTACCTCATCGAGGAAGCCGTCGCTTTCGATGGTATCAAGAACAGCCAGACCGCCTGCACAGGCAATAGGGTTGCCGCCGAATGTAGTTCCGTGAGTACCCGGTGTCAGGACTCCGCTGCACTTTTCATTCACAAGGCAGACGCCCATGGGCAAACCGCCTGCGATACCCTTTGCAAGTGTGGTGATATCGGCTTTTCTGCCGTAGTGTTCTCCTGCGAGGAATTTACCTGTACGTCCCACGCCTGTCTGCACCTCATCGGCGATGACAAGGATATCCTTGGGAGCGCAGAGTTCATAGACCGCATCAACGAACTCCTTATCGAGCTTATTGACGCCGCCCTCGCCCTGAACGTACTCCATCATTACCGCACATACCGACTTATCCTCAAGCTTAGCCTTCAGGTCGTCAATGTCGTTGGCGATAACGTTCACGAAGCCTTCTACGAACGGAAAGAAGTAATTGTGGAACACATCCTGTCCCGTAGCGGAAAGGGTAGCGATAGTTCTGCCGTGGAAGGAATTTACAAGGGTTATTATAGTATGTCTGCCCTTGCCGTATTTATCGAAGCTGTACTTCCTTGCCACCTTGATAGCACACTCATTTGCCTCGGCACCGCTGTTACAGAAGAATACCGACTTATAGCCCGTGATATTGCAGAGCCTGTCGGCGAGATCCGCCTGAACCGCCGTATAGTAGTAATTTGAACTGTGCTGGAGGGTACGCACCTGAGCGCATACCGCGTCAGCCCATTTTTCGTCGCAGTAGCCGAGGGAATTTGTACCGATGCCGCTTCCGAAATCGATGTATTCCCTGCCGTTTTCGTCCGTACAGCGCCTGCCGCTTCCCTTTTCCATTACCAGCGGATAGCGTCCGTAGGACTGCATAACGTGCGAATTAAATTTATCAATGGTATTCATAAAGTCCTCCTTATGGCAGACTGCCTATCGGACTTTTTCAGACACACTATTATTATAACGCTGAAAGGCAGTCAAAATCAATCTTTGAAGTTTTATTATAAGTAAATTTTTTGTATACAAGTAAATTATTTTACGAGAAGTATCTCTCACACGAACTGTGTGCCGATGCCCTCGTTGGAAAGTATCTCGATAAGGATAGAGTGGGGAACTCGTCCGTCGATGATAACTGTCTTGCTTACGCCGCGTCTGACAGCCTCAACACAGCAGTCTATCTTTGGTATCATGCCGCCCGAGATTATACCCTGTCTCTTGAGGAAGGGTACCTCGCTGACATTTACCTCGGGGATAAGTGTGGACGGGTCGTCCTTATCGCGGAGAAGTCCTGCGATATCGGTCATGAGGATGAGATTCTCGGCGCCAAGCTCAGCGGCAATTCTTGCAGCAGCCGTATCGGCGTTGATATTATATGTATTGCCCTCCTCATCGGTGGCAACTGTTGCGATAACGGGGATATTGCCGTTTGCAAGAGCATCTGTGATAGGCTTTGTGTTGACCTTTGTTATCTCGCCTACCCAGCCAAGGTCCTGACCGTCGTCGGTCTTTTTCTTTTCAGCCATGAGCATCTCGCCGTCAATTCCGCAGAGTCCAACAGCGCTGCCCTTGTGCTGAGCCAGAAGCTGTACCAGCTCCTTGTTGACCTTGCCCGAGAGCACCATCTTTACCACATCAACGGTGGCGTCATCGGTATATCTGAGACCGTTGATAAATCTGCTCTCGATATTGAGCTTTTTGAGCATCTCGCTTATCTCGGGACCGCCGCCGTGTACAAGGACTACCTTTACACCGACCAGTGAGAGGAGAACGATATCTGTCATAACAGCGTCCTTGAGCTCCTTGTTGGTCATGGCGTTTCCGCCGTACTTGATAACGAGTATCTTGTTATTATACTTCTGTATATACGGCAGTGCGTCAATTAGCACCTGTGATTTCTCGTTATTTGATATCTTTTCCATCTTTCCTTTACTCCCTTTATATATGTTATTGATACTGACATGGAATATGATTCCTGATAGCATCGTCGAGTATCTGAGCTACACGCGCGGCGTCCTTTACATCCGGTATGATAACTAATCCTTTGGACGGCTCGCCGCCATACGCCTTTGTTTTCATAGTTATCGTGCCTGTGCTGCCGCTTTTCAGAGTACACTTCACATCAGTGATACACTCATAGATGACCTGCTGCATATGGCCGTAAGCCACGATGATCAGCCTTTTATCTGTAATGGCGTAATCTACGTTCTTTGTCTTTGAGACTCCCCATATTATGATCGCCACCACTATTCCTAAGACCGCGATCGGCATAAGCAAATATGGTATGATTATCAGAAAACCGATGATTTCAAAAATAACGTTGCTGAAGAACGTCATTATTATACCCACAGCGAACATACCCGCGAACACCTTTGCCAGCTTGGAGTATTTTTGGGCTTTATTAATCATTTTCTCACTTTCCAGAGGGTTCTGCTCATCTCCGATTCCGCCTCCGAAGGCGTAGAGTATCTGCTCGCCCATGTCAAGATACGGCGTGAAAAGCCGTTCAAAGTATTCGGAGGTCAGCTGTTTTGGTGCGTTTTGTGTTCTGTCGGCAGGCTTGCCGTAAACTTCACTGTCAAAGTAATTCTCTATGTATTCATACTCCTCGTTATCGTTTTTGCTTCCAAACACGGTCCTCACCGCCCTTTCGCTTAATATGCTGTCCGCCATGATCAGCGGGAAGCCTTATATATTCCTATACTGTCCTCGATGATCTGCTTTACCCGCTGCGGATCGTCCACATCACGGAGCGTCATGATCCTGACCGCGGTCACAGGATCATTCAGCACCGATGTAACAGTAACAGTTCCCTTATTGCCGTTTTCATCTGTCACGCTGACATCAGTGATATTATCGAAGCTCACCTGATCCGGCTCACCCGACTGAAGTTTCAGTATCCTTTTGTTTGTAATGGCATAATCCGCGCTGCCGAAGAGCTTTCCCAGTACTATTGCGATGGCAGTGATCATTATTATAAGAGCTATCGGCATGATAAATATCAGCACGAACGGCAATATTTCCATCAGTATAAGTATGATAAAGAGTGCAAGGATCAGCGCGATCACTGTTACGGAAACAAACGTAAGGAGCTTTTTTCGTCGGACTTTTTGTCTTGCCGTGGGAGCTCCCAGATTTCCCATTCCTCTGCCGCAGACGTACTTTATCCGCTCGCCGCTTCCGAGGTAGGAGCTGAACTCCTCCTCCAGAGCTTCGGGGCTTGCGGACTTCCGCTCTTTTTCATTGCCGTCGGGGAGTTCCGTGGGATATCCGCCGTAATATTCCGGGGAGGCACTGTAATTATATTCGTCAGTGTCTTCTCTGCTTCTTCCGGGCACGTTCCCCACCGTCCTTTCTCAGCCTTTCGCGAGTCATCGGTTCCTCGGGGCATTTGCAGCGCGTACGGCATCCGAGAGTATCCTGCTGACTCTTGCAGGATCGTGGACCTTGCCTATCCGACAGGAGTACGGTGCGCCGTTTGGTCCTCTCATACTGTTGTTTTCAAAGGTCACATATCCGATATTTCCCTGCTGTGAGATGTATCTGACATTCGACAATGACCTCAGGTGGTAATTGGTCACCTTTCCGCCTTGCAGCATGATCACCCTTATATCGGTAATGGCATAGAGCGCATCAAATACTCCCGAGAGGCAAAGCGCCGAAATGATTATAACAACTATGCCTATCAATGAAAGTACACAGGTCACTGCGCCCACGATAGTCAGGATGATACCAATGATCAGCCCTATGACAGCGCCCTTCCTTGATGCCGTAGGATCGTCCTTGGCAGCAGGGCTCTGCTTGTCATGGCCGCCCACCCATAAGATATGCTCATTAGCCGTGAGATATGGCTGGAACCTGCTCTCGATGCTTGCGTAGTTATCGTAGGACCTCTGCTCGTAATCAGCGTCCTCGTAGGTCTGCTCGTGACTGTGGTCGCACTCTCTGACGTTGTTCACATTGCTGTATGACTGCTCGTGACTGTGGTCGCATTCCGCTCTGTATTCCTTGGACGGAGCTATATAGTCATCATCATATTTCGAGGCATACTTTTCGTTATATTCATCGTAGTCCTCGTTTTTCTTCCTTCCGAACACGCTGACACCGCCTTTCGCTACATTTTATTGATACGGGCTCCTGCAGAAGCGTCCTCGATTATGCGCTTTACTCTGGGAGCATCGCTTATCTTGTACATCGTGAAAATTCTCGTTCTGTCCTTGCGGCATGGGGAACTGTTTACGGGAAAATCCAGATTCAGCTTCAACAAGCCGCTTGCCGAACCGAGACTGCTGGCATATTGTATCCATCCGAGAGGGATAGACATATTTTTGCCGCCCTGCACAGCTATTACCCTGATATCGGTAACAGCATAGGCATTCACATTTTCCAGTATCATCAAGCATACCCCTAATGTCAGGATCAAGATGCCCAGAATACACACCCACTCTGCGATCAGACCGCCAAGAAAAAACATCGCCGCGCCTCCAATAAGCAGTGTATTTCCCGTGGCTTTCTTGTTTTTGAACGCTCTCGAACTGCCGCCTGCCCAGAGCAGATGCTCATTGGGAGCCAGCAGTTTTTCCATGCTGTTTTCAAGGCCGACACGTTTATCGTAGGGCTTCTGCTCCGTGTCTGCGTCCTCGTAGGTCTGTTCGTGACTGTGGCCGCACTCTCTGACCTCGTTTATATTGCTGTAAGACTGCTCGTGACTGTGATCACATTCTTCTCTGTACTCCTTTGAGGGAGTTATATAATCGTCATCGTATTTCGAGGCGTACTTCTCGTTATAGTCATCGTAGTCCTCGTTGTTTTTCCTGCCGAACATCTTCTTTCCCCCTATATCACATACCTGCGGTCATTTTTCTGAACGACTGACCTTCGGGCTCTATCTCGGGAATGCCTGCTTTTTTTCCGGCTGTTTCTATCTGCTTTATAAGAGAAAGCACAAAAGATCGATCTTTTTATGGGGGCTTGCACACCAGATCAGCTCCTCGTCGGGGAGCAGCAGTCCGCGAAAAGTCATTTCAAGCTCATTACTCTCATATTCATGGCTGATACCGCTGTTCTCTGCCATACATATCCCCCTGTTTCCCGAAAGTAATGTATCAGCTTCTGTAATCGCCGTTTATCTTGACGTAATCATAGGTAAGGTCACAGCCCCATGTGATAGCCTTGCCCTTGCCGTCGCCCAGAGAGATGAGTATCTTGATCTCCTCCTCCTTGAGTATCCTCTTGGCAAGCTCCTCTGAGAACTCGATGACGCAGCCCTTGCGTCCGAGAGGGATAACTCCGCCCTCAGAAGCCATTTCCACGTCTACCTTACTGATATCGAAATCAGCGTCGGCATAGCCCAGAGCGCAGTAGATACGTCCTGCGTTGGCGTCCTCGCCGAAGATCATAGCCTTTATGAGGCTGGATGTTACGACGGACTTTGCAACCTTTTCTGCGATCTCATCGGTCTCTGCACCTCTTACAGCGCACTCGATGAGCTTTGTAGCGCCCTCGCCGTCCCTTGCCATCATTCTTGCAAGGTTCATGAGTATAGCATAGAGAGCGTGTCTGAACTTCTCATACTCGCCGTCCTCGGAGGTAACAGGCTTGTTGCCTGCCTCGCCCGAAGCCATGATGCATACCATATCGTTTGTGGAGGTGTCTCCGTCAACGCTTGCGCGGTTGAGAGTTACCTTGATGATATCGCTGAGAGCCAGCTGTATCATCTCGGGAGAGATATCGGCATCGGTGGTAAGGAAGGTAAGTGTAGTAGCCATATTGGGGTGGATCATTCCGCTTCCCTTGAGCATACCGCCCATGGTACATATCTTTCCGCCCAGCTCGAACTGAACAGCTATCTCCTTCTCGCGTGTATCTGTGGTCATGATAGCCTCAAGAGCTCTCTTGTTGCCGTCATAGGTAAGACCGCCTGCAAGATCGTCCATAGCGTTTGCAATGGGTTCTATGGGGAGCACCTGACCGATAACGCCTGTGGAAGCCACGATAACGTCGTTCTCATCTATGCCAAGAGCCTTGGCAGCCAGCTGACACATCTTTGTTGCCTTCTCAACGCCGTCGGGATTGCAGGTGTTGGCATTTACCGAGTTAACGATAACAGCCTTTGCCTTGCCGTCCTTGATATGCTCCTTGGTAACAAGTATGGGAGCGCCCTTTACCTTGTTTGTGGTATATACGGCAGCAGCGCTGCACATCTTGTCCGCAACTATGAGTGCAAGGTCGTTTTTCTTCTTTGCTGAGGGAAGTGCATTGTTGGCGGCGGCATTTGCCCCGTCAATGTCATTCAGGGGCTTGTGGGCAAGACCGCACTGAACGCCGTTGGCTCTGAAGCCCTTTGCGGCGCAGACTCCTCCCTCTACGAAAGTAATACCCTTTATATCAACAAGCTTCATGCTCTGTTTCCTCCTTGATCTTCTTTGCAAATTTCGCAACTATATCCATATATTCCTCTTTTGCCTGCTCGCATTCCCAGTTGTGGGACTTTGCCATGAGGGCAGCGTTCTCGAGAACGGGCTCGACCTGATGATAGTAGAGCCTGAGGTATTTCTCCTTGCCCATAAAGAGGTTGTACATCAGCTGTCCCTCAAACATCTCGCCAATGAAGGGGTCATCGCTGAGCATTTCGATAGCTCTCTTGATAGCCACCTTCGAGCATATCTTCTGGCGGAGCATACGGCTGACGTCAGAGACATTGAGCTGATCCTTTGTTTTTTCCATGATAGTGTTGAACCACTCATCCACGGTATAGTCGATACCGTCGTCCTCGATAAGATCATATTCATAGATCTCTCTAAGCTTTTTACTCATTTTTATTTCCCCCCGATATAAAAACATATCATATTAATCCTGTGGTCTCGTCAATACCCATCATTATATTGAGGCACTGAACAGCTGCGCCGCTTGCTCCCTTTCCGAGATTGTCAAGACGTGAGCAGAGGAGTATCTGCTCGTCGCTGCCGAAAACGAAGACCTGCAATTTGTTCTGTCCGCTGAGAGTGTTGGATGCAAGGAAGAAGCTCTTCTGCTCCTCTGCGGACATAAGAGGCATTACCTCTATCATTTTTGCACCTGCATAGTGCTTTTCATACATCTCATGTACCTGCTGGGCGGTGACCTTCTTGTCAAGCATTCTTGTCTGTATCGGAACGCTTACCACCATACCGCTGTAATAATCGCATATCATAGGGCTGAACATGGGAGTGTAGGTGAGCCCCGATACAGCCTTCATCTCGGGCAGGTGCTTGTGCTGCTGAGAGAGTGCGTACATACGGGGACTGTTGAACTCATAGGGCTTATCCTCGCCCTCATATACCGCGATAGCCTTCTTGCCTGCTCCGCTGTAGCCCGATGTAGCATAGGCGAATACGGGGAAGTCCGCAGGAATGATACCGTTGTTTACCAGCGGATAGACTATTGAAGCGAAGCCGCTTGCATAGCAGCCGGGAACAGCTACTCTGTTGGAGGTCTCTATCTTTGCCCTGTGAGCGGCAGAGAGCTCCGGGAAGCCGTAAGCCCAGTCGGGATTTGTACGGTGAGCCGTAGATGCGTCGATGATACGGACATGGTCGTTGTCCTTGTCGATGAAGGACACAGCCTCTCTGGAAGCGGCATCGGGCAGGCAGAGGAAAACATAGTCTGCGCTGTTTATAAGTCTTGCGCGCTCGGCGGGGTCCTTTCTCAGCTCCTCGCTGATCTTCATTATCTCAACGTCATTTCTTCCCTTGAAACGCTCCTGTATCTTGAGGCCTGTGGTACCTTCCTGACCGTCTATATATACTTTAACTGACATTGTTTTTTCCTCCGTTTTCATGTCTTTCATAGTGGGCATCTTCACCTGCGAAGTGCCTGTTGTATCCGGGGCTCTGCCCCGAACCCTGCAAGGGCTGTCAGCCCTTGACCTGACCAAAGGGGTAGTGACCCCTTTGGAATCCTTTTCATATGATCAGCCGTCTTCTAAGGGCTAATGGCTAAGGGCTAATGGCTAACGGCTCACTTCCTGCGCTTACCGACCTTTCTCTCATACTTTACCTGCTTGGGATCCTTGGTGTCGGACTTGTCCTCAATCATGGAGTGCCAGACACTGACCCCGAGGGTAATTATAACTATGAGAGCGAACCAGAATATATGGGCACTGGGGATAACTGCCAGCCAGAGCCCCATTATCAGCTCGCCTATTCCCCATATAACGCCCATGAGGATGGTGAGACCGATAGTAAAGGTGACATCCTTTTTCTTCATATCAGAGACCCAGCGCCTTCTCCGCCAGAGCGATCTGCTCCTTTACAGCGTCGGGAGAGGGGCCTCCCTCGGACTTGCGCTCGCGGACGCAGGTATCAAGGCTGATAGCCTCGTAAACGTCCTCGGTAAAGAGGTCTGTCATAGCCTGATAGTCCTCAAGGGGAAGGGTCTCGAGAGTGAGTCCCTTCTCGATGCACTGAGCAACGAGGGTGCCTGTTATCTTGTAAGCGTCACGGAAAGGCATACCCTTCTTAACGAGATAGTCTGCACAGTCCGTAGCGTTTATGAAGCCCTTTGCGGCAGCGTGTCTCATGTTGTCCTTGAGTACGCGCATAGTTGCCAGCATGGGAGTGAATGTCTTTACGCAGAGCTTCACGTTGTCAACGGCGTCGAATATAGCCTCCTTGTCCTCCTGCATATCCTTGTTATATGCAAGGGGAAGTCCCTTCATCATGGTGAGGAGGGTCATGAGGTCGCCGTTCACTCTGCCTGTCTTGCCGCGGATAAGCTCCGTAACATCGGGGTTCTTCTTCTGGGGCATGATGGAGGAGCC
>ODAI014791136.1_pt1 | contig 11600 bp, 7 predicted proteins | sample 1539321 | NCBI WGS metagenome assembly ODAI01 (sample SAMN02144231, study PRJEB22623) | gut metagenome | biome: sheep rumen | host: Ovis aries | place: New Zealand
CCAAAATCGCACTAAACCATTGGTGCGACTGCGTTACCGTAATTTTTTATACTCCGTTAGCTGCGGAACACAGGCGGAATGCGACCGCTTGAATGTGTTTTGCGGGTTGGGTTCTACCGGAGTAACGGCAGCACATTGCGGAACCGACAGGCACCGGACTTTACAAAAAATGTAGCAATAAAACTCCGGTTTATGTATAAGGACCGCAGTCAGCAGAGCAGTGCAGCAGTCATCATATGTTTACGTACTTTACTCAATGTCGGTTCTGTCACAGAATCTGTCCATTTTGTGTGCTGTTACATGTTTATAAAGATTAAATAACGGAATGTTTTTTATAAATCTTTATTCGGTAATAAACTAGGATTAGGTTAACTGCAGGATGGACTTTTAATATATGAAGACTGAGTCGTTTATTAAAAAATTTTTCTGTTTCAAATCTATTATTCAATTTATTCTTCTGTGCATTCTGCTTTTTATGCCATGGAGCGGAGTTTCCGCCCAGCAGATGAAGGAATGGACCGTTATTGTTTATATGAACGGGGATAACAATCTCAGTCCGATGGCACTTTCGAATATACACAGGATGGAGCGCGGGGTTCATGACAATGTAAACGTGATTGCCCTGGTAGACGGCTCTGCCCAGTTCAGCCGCAATCCGACGGTTTCCTTCGGGGCAAAAATACATATGTTGCAGAAAAACAATGCTCCATACCAGTTGATTGATGACAGCCCGATAACCTCGCCGCTACTGCAGGATCTAGGTGAAATTGATATGAGCCTGCCTGCCAATATTACCGGTTTTATCCAGTATGCTGTAAAGGCGGCTCCGGCCAAACATTATGCATTTATTCCGTGGAATCACGGAGGCGGCTGGAAAAACCTTCTGAATGATCTGGATGCCGGCACCGGTTTTTCCAGCAAACCGTTCATGACCATCCAGGAATTTGCCCGCGCGATTAAGGATGCCTCCCATGTCCTTCCGAACGGCCGCTTTGATATTCTTATGTTTGATATGTGTCTCATGGGGCAGGCTGATACCATCAACGAGGTGGCGGATCTTGCCGATTATGTAATAGCCTCGCCTCCAGTAAAATGGGCTCTTGCTCCGGCATATGAAAATCTGCTGAGTGTTTTTGACGGCAGACACAGCAGCAGGGAAATTGCAACAGCGATCGTGGATGATTATATCGGTACCATGAATGAAGCCAGCCGGAATTTAGGTAACAAGTATGATTCCGCCATGACTGCCTACGACACCTCAAAAATGGCGGCTCTGACGACTGCCACCAGAAAACTTACTGCGCATCTGCAGTCACTGGTGCAGAGCAGATATTTTGAAATTTCCAAGACGCTTGCATATGCAGGGCATATGATGAAACTTCCGACAGATTTGGAAGTGGGGGCTAACAGTCCGTGGTCAATTAATTTTTCAAGCTGGCTTCATGAACTGGAAGTATCTGTTCCGGGAATAGATCACAAAATTATTGCTGAAGTCCGCAGTGCTCTGTCCGGTCTGGTGGTGAAGTCCGGAACATCAGCCGGGGCTGAGATTCTCGGAGGAATTGCTTTATATTTTCCGATTAACCGTGCCAATACTGTTCCTGAATATTTCAGGACTGGATGGGCTGCCGCAACCGGTCTCGGCAATCTGCTGGAGTCTCTTTTCCAGTATCAGGATCTGAACGGCAACAGCAGTCCGAGGATTGAAAATATTCAAATCGGAATTCCTCAGTTGATCCCTGGCCGCAGCGGTAAAAGTGCGGACGACTTTAATGTTAAGATTCAGCAGACGGTCAAACCGATGGCAAAGAACGTAATCAAATTCGATGTTGTCGGTGAAAATGTGCTGTGGACCAATATGATCCAGTACACCAGGGTCGGCAACCGCCGCTACAAAAACTTCATGGTGATGCTGATGGATTCTATGAAGGATCACAGCGGAAATGATGCCGATGAGAGTAATTTCAGTTATTTTTCTCCTGTTTACAATAAGGGAAGAACCTCGTTTATCCGCGAACTGGACGGGATCTGCTTCAAGCTTTACAACGGGGTTGAATCAAGAGATATATTTATTGTCAATTCCATGACTGAGTCTGACGAGGATGTTTCATTCGGGTACGGTCTGTATACCGATTCAATGTTGTACGGCAGGGAGATTTTTGTCAAACTTACCTTTGATAACCGGAGCAAACATCTGAAGTCGGTTCTGGCAATTGATCCGCAGACCGGTAACAACATCAGTCCGGTAATACTGCAGCCAGGTTCACAGATTAAGCCGCGCCTTGAAGTAATGGATGACAACGGCAATACCTACTATGAGTACGGTCAGCCGATTTCATTCTCGGCAAACCAGCTGTTTCTTACTGTGGATCTTCTTCCTGACAACGCGGTTACCGGAACAGTGTTTGTGCTGAACACTGTCAACGGGGCAAAATCTTATGCTGTATCACCTGAGGTTAATTTTGTTGCAGATCCGCAGCAGCGCCGCATGAAGGATGCCGTAACCGGTGAAACATTGAGAAAATATCTGTTTGATAATTTCTATCTGGTGGAATACGGCCTTAACGGTCTGAATGAGACGCTGATTCTTCCGGTTTTCCAGAACCTTGCCTTCAGTACCGCTGACAACGGGACTTCTGTTGACTGGGATCTTAAGGACTCTGACGGTACTCCGGTCAGCCATGGAAAATTCTTTGCTGTTAACGGCGGGGTTGCCATGGGCATGTTCTATTCGCCTTCTTATGAACTGAAGAGAACCTGGTATATGTTCCTGGATCAGAATCAGTATTCGGCTGACTGGTATTCGGTGCAGACACCGTCCGGTGTTCGTTACGGTCTCTATCCTCTGCGTAATCTCAGTGCACAGGTTCTGGAGGGGGAATGGAAATCCGATACCGAAATCTGGAAATTCAGTAGCGGGCATCTCAACTATGAAAGGATTAAAAAGGGGGAGGAACTCAAAAAGGAGGGTTCATATTCCCTGAAGGGGAATCTACTGGTTACCGATGGTGCAAGATATCCGCAGTTTGCCGTACATGTTGATCGTGCTGCAGGGAAACTATATCTGATCGCCCGTGACGGTCATTACTCGGTACTCAGCCGTGATCCTTCCACGATTACAGCTCCGGTTTCAGGTGACAAAACCAAACCTGATGTTCCTGCCCCGGCACCGGCTTCAGGAGCACTTGACGGAGTGTATATCAGTGGAGCCGACACCGGTAATGCCAGACTGACTATCAGAAAATTTGAGGGCACGGAATTTTACAGCATGTTCCTTGAAACCAAGGGCCAGGGAAATATCGTATGCAATTTCTCGGTCGCAGGAAATATCATGAATGCCACCTATCCTGACGGTTCCCGTTCAGAGATCAGATTCACCTACGACGGCAGAACCATGGTGCTATATTTCCCGAATATGCCGCCTCTCAGTCTGACCAGACAGATGTAGAATGATCGAAGGCTGCGGCTAAGGATTTGCTATGAAGAGTGTTGTTTATATATTGCTTGCTATGGTGATTGGATTCTTCGGGTCTGTCTTTGTACTCGAGAGGATCCTGGAACCGGAGGACAGTGGAGGATCTTTGGTAAGTATGTCTGCGCCGGCCGGTGATGCAGGTTCTTTACCGGAGCCGGCAGTGCCTGCTGTTTCTGTGGAAAAGAAGGAATGGACCATCATGGTCTACATGAGTGCCGATAATAATCTTGAGGCAAATGCCATTGCCGACTTTCTTGAAATGGAGCAGGGTATTACCGGTGACATGAATATCCTTGTGCTGATGGACCGTCCGAAAAAAGGAATAAAATTTTACGATAATTCCGGACATGCAAAACTCTTCCGAATCAGAAAGGCTCCAGCTTTCAACATTGATCTGGATAAGGGAATCGTACCGCCGGCTCTTTCATCTGAACTTATAAAGGATTACGGGGAGCTTGATCTCAGTGATCCGGATAATCTGTATAATTTTATCAGAACTGCGGTCAGCATTGCCCCGGCTGAACGTTACGCCTTTATTCCGTGGAATCACGGTCTTGCCATGATCGGACTTCTGTCAGATGATGACGGCGGTGACGGAAGACCTGGGAAGGCTCTTATCCGTTTAAAAGATTTTTCCGCCACCATGCAGAAAGCGGCAAAGCTGCTTCCAAGGAAAAAATTTGATCTTGTTTATTACTATCTGTGCCTGATGGGACAGATGGATGTAATGGCTGAAACCTATAAATTTGCCGATTATGCCATTGCCTCTCCTCCGTCTCTGCCGATGGTCGGCACTGATTTTACCGTATCACTCAAAAATTTCGCCCCCGGCATTTCCACTGCCGATACCGCAAAGAATGTGGTAAGGGAGACTATTGAGTCCATCAGGACCAATTCCCTGCTTAACGGAGCTCTGAGTGCCTATGATCTCAGTGTAGTTCCTGAAATCACCGCCGGTCTGCATGATCTGACGGCGGAACTGAAGGCCCTTGCCCCTAAATATTTCGGACCGATCAGTAAAACCATGTATCTGGCAACTCATCTGCAGGATCTTGAAAGTGATTTCTTTAACGGAAAAAATTCCACCTGGTCAATCCGTCTTGATGACTGGCTAGCTAAACTGAAAAAAAATGTACCGGGGATCAGCAGTTCACACATCTCACGGCTGCAGGATGCTGTCTCACGTATGGTTCTGGAAACTGCCGCCACAGAAGGTGCCCAGGATTCCAGATATATCGGCATCTATCTGCCATTTAACCGCCAATTTCTAAATCCTCTGTACGATAAACTTGAATTTTCCCGCAGTTCCGGAATAATGGATTTTCTTAGTGAACTTTATACTTCCCAGAAATCTGCAACCCAGGAAAAACCGACGGTGGAAAATATTGAAATCGGTACCTACCGGCTTAGGGACGGCAGCAGCGGACGTTCTGCCGATGATTTCGAGATCAGACCCAAGGATGTGATATCTCCTCTTAGCAAGTATGTAGTCCGGTTTAATGTCAAAGGTACCAATATATCCAGTTCCAAAGTCATGAACCTGGAACTTAAAAACGGAAAAAGATTTATTGATTCCATCCAGCTGGTAACCACAAACCGTATCGATCGTCAGAAAGCGCTGGAGGATGAAACCACCGGATTTTATGCCAGTATTACTCCGGACTACCGGGACGGTGACAACTATCAGGTGCTTGAGGTAAGCGGAGTCAAATACAAATTATACCAGGATGGTAGCAGTGAAGCTTATGATGTCTCCGTGGTAAATATGGCAACATCAAGCCGCACCTATGAAAATCTGTCCTATGTGTATGCCATGTACACGGATGATACGCTTGGCGGTCGTGAATTTCCGGTGGTGCTTAAGTTTTTTAATACCACCCACCAGCTGTATACCATGATGACCGCAGGTCCTTCGGTTACCCAGCTCGTTCCAAGGGTAGGGGGAACGCTGAGACTCGGCCGTATGATTCTTGACGAGAAGGATAATATCACTACAGAGTACGGTGCACCGGTTACTCTCCGATCTCTTCCATGTCTGACTCTTGATCTGATTGAGGACAATACCCAGATTCAGATGGCTTTCGTGGTCAATACTCTTGACGGGGAAGTGTCAATGTCTATGAGTAAGGCGGTGACGATCAGAACAACTAAAGTTCAGAAAAATATGATTCAGAATACCATGAACAACTGGAGAACATCGCTTACCGGGGTTTATTCAATGCTTCAGTACATAACCTTCGGCAATGAGTTTCTGCCTGTTCCAAATTTCAATATTCTGGTTATAAGATATCTGGACGGAAAGATGTTGTGGGAACTTTATGATTCTAAAAATGAACTGCTCGGTAACGGACTGTATTCATTCAATGATGTAGGGGTGCCGATCCTTCATCTGTTCAAGGACAACGCAGCCAGGGATACGGTGGAAACCTGGTATGCCTTCCTTGAAGGAACCGGGACAGATAAACAGTGGTACCTTGTCAACGAGGTTGATGGGACCAGATCTCTGCTGGTTCCGCTGAAGCGTTATCAAGATCCCGCTTTCCTGACCGGCAGCTGGCGTTCCAGCAGTGAACTGTGGCATTTTAACAACGGAAAGGTTGAGTATATGCGCCTGAAGGAAAAACTGGTGGCCAAGGGAACCTATACAATTGAAGGTGATATGCTACATGTAGACAATTTCCCGTTTGACGAGTATGCATTCTATTATGATCATTTGAACGACCAGCTGACTCTGGTTACCCGAGACCATCATGTATCCGTACTCAGAAGAGTTTCCACCACCGCGGATATTTCCTCTGGTGATAAACCGTCGGAGCCGGTTGCGGTTCCCGTTCCCGTAGCCAGCGGTCTTGAAGGAAACTGGACCTCCGGCAGTGAAACCGGTAATGCTCACATGACGGTAACTGCGTTCCCAGGAACTCCGTACTACAGCATGCAGATTATAAGTCAGGGCCAGGGAACGGTGATCTGTTCATTCTCTGTCAGGGGAAAGTCCCTTGACGCCACCTTCCCGAACGGGACCAGAGAGGTGATTAATTTTTCCATGAACGGCCCGGATACAGTTACGCTGTACTTCCCGAACATGCCGCCGATTACTTTTTTCAGAAATTAACTATAGAGGTGTACCGATGAAAAAAATAAAAATGAAATTATTGTTATCAGCAGTTATAGGACTGTCTGTTACCGCCACCGGCATTGCAAACGCCGATATTCTTCCGCTGCCTGGAGCCTCCCAGATCAATCCGGCCATGAGTTCAGGTTTTGAACAGCAGCTGCAGGGTGCATGGGCTTCAACACAGGGCGGACATAATGTAATAGTTATCTTCATGAACAATATGATGGGCATTACCTATGACAACATGACGGCCTACGGTACATTTATGATCAGCGGCAACCAGCTGATTTTCAGAGCTCAGACCGGCGAAACCCAGAGCTGGAATTTTACTGTTCAGGGAAATCAGCTGAATCTTGACGGTATGATCCTCCAGCGTCAGCCGATTAATGCCCCGGGACCAAATCCGGTACCGGGACCAAATCCGGGCCCTAACACTGTTCCCGGCCCTAATCCGACCACTGTTCCTAATCCGAATCCGACTCCAGGTAACGGCGGAGGTGCTCCGTCAGGTGGAATATGGGGGCCAGCGCCAAATCCTGGTCCTAACCCTGGACCAAATCCTGGACCTAACCCAGGACCTAACCCGGGTCCGACTGACGGTATATGGGAACCTGGACCAAACCCTGGACCTAATCCTACCCCGAATCCGGGACCTGCAGCCGGATCTGTTATAGATGGTGTCTGGGGTGCACAGTCGCCGAATGGACTTATGCAGTATGCCTTCAGGGGAGGTCAGTATTCCTTCGGCATAAACGGACAGGTAATGGAAACCGGTACCTACTCCTATAATCCTCAGACCGGCGAATGCCAGTTCAGAATCCTTACCGGACAGGCTGCCGGACAGTCCGGTTCCAACAGGATCTACGTTCAGGGGAATCAGCTGATTATGGTGTTCCCTAACGGGGCAAAGAATGTTCTTACCAGACAGCAGTAGATCCGATCGTTCTGTTTAAGATTAATGCTCAGGGGGGAATTTACACAATCTGTGGTATATCCGCCGAAAGGTAATATCCCCTTTTTTTGATAGGAATAATTTTATGAACAAGACGTTTTTTAATCTGCTACTTGCTGCCGTTGTTATCAGCGGCGCCCACTGTGCCGCGGCAGATCCTGCAGATAATCCTTTCATTTCAGCCATTCCTCTCGGAATAACCGGAACTCTGAGTCAGAATGGGGACCTGAACTTTGCAATGGCAAATCCGTTTATTGATAACACCTCACCAGGAAACGGTACCAGCGGGATTAATGCTGAACCTCCGGTGCCGGATCCAACGGTGAACCCGTTTTCTTTTCTGACGGGTGATAAAAATAATACCACGAATGCCGGTTCTGATGTGTTCCAGCAACTGCAGGGAACATGGCTTGCCAGTGACGGTATTAATTTTCTGATGCTTGTTTTCAACGGCAGTAATTTCACCATATCAATGAATAAAGGTGCAGCATCAGGAACCTGGCAGTACAGCGGTTCAAATATTACTCTCTTTTATAACAACAGCTACGAAACCCATAGTTTCAGGATTGAGGGTAACAATCTGACTCTCGATAACGGCGCCGCCGTACTGGTAAGACAGAATCAGCCGAATACCGCCCCGGTTGTTAACAATCCTCCACCGGTTGTTGATAATCCTCCGCCGGTAATCAACAATCCTCCGCCGGTTAATAATCCGGTTACAGCTTCTCAGAGCATTAATATCGAAGGACGCTGGAACTGCAATATGCAGCAGGGAGTTTTCAGTTTCATCTTTGACGGTAATTCCTACCGCAGTCTGCTCAACGATATCCAGGTGGGAGGGGGAACGTTCTATCTGAACGGTAATGAGCTTCACTATAATGAAACTACCGGTAAGCTTGCCGGTGAGACCGGGGTGGATTATCTTGAACTTAACGGCAATACGCTGACAATTACTTTCAAGAATGGTAAATATACCTTTACTAAAGATCCTAATTTTAACCCTGGCAGATTCTCGGAGCAGCAGAAACAGGCTCTTAACGGAAGATGGATCCATTACGGCAGTACTGCCTCCCATTATCTGGTATTCAGATTTGAAAACGGGATCTATACGATGTATGAAAATGCCAAGGTGGTAGATCGTGCCAAATATGAGGTTTCGGGCAGTGAAATTAAACTCACCTTTCAAAATGGCTCATCCACTGTCTGGACCTTCTCCATATCAGGAAATGTCCTGATTATCAATATGCCGGGAATATCCGGACCGGTACGTCTGAACCGCGGTTGATTTGTTTTTCTGCAGTGCAGTCTGCACTGCCTTTTTAGGGGGTATTTATGAAAATCCTGTTTGTAAAAATAACCGCAGCGCTGGTTGCGATGCTTTCTCCGCTTTCTGGAACAGCAGAAAGTGTTACGGATGATCCCTGCGGCTATTATCTCAATAAAAAGCCTTCCAGTGATTATAAACTTTGTACTATGGCCGTTGAACGCAAAGTTGATTTTCCTGAACTGAAATTTGCCTATCAGCTGGCTACTGCGGATTATGCAGTAAAGTTCTGCCGCGGGGTGGAACTGACTGAACAGGAAAGACAGCTCAGAGCTGAAAAACTTAATGATCCTGAGTTTAAGAAACTTTACGATGAAGCATGGATGTTTGTAAATTCAGTTAGTATCTATTCCATGGAAAACTGGTGCGCTGATTACGGCGGTAAAAAAAATCCGTTTGTTTTTTGAGCTTTTTCTTAATCGAGTTTTTCAATCAGACACTGATGCTCCTTGGTTTTAGGATCATAGTTAATGCCTACCAGAATTATGTTTCTAGTGTGTTTTTTGGTATAACGCATGTAGTATTCCTGTGTCTTGATTTGCTGAATGGCAGTTTCAGCTGACTCTCCGAATTTAAACTCAATCAGAATCAGAGGGTCTGAACCTCCAACGGTTGGCTCATATACTAAATCCACTCTGCCTTTACCTGACTGATCCTCCCTGTGGTAGTCATAGTCATCGAGTGTTGACCAGATGTCACAGCCAAGTTAGTTTGTCATCAAAACAGTCCACTAAATTGTCAAATTCTCAGCTCTAAAATTTTCCTGAGTAACGGATCCTAATTTTGCTGGTTGTTGTTGCTTTCTTCCTTTGTCAAAACCTTTTGGCTTATATCTTTGCATATCCGCAGTGTACGCAATTTGAACCGGCAAAGATCATGGAGTAGGCCTTTACCTGTCGATCCAGGAATTCAAGAGCAGACTTGTATTTAGCAACCTGCTCTGAAGCTTCCTTAATCAGGCTCTGAATTTTTGAATCCGAGGCATCAGTCTTTGTAACATACTTTAATTCAATAAGATATGTGCATTCGTTAATTTTATCTTCATTTACGGTGATAACCAGATCGGCAAATTTTTCTCCTTCACCGACCAGTCGCAGTGATTTCTGCATTTCTACAAAAATACCCCGCATGGAATCCAGCTTTGTAAAAAGCGTAAGATTAAGAGCCATCTCGCTCATGTGAGTCAGCACCTGGTTGGTGAAAATACTGCTAAGAAATTCCGTGCAGGATGTGGCAAATGTTGAGATGTCATCCTCCAGGTTCTGCAGTGGCGATATATCCAATATCGAATCATTAAACACCTTGCTTGGCTTTAACCGCATATCAGCAGTGCACTGTGCAAACAGTTTTGACATGAACAGGTTCGGAATTTTGAGAGGCAGTTTGTCATTTGGAGCCGGATTGGTATCGATTGTGAGATAACCTAGATAGTAAAGCATGGATAGCAGCTGTATGCGGTTATATTTTGCGTCTTTGTTGAGATTGATGTTCTCAGCAAGTTCCTTTAATAAAAACCGATCCCCGCTAAGATAGATTCCAATAATTTCATCGGCAAGTCCATCTTCTGCAATAGCAAGCAGCTGCTGCAGTTTGGAACCGTCATGGTCGGAGGCCGGATCCAGATAATCTTCCGGAGGGAGAAAACGTCCTTTTATTCGCATCTCGTCAAGGTAATACAGGCACATTGACGAATTGAATACCGTTTGTTTAGCTTCCTGACTGAAACAGTAACCGTCGTACACAGGTTTCATTCTGGCTATGACTTCATCTGCACTGATCCCAAGTTGTTTAAGATCAACAAGCTGCGGGATTAATTTAGCAAGTTCTGCTTCAGTAAATCCTGCATATTCATTAAAGCAGGCGCGTGATGTAACATTGCGGGAAATATTAAATCCGGATGTAAGAGAATCAAGGGATACGGATGACACTCCGGTAATAAAGGTTTTGGCGACAACGCTTTTAGCTCCGTCCTTTATGGCAGCATAGAAATCCTTCAGGAATCCGCCGGTGCCGGTAATGGACTTGAACAGTTCTAAATCCTGAGAAAGTATACTGTTTGCAAAATTGTCATATTCGTCAACCATCAGGTAGAGGGACTTTTTGGCATGGTACAGATCATAGGCATCGAAGAAAGATCTGATAAAGCCGGAAGGTGTCTTCTTTTCCGCTTCAGCAGGGGTAAAAACAAAATCAGGATAACGGCTTAAAAAATTAGTTATACCCCGTTTGACAGCAATAATAAAGCTGTCTACTAATGTATCCTTGTCTTCTCCTGATACTCCCGAAAAGTCAAAGTCAATAACATGGTAGGTGTTATGACTAGAAAGGTTTGCTGTATAGATATTCTTTCCGTTAAAAATTTCCTCATATCTGTCTTTGTATGAGATGTCGTAGAAGCATTTCAGCATCTGAACAAAGGTACTTTTACCGAATCTTCTCGGACGCAACAGAACCGGATAGCGAGGAGTGTTCTTTCTTTCCAGTTCTTGAATAACAGCGCTTTTATCTGCAAAGGCAAATCCAAGTTCACGGAATGATTCGTATGCAACCTCACCATACGGAGTACATAACAGTTCAACCTTATCTTCGCTCATAATAAATCCTTAATCCATTTTGGCTCTGTTGTAATTATGTATTGATTATATCCTTGTTTACCAATAATCTATTCATCAAACAGACTTTAAATTCCAAAATATACTTGTTGTTTGTATTTTAAAATTGACATATTTAAATA
>ODAI012187865.1_pt1 | contig 11599 bp, 11 predicted proteins | sample 1539321 | NCBI WGS metagenome assembly ODAI01 (sample SAMN02144231, study PRJEB22623) | gut metagenome | biome: sheep rumen | host: Ovis aries | place: New Zealand
CTCTGTTTGTGGAGGCCGCCGACCACGACATCCCGGCCCTTCCGGCCCGGCCTCAGGGCCTCGTCCGGCACGGCCGGGACGTCAGCCGCGGCCGCGGCGGCCGGCGCCAACGCCTTGGCGGCGTCTTCGAACGCCTGCTGGCGATACAGCGCGCCGGCCAGGTCGTAGGACGCCGTCACGGACGTGGAGTCCTTGAGGACGGCCTTGCGGTAGTCTATCTCGGAGGCCTTGAAATCGCCTTTGCGGAACTTGCGGTTGCCTGCGCGCACGTCGTGCCTGTCCGCCTGGCCGAAGGCGGCGAGCGGCAGCAGGAGCGCCATGCAACATATAAAGTACTTTCTCATCATCACGAAAAGAGTTTTCTGCGCGGACGGCGGCTGCCGATAAGCATTTCCAGGACAAACAGCACCAGGGCCGCGGCGAAGAAGTACATGTACTGCTCGTCGTATTCTTCGAAAACGACGGAATTGAATCTTTCGGCCTCCAGCTTGCGGAGGTCGTCGATTATGGGATTGAGGCCGAACTCTTCGTTGCCGGCATGGACATAGGCCCCGCCTCCGGCCTCGGCCATCTGCTGCAGGGTACCCTCGTCAAGGCGGGTGACCACGATGTTGCCTTCCTTGTCCTTCATCAGCTGGCCGTCCTTGGGGATGGGCTGGCCGCGAAGCGATCCGACTCCGATGGTATATACCTTTATGCCCATCTCCGCCACCTGGCGGGCGGCGTCGACGGGATCGTCCTCGTGGTTCTCGCCGTCGGTGATGACGATGATGGCACGGCTCTTCTCGCTCTGCTCGCTGAAACTCCGCGCCGCCGTCAGGACGGCGTCTCCGATGGCCGTGCCCTGCACCGGCACCGACCCGGTGTCGATGGAATTAAGGAACATCTTGGCCGAGACGTAGTCGGTGGTGATGGGAAGCTGCACGAAGGACGAGCCGGCAAAGACTATCAATCCTATGCGGTCCTCCTGCAGGCGGTCCACTATGCGCGAGATGGCGAGCTTGGCCCGCTCCAGGCGGTTGGGAGAATAGTCTTCCGCCAGCATGGAGTTCGACACGTCCAGGCAGATCATGATCTCGGCCCCCTTGGCTTCGTGCTCGCTGAGCTTGGCGCCGATCTGGGGGCGGGCAAGTCCGATGACGAAGCAGAAGAAACCGAGGGCGAACAGGACGGCCCGCAGCCATCCCTTGGCCCTGGAGTAAGACGGCATGAGCTCCTTCACGAGGGCCTCGTCGCCGATGCGCAGCAGGCGCTTGTGCCGCAGGCGCAGCTTCACCGCATGCGCGATGAGGATGGCCGGCACCAGCAGAAGGAGCAGAAGATACTTATATTGAGCGAAGTAGATCATGGCAAGCGTCTGAAGAACAAGCGGAGGACAAGCTCGAGCAGCAGGCACGCCAGCGCCAGGAGGGCATAGCGTGTGAAGAGCTCCTTGTAGACCGGGAAACTGTCGATGGTGGTGCGGGCCTTCTCCATGCGGTTGATCTCGGAGTAGATCTCGGCGAGCTTGGTATTGTCCGTCGCACGGAAATACCTGCCGCCGGTGGTCTCGGCGATGGTCTTGAGAAGGTCCTCGTCGATCTCGACCTCAACCCTCTGGACATCCACTCCCCAGGGAGTCATGACAGGATACGGAGCCGTGCCGTTGGCGCCGACGCCGATGGTATAGACCCTGACGCCGTAGGTATTGGCTATCTCGGCGGCGGTCAGGGGAGCTATCTCGCCGCTGTTGTTCACGCCGTCGGTCAGGAGGATGACCACACGGCTCTTGGCGTCGGAATCGGCCATGCGGGCCACTGCCGTGGCCAGGCCGTTTCCGATGGCGGTGCCGTCCTCGATCAGGTCGGTCTGGACATCCTTCATGAGGTTGATGAGGGTGGCGCGGTCGGTGGTGAGCGGACACTGGGTGTAGCTCTCGCCGGCGAAGACCACTATGCCGATGCGGTCAGAGGGCCTCTGGGCGATGAATTCGATGGCGATGTCCTTGGCGGCGCTGATGCGGTCGGGATTGAAGTCGCGGGCCAGCATACTGGTCGAGACGTCCATGGTAAGGACTATGTCGATGCCCTCGGTGTCGATCTTCTCCATCTCGGAAGAGGAGCGCGGCCTGGCGATGGCCACGATGATGAGGGAGAGGGCTGCGATGCGGAGGATGAAGGGGAGGTGGCGCAGGAGCGCAGGGGCGCCCGGGCCCATGCGCTTCCACGGCACGGCCGTGGACACGCGCATATGGGGCTCGCGCCCCGTCAGCTCACGGTACAGGTAGTGAGCTATGAGGAGCACCGGGACGGCCAGCAGCCACAGGAGTTTGGGATACTCGAAGAACATCACTCGGCCTCCTTTTCATTATCGTCCCGCCCCTGCTGGCTTTCGTCCTCGAGGGTGGACTGGTACGTACTGGTCACGAAACGGACGGACAGCGGCAGGGCCGCGGCATTCTCCTCGTCCGAAGCGACATGCTTGGCGAATTTGACGAAGTCGGCCAGCTCGAAAAGGTCCTTGGTGCTGCCGTAGAGCTCGTCCGTCAGGCGCTCATGGCCCTTGAGGGCGTCAAAGATCTCGGCCGTGGTCATCTCGCGGGCGTCGATGCCGAAGGTGTCGGCAATGTACTCGCGCAGGGTGTCGGTGATGCCGGAATAGTAGGCCTTCTGCTTTTCGGGGACCCAGAACTTCTCGCCGCGGAAGCCGTCCAGACGGCGGAGAGCGACGATGTAGGGCGGATCCTTGTGCGCCTGGGCCTCGTCCTTGCGGCGCTTGATGACGAAACGCCAGACGAGGTACGCGAGGGCGGCCAGCAGGAGTACTCCGAGGATGTAAGGGAGTATTTCCTTGAAGGTCAAGGGATAGCGCATCTGGCCCTTGATGTCGTGCGGGACGAATGTGGTGGTGTCGACCTGGATGGTGGTGACTTCCATCTTCTGCGCATCGAACACCAGAGTATCAACGGCTCCGCCAGGCAGGATGCGCTGGACGGCGATGGGCGGAAGCGTGTAGGATCCGGCCTCGAAGGGAGACAGCACGACGTCTGCGCGGAGGTTGTAGCGCGCGGGGCCCTTGCGGCCGCTGCGGATGGTCTTGAGGGTGTCGACCTTCCAGTTGCGTACCACCACGAGGGTGTCGCCGAAGGCCTTGGAGTAGTCCTGCATGCGGAGCTCGGTGCCTTCGGCGACATCCTCGAGGGTGAAGCCGTAGCGGAGCTGGTCCGCGACCAGGATGGAATCCCGCTGCTGGAGCGGCTCGAGGAACGAGCCCTGCACCTCCTTCAGGCCCTGGGCCCGGGAGGACAGCGGCAGAAGCAGTGCCGCCGCGGCTGCAGCTATGGATAACTTTCTCATTTCCTATTGAAAAACAGCATCAGCCGGCTGACATAGTCGTCGCTGGTGGCGATGTCGATGTTGTCAGTCCGGTATTTGTTGAAAAGCCTGGTCTCGTTCTCCCCTACTGCGCGGAACCAGTCGGCATAGGCAGCGCGGACCTTGCGGCTGCCGGTGTCCACCCAGGCAGCCTCCCCGGTCTCGGAATCCTTGACGTGGACAAGCCCGACGTCGGGGATCTCGCGCTCGCGCGGGTCATAGACCTTTAGGACCGAAAGGTCATGGCGGTTCACCGCGACCTTGAGGGCGTCTTCATAGCGCGGAGCGCCGTCCGCATCGACGTCCAGCATGTCGCTCAGAAGGAAGGCGGTGCATTTCTTCTTCATGGCATTGGTCAGGAACCTCAATGCCCCGGAAATATCGGTGCCGTTGGAAGCTGGGCGCAGGCTGATGATCTCGCGGATGATGTGCAGGAGGTGGCTGCGGCCCTTCTTCGGAGGGATGAACTCCTCGATGCGGTCGCTGAAGAAGAGGGCGCCGACCTTGTCGTTGTTGAGGATGGCGGAGAATGCCAGCACGGCGGCCACTTCGGCGACGAGCTCGCGCTTTGTCATGGTGTCCGTGCCGAAAAGGCCGGAGCGGCTGACGTCCACGAGCAGCATGACGGTGAGCTCGCGCTCCTCCTCGAAGACCTTGACGTACGGGGTACGCAGGCGGGCGGTGACGTTCCAGTCCATGTTGCGGACGTCGTCGCCGTACTGGTACTCGCGCACCTCGCTGAAAGCCATGCCGCGGCCCTTGTAGGCGGAGTGATACTCGCCTGCAAAGACCTGATGGCTCAGGGCGCGGGTGCGGATCTCGATCTTCCTGACCTTCTTGAGAAGGTCTGTCGCCTGGGGATTTTCCATTACGGGACTATCACGGCGTTGATTACCTGGGAGATGATCTCCTCGGTGGTGACGTTCTCGGCTTCAGCCTCGTAGGTGAGGCCGATGCGGTGGCGGAGCACCTCGGGGCATACGGCGCGGACATCCTCGGGGATGACGTAGCCGCGGCGCTTGATGAAGGCGTAGGCCTTGGCCGCCAGGGCCAGCGAGATGCTGGCGCGCGGCGAAGCGCCGTAGGAGATGAGGTCCTTGAGATTCTGGAGGTTATAGTCGGCAGGGGTGCGGGTGGCATAGACGATGTCGACTATGTAGCGCTCGATCTTCTCGTCCATGTAGACGTCGCGGACGACCTGGCGGGCGCGGATGATGTCATCGGGACTCACGACGGGATTGGCCTTGGGGAACTCGCCGGCATTGTTCATGCGGACGATGAGGCGCTCCTCCTCCTTCTTGGGATAGTCAACGACGACCTTGAGCATGAAACGGTCCACCTGGGCCTCGGGGAGAGGGTAGGTGCCTTCCTGCTCGATGGGGTTCTGGGTGGCCATCACGAGGAAAGGGTCGGGGAGCTTGAAGGTCTCGTCGCCGAGGGTGACCTGCTTTTCCTGCATGGCCTCGAGAAGGGCGGACTGGACCTTGGCCGGAGAGCGGTTGATCTCGTCGGCGAGGACGAAGTTGGCGAAGACGGGACCCTTGCGGACTTCGAAGCGCTCGTTCTTCTGGGAGTAGATGAGCGTACCGGTCACGTCGGCGGGAAGGAGGTCAGGGGTGAACTGGATGCGGCTGAACTTGGCGTTCACGGCCTGAGACAAAGTGTTGATGGCCAATGTTTTGGCAAGGCCGGGAACGCCTTCGAGAAGGATGTGTCCTCCGGCCAGTAGGCCGATGAACAGATTCTCCACGAGGTGCTTCTGTCCGACGATGACCTTGCCCATCTCCAGGGAGAGGATGTCCACGAACGCACTCTCTTTCTGGATGCGGTCATTGAGCTCTTTGATGTTTACACTTTCCATTCTATCTTTTTTTTAATACTTTTGCATCGTATGCGTTACTTCATCAAACTCTCGTACGACGGCTCGGCTTTCTGCGGCTGGCAGCTTCAACCCAACGCCGTCACTGTCCAGGAATGTCTCGAGCGGACGCTCACGACGCTCCTGCGGGAGCCGGTACAAGTGACCGGAGCCGGACGTACCGACTCGAAAGTCAATGCAATAGGGTATGTGGCGCATTTTGACTATGACAAAGTCATAGACACGTCCGCTTTTGGCTACAAATTAAATGCCATTTTGCCACGCGGGATAGTCATCCATGCGATGTGGCTCGTGGACGGGGACCTTCACGCCAGGTTCAGCGCCTCGAGGCGCGAATATACATATTTTCTTCACAGGACGAAAGACCCATTCGTCGAAACCCGGTCCTATTTCTGCCCGTGGCCGCTGGATGTAAAGGCCATGAACGAGGCCGCCGCGCTGCTCCTCGGGACACACGATTTCCGGTGCTTCGAGAAGTCCGGAAGCGACAACCGCACCTCCATCTGCACCGTCACTGAAGCCTTCTGGACGGCGTACACTCCCGACCACGTCGCGATCATGGGTTACCCGACCGCATGCAAGCCCGCCTCGGACGACGGGTCCGAGGCTCCCGTCTCCCCTGACGGCGGGCACGGAGCCCCTTCCTCCCCGGACGACGGCCCCGAATCCCCTTCCTCCCCGGACGGCGGGCACGGAGCCCCTTCCTCCCCGGACGGCGGGCCGCTTTACCTGTATTTCAGGATTGCGGCGGACAGGTTCCTCCGTAACATGGTGCGCGCGCTCGTCGGGTCGCTTGTCGACGTCGGACGCGGGCGGCGCAGCGTCTCCGACTTCGCCGTCCTCATCCTCCCGCCCGACTTCGACGATGTCCCGGACTCTGCCCAGCCACAGGCTTCAGCCTCTGTCCCCGCCTCTTCATCCACAGCCCCGGAGACACCTTCCGTCTCCGCCTCTTCCTCCACATCAGCGCCGGAGACAACCATCGTCTCCAACGGCGCGCGCAGACGGACGGCGGCCGACGACACGCCGCTGCGCTCGCTTGCCGGCGAGTCCGTCCCCGGCCACGCCCTCTTCCTCTCCCGCGTCGATTACTGACCCGCCTGCCTCCTCTCTCTCAGAAGCACAAGCCTTCACAGGATACCAACCCGCACACCCATCGGATAACAACCCGCCTACCAGTCGGATACCAGCCAGCGTACCCCGTCGGATACCAACCAACGTAACCGTCGGAAAACAACCCGCTTACTAGTCGGATAACAACCCGCATCCCCGTCACGCCGCTGGAGCGTAACCGTATGATTATCAGCCAATAAAGCACACGACTGTTCTCAAGATAGGATACAGTCAAGGTGTGATATGGTTGATTATGAGACATCTGCGCTCCAGGCACAGAGGCGGACGGAAGCCCTCAGAAGACAAATAACGGGCCCATAGTTAATATCAAAAAACAAAGTATGGGACGAAAAGCGCCGATCGCAAAAAAAAGAAATGCATAAAAAAGACGGAATACCCCCTTTTGTTTTTTTAGGTTCCTCGGGCTTTCCACCTAAGGATCCGATATTTGTAAAAAACTTAAGCCATGAAAAAAAGGATTTACAAAGAAGGGGTCCCCCAGCACGTTTACTTCAGGGGCAAGGACAAAGGCATCATCTTCTACTGCCAGCAAGACTGCATCTATTTCATCACTTTATACACCTGCCTGGCAGAAGCTTACGGAATAACCACCACCGCCTTCAGCCTGATGCCGAATCATGCGCATGCACAGCAGTCGGCAACCCGGCGCAGTTCTTTCTCGGCATTCAACCAACACTTCGCTTCGGTCTTTGCCCGTGTATACAACAGGCAGCACAGAAGGACAGGCGGGCTGTTCGACAGGCCTTTCGGCAGTTATCCCAAATCCACCGGAAAACTCATCAAGAGCAATCTCTCCTACATCTGCAACAACGGAGCGGAAGGGAAACTGTCCAAAGGAATACTCGACTACCGCTGGAGCCTGATGGCATATTACGGAAACCGCTACCCCTACTCTGAAAAAGTCAAGAAAGAAAACTGTTCCAAGAAGCTGAGGGATGCCATGAGACTGGTTACATACCTCAGGAAATCACGCAAGCCTCTGGACTACGGCACTCAAGAGAAGCTGTTCAAGGATCTTGACAAAAAAGAAAGGGCGCAGATGGTCGACTTTATCCTGTCAGAATACAATCCGATAGAATACGAGGGGCTGACAATGGGTTTCGGTTCGTTCGACAAAGCCATGGCGGGAATGGAAGCGAACAGCGGCTCGGAGCATGACATCCCGGAGGACTGGGACGACTATTCGGTATATAACAGACTGAGCTCCGTTGTTCTGAAGAAAGGTTATGACCTCAGGACCATCAATTTCGAGAACACAGACCAAGAAGAACTGATGGAACTGAGAAAAGACCTTAAGCGGTCCACGAAAGCTACGGAAAAGCAGCTAGACAAGTACCTTCACATGGACTGCTCGAAAAAGAAACCTGGAGCGTAAAGGACTGTAAATGAACGGATTCACCCTACGTCTGTTCCCATTTTCGGATACAGACGCAAGGCGATTTCATTGACTATGACGGGATTACGCTCCAGCCATCCAAGAGGATTCGCGAGCCGGCTGGAGCAAAAAGACACGCGGACCGGCATTCACGGGAAAGGGCGCAGAGGCGATTCACAGGAAAGGGCGCAGAATCGATTTACTGGAAAGGGCGCAGAATCGATTTACTGGAAAGGGCAAACCGGCATTCACAGGGAGGGTGCAGAATCAATTTTCTGGAAAAGGCAGACCGGCATTCACGGGGAGGGCGGAGAACAGTGGTTTTTCTTTAGAAAAAAGGCTGACATAGCGGAAAAATCCGAATTTTTGAGTATTTTTGTAAATTGAAATAAAATGGGTTTCAGGCGCAGTTCTTGCAGAGAAGAGAGCGGACTCCATTAAGCGGAACGAAGCGGGAGAACGGAACTGAACCGAGCCGGAGACAAGAGGGAAACAGTATCATTGTAAAACAGAAATCAAAAATTATCAGATATGCTTTTCAACATCCTTCAAACCGAGATTGATTCCATGGCCGCTGCGGCGATGGAAAACGTTGCGGCAGGTGCCGCCGACGCAGCTACGGCGGTCCAGGTGGTCCCCCAGCAGCAGACCATGTCATATTCGCTTATCGAAATGGCCACCAAGGGCGGCTGGCTCATGCTAGTCCTCCTGGCCCTTTCAATCATCGCCATCTACATCTTCGGCAAGAAATGGTGGATGATCCGCCAGGCAGGCAAGATCGGCAAGAACTTCATGGACGACATCCGCGACTACATCCACGAGGGCAAGATCAAGTCCGCCATCACCCTCTGCGAGAAGTATGACGCTCCGGTGGCACGCCTCGTCGAAAAGGGAATCGACCGTATCGGACGTCCCCTCCCCGACATCCAGGCTGCCGTCGAGAATACCGCCAACGTAGAGGTCGCACGCCTTGAGAAGGGTCTCTCCACCCTCGCCACCATCTCCGGAGGCGCCCCTATGATCGGATTCCTCGGAACCGTCATCGGTATGATCCAGGCCTTCTTCAACATGTCCCAGGCCGGCAACAACATCGACATCACCCTGCTGTCGAGCGGTATCTACACCGCCATGGTCACCACCGTCGGCGGTCTTATCGTGGGTATCCTCGCCTACTTCGGATACAACTACCTTTCCTCCAGCATCAACAGCCTGGTCTTCAAGATGGAGAGCGCCACGATCGAGTTCATGGACCTCCTGCACGAGCCCGCAGGCGACGACGAATAGGACAGCCCCCGGCCAATAGGTCCGGACCAATCTCCGACAAACTACCAAGAGCCCAGTAATCAATATAATATGGCTATCAAGAGAACCACGAAGGTGCTTTCGGAAATGTCGATGTCCTCGATGACGGACATCGTGTTCCTTCTGCTCATCTTCTTCCTCGTGACCTCGACGCTGGTGAACCCCAACGCCCTCAAGCTCCTCCTCCCGAAGAGCACGGGCCAGGTATCCGCCAAGGCCACGGTCAGCGTCTCCATCAAAGACTGGGGAGACGACACATACACCTACCACATCAACGGCAACGAGCAGCCCGTCAGCTACGAGCAGGCGGAGGATGAGATCGTGGGCCTTCTCCAGAGCGAGGAGGATCCGACATTCTCCATCTACTCCGACGAGACCGTGCCCGTCCGAGAGATCGTGGGCATGATGAACATCGCCAAGCGCAACCACTACAAGGTGATCCTGGCGACTCAGCCGGAATGACGGCAGAAGCTTTGAAACAGATTCCCCCGCAAAGGGGGATGTCACAAACAGAGTGAAATGAAAGAATACATCCGCGAAAGGGAAAAACAGGAGAAGACCTCCAGGATGGTCGGGGCCGGACTGGCCGCCGGCATCTCGGTCTGCGCCATCCTGTTCTGCTCCTTTACGGGATTCAAATACATCTACCCGCCGCCGCAGGAGAACACCTTCGTGATCGACTTCACCGAAGAGGTCGAGACCGTGGTGCAGCACCGCCGGGGCAACCAGCCCCAGGCCGAGGAGATCGACCGCACGAGGCCGATCGAACTGGTACAGAGGAGCGAGTCGCCCTACGAGGCCCGCACCACGCAGAACCTCACTCCCGCTACGGCGCCGGACCCCCACGGGGACGTAGAAGTCCCCACGCCTCCCGAGGAGCCTAAGCTCGACCCGCGCGCGGCATTCCCCGGCATGGCCAAGAAAGACACCACCCTCACCGCCCCGCACTCAGCCTCCGAGGCTTCCGCCACCTTCAAGGCCGGGCAGCCCGACGGCAATACCGACAAGGGGCAGACCACGGGCGCACCCAACGCCCACCTCAAAGGCCGCAACGTAGTGGGGACACTTCCAAGGCCCGCCTACGGCGTGCAGGAAAGCGGAAAAGTCGTAGTGACTATCTGGGTGGACAATTACGGCAACGTCACGAAGGCCCAGGCGGGAGCCGAAGGCACCACCGTGACCAGCAAGGAGCTCTGGACCGCCGCGCGCAATGCGGCCATGAAGACCCATTTCAACCAGAAGGCGGACGCTCCCGCACTGCAGCAAGGTACTATAACCTATATATTTACATTGGAGTAGTGGTGTGAACCACGAAATTTTATCTTAAAACTGCCGAAAGGCACAAAGAAAATGGAAGACAACAAGAATGGCGGCTATTCTGCAGAAGGCAGGAAGCTCAGGCCCAGAAAGAAAGTCTCCTTCGCGACCAGCGAAGGCAGAAGTGACTACGGTCACCGCAATGATGGCGAACACAGGAATTACGAAGGGAGTGAACGCCGTACGTACAACAAGCCCTATGGCGAGCGTCGCAGTTATGGCGACGGCGAGCAGCGCCGCAGCTACGGCTCCGGCGAGAGGCGCCAGGGCGGAAACTATGGCGAGCATCGCAATTACGGCGAAGGCGGCGAGCACCGCTCTTACAACAAGCCCGCCGGCGAGCGCCGCAGCTACGGCTCCGGCGAGCAGCGCGCCTACAACAAGCCCTACGGCGAGCGTCGCAGCAACGGCGAGGGCGAGCACAGGAGCTTTGGCAAACCTTCATACAACAGCTACGGAGAAGGCGGCGAGCACCGCTCTTACAACAAGCCCGCCGGCGAGCGCCGCAGTTACGGCGAAGGCGGCGAGCGCAGGAGCTACGGCAAGCCCGCGTACAACAGCTACGGCGAAGGCGGCAAGCGGCCGTACGGCGGCCCCCGCAAGCCTTACGGCCAGCAGGGGCCCAAGCCCGTCCGCGGCAAAGGCCGCAAGAAGGATCCCTTCTTCGACGAGCGCGCCTAAGAGGGCATCAACCGCATGATCGAGCGCAGGCCCAACATCGACAACGCCCAGTTCTCCGACAACGACTACGTACCCACCCCGATCCAGAACGAGATCCGCCTCAACAAGTTCATCGCCAATTCCGGCGTATGCTCCAGGCGTGAGGCCGACACCTTCATCCAGGCCGGCGTAGTCACCGTCAACGGCGAGGTCGTCACCGAGCTCGGAACCAAGGTCAACGTCCTCACCGACGACGTCCGCTTCAACGGCGAGCGTCTCAAGGGCGAGGAGAAGGTATATATCGTGATGAACAAGCCCAAGGGCTATGTCACCACCTCCAGCGACCCCCATGCAGGCAAGACCGTCATGGACCTGCTGAAGGGCTGCGACACCCGCGTATTCCCCGTAGGACGCCTGGACAAGGCCACCACCGGAGTGCTGATGTTCACCAACGACGGCGAGATCGCCGAAAGGCTCACCCATCCTTCCTATGACAAGAAGAAGATCTACCAGGTGATCCTCGACCGCGAGCTCTCCCAGGAAGACTACCACAAGATACTCGCAGGCGTAGAGATCAGC
>ODAI013265191.1_pt1 | contig 11599 bp, 4 predicted proteins | sample 1539321 | NCBI WGS metagenome assembly ODAI01 (sample SAMN02144231, study PRJEB22623) | gut metagenome | biome: sheep rumen | host: Ovis aries | place: New Zealand
ACTTGTTACACACCATTCGTGCCGTGGATGACAGTGTCTATGCCCATTCGTTGAATGTCGCCTTGGTATCCCGTACCATCGGACGTTGGTTACGCCTCTCCAAGGAGGACCTGAATGTGTTAACGCTTGCAGGCCTGCTGCACGACATCGGTAAGCTCTCCATTCCGGAAGAAGTTCTGAATAAGCAGGGCAAGCTTACGGACGAAGAATTCGACATGATTCGTCAGCATCCACTGACCGGTAATCGTTTGTTAAAAAATATACCGGGCATCGATCGCCGCATTCTATCGGCCACCCTACAGCATCATGAACGTTCCGACGGTTCCGGTTATCCGCGACACTTACAGCAGGACGAGATTGATGACTTTGCCGCCATTGTTGCCATTGCCGATGTATACGATGCCATGACTGCAGCCCGCACCTACCGTGCGCCGCTGTGCGCCTTCCAGGTAATTGAATCCTTCGAGCGGGACGGCTTCCAGAAGTACAATCCGAAGTTCATCCTTCAGTTCTTAGATCATATTGCATCCGCGTATCAGAACGGACGAGTCGTTCTCTCGGACGGACGAAGCTGTCGTGTGATTTATATCAATCATCGCACGCTTTCCAAACCAATGATTCAGTTCGATGATGGCTCGGTTATTGACTTATCTCTACAGAAGGATTTACACATCACATCCGTTTTATAATTGCCATAAAAATAGCAGGAACCGATTTCGGCTCCTGCTATTTTTTAGTGTATTCTGATATCTGTTAACGCTACCTGGTCTCCGGTCAGCGCAACATAGAGCTTCTTCGCACCATCCAGAATTGTGGTTGTATTCTCCAATGCCACCCCCTGGTTTGTTGTTTTTACCACAACCTTACTACCACGCTTGGAGATTTGTACCATAACGTCTATGCCCTCTTTATTCGCTTTCTTCCAGTCGTTCCAACTCGTGAATTCTTCTGTTTTCTTCATGGACATATGGTTCTTCGCACAATCTTCTTCTCCGGATATCTCTCCATTGAGCTTCACCATTGCATATTCATGATAATGATCTCCGAAAACCTTCCCATCGTCGGATGAAAAGATTAGAATATACGGGCAATGCCATACAAGAGATGCCGATGGCAGACTCATGGTATGGAATTCTACCTTCATACCGTCTTGAATCTCGACTCCCTCGGTAGATGCTGATCTCGTCTGGTCAATCTGGAGATTCGGAATATCGGATTCCAGACGGTCAATGTAATTCACATCGGCAACAATCTTCTGGATATCATCTTCTACATAGTTTCGTCCCGTTTGCTTAATTTCAATATTTGTAATCAAGCAGTGTTCGCCGGTTAAGCCAATATAGGATGCCTTGGAGCGATCGGTTAATGCCGCTATCAATTCCACATGGTAATTCACGCTCTCCATTCGAATGGCAATGTGATCATCGTACCGCCCTGCAATAATTTCATATTGATTTTCCGGCACGACCTCTTCGAGCGTATTCTTTGGCGTTGCCTGCGCCACCATATTTCTGGCTGCTGTAGTAACAACATGGCCGTCAAACCATACTTCTCCATATTCCAGATACTGATACGCGTCAATGGTTTTTGCGTCCGTATGTACACGACGGTCATAGGAATCAAACAATACAATGGACGGCGCCCAAAACTCTTCCGGATTTTCTCTTTGATCCGTACAATAGAACTGAATGCGTACTTCCTCTCTTGAAATCGGAATACCCACAGACACATGCTCTCTGTATTCCTTACACGTAAGCTCCTGTTCTGCCTCCGCCAGGTTCTCCTCCTCATGCTTCACATATTCCATATCCATTAAGTGGATCATCATCTCTGCATACTCCGGATCGAACTGGCTTCCGGAACCCAGCACCAGTTCCTCGCGCACCACCGGATGCGGCAGCGGGTCATGGAACCGCTTCTTGGACGTCATGGAATCATACGCGTCCGCAACCGCGATAATCCGCGCAATATCCGGTATGTCTTTGCCACTTCTGCCTTCCGGATATCCGCTTCCGTCATAGTGCTCATGGCTATATAATACGCCTTCCCGTAAGAATGGATATTCATGAATACCCGAGAGAATCTCGCCGCTTAATACCGGCTTCATTTTCATGATTTTGTATTCTTCATCCGACAGGCCATCCGTCTTATTCAGAATATAGTCCGGAATACCGATGGTTCCCACATCGTGCAGCAGCGCTGCATAGTAGACTTCTTCGCATTCCTCTTCCGTTTTTCCGGTTTCTTTTGCAACCTGCATTGCATAATTCGCAACTCTTGTCGAATGTCCCTCCGAGTAAGAATCGCGCTTCTCGATAGCTCTTACGAAAGCCATCGCCGTCTCATCAAAGAGACGTTTCATACTCTTCTTCTCTTCCTGCAACTGCGACATCTGTATCGCATGCGCCTTCATAACCGTCTCATTGATATCCAGATACGCAAATACATACATGAGAATGGATACAATAACCATCGCCATATTTACGATGGATATTCCGTATAGGAAAATCTGCAGGATTCCTACCACGATCGGTACAAATATATACATCGTCAGCGCCATAAAAATCCATTTACTAAATGCCTTCCGATACTCCACAATAACCGTAAACTGAATCAACGGGCACAAAATAGGAATGATATATGCAATCAAAAATCCGCTACCTCGATGATAGATATTGTTCGCGTCAATATAGAAATACAGCCCGGTATAGTGGGACAAAATAGAAAGCAACATTCCCATCACGGACGCAACCGTTGAGAACTTCAGTCGGCTCGGAATACGTTCCGACTTACCTTCCACCTGCACCAGATCCATCAGATACAGATTGAACGCCAGTACAACCTGCGAGGTCAGGAAGAACACCAAGGTATTGCTCCATTGCACCAGAAGATGTGCATACTGACCGGTTCCTCCGCGGAATACGTAGGCTTCTCTGTCACAATACAATAGAAACGTCGCCGTCAGCTCCATGAAAATCAGAATCCATTTTCTTCGTTTGGATAGGAATCTGGTCAACAGAAGCAAAGCAGCAATGGTTAAGCACGCCGCCGAGAGTCCCAGCATAATATCCAGTTGGTGTATTTTTATGAACTCATACATGTATGATTGCTCCTTTGTCTATCATTGTTTATGTAATACAAAGAACTCTTTTAGTTTTTCCAACAATTCTTCCCGCTGGATGGTTTTCAAAAAATAGCCTTCCGGACGCAAGGCAACAACCGCCATCACACTTTCTTTGTCACTTTTTCCCGTAAGAAACATGACCGGAATGTGCTTCGTCTCTTCTTCGCTTCGCAGCATCTCCAACACTTGAGGCCCGCTGGTCACCGGCATTTCGTGATCCAAAAGAATCAAATCCACCTTGTTCTTGCTTAGATACTTAATGGCCTGCATGCCGGAATTGGCCATGGCAACCTTATAATCTTCCTTCAGCCACTGGCGCACCAGATTCAAATACCCCGGGTCATCGTCCACGATGAGAATGCTCTTCTTGAACTCTCCAAGCGCCATTTTCTTGAAGTAATCTCCTACCGTTTCCACAAATTCTGTATTATCCACCGGACGGACAAAAACCGTATAAACAAAGCTCTCCGATATTCGTTCCACCACATAATGGAAATCATCTGTTTCTCCAATGAGGATCATGCATCCCCCACGCTCCTCCATATTGTCCGCCAGAAAGTGAAGTACTTCATCGGGCGGTCGGTTTCCATCATCCATGAAAAGAACCAGCAATTGATTATCTTTCCATTTGTCATTAATGGCATTGATTTTTAGCGGCACATATTCGCAAGTATAACCTGCTTCCTCCACCTTTTTGGCTAGGACACGGATTATAAAGGACTCCTTTTCCCCCAGAAAAATCACTTCACTTGCCTTCATACACTTCTCCCATTGTTACATTTTCTTTTGAAGCAATGTCTCCAGACCGTCCCAGTCAAAGTTGCGAAGGCCATTTTGCATCTCATTGACCAGCGCTTCATCCTCTTCCGGCAACCTGTGTTCCTTCAATTGATCCAGAATCATTTCTACTGCATCGTAATCCATCTGTGGAATCATATCGGCCAGTGCCTCATATGCATCTTTCAAATCATCTTCGGTAATCGGCTCCTTGTCAGCATCATCCACATCTGTCTGCTTTATTCTTGCCAGTCGCTCCTTGTACGATAAATATTCGTTCATCATCGGCCCGTTGTGTTCATCGATGTAGTCTCTATCGCCCTGATTGCCGGCCATTTCCAAATCTGCCGTCATTTGGGACAGTGCTGCCGCACCAATAATTCGGGCAGAACTCTTCAGCGCATGAACCTTAATGGTATAGAGTCGTATATTGTCCGACTCAAAGGCATCCGAAATAACCTTCGCATTGCTGTCGATGGTGTCATAGAATAACTGCAAAGAGAATACCAGATTCATAATTCCACCGGAATTCTTGATACCCTCTTCCACATCAATTCCTTCTGTCTCGTAAATCCAATTCATGTTATCCGGCATCTCAGTTACTTCTTCGAAGCCCATCGTCTCATCCGGCTGTTCCATCATAGATTCCGGAAGATGTTTCATAATGGTCTTCTCTAGGACGTCGGAATCCACCGGCTTCGCCAGATAGCCGTTGAAGCCCTTGGACTTATAGAATTCTTCTCCGGCCATGGAGTTAGCTGTCAAAGCATATACCGGAAGGTCTTTATTGAACTTTCGAATCTCGGCAACAGTTTCCACACCATCCATGCCTGGCATCATATGATCTAACAACACCACATCGAAGTGGTTGTCCTTAATCATATCCAATGCATCCTCTCCGCTCTGTGCCGTTGTAACAAATACCTTCGTTGCCTTTAATAACCCCTTAATGACATTCAAGTTCATCGGATTATCATCCACGACAAGAATATCTGCATCCGGCGCGATGAACTTCGGTACGTATGGTCCGTGGGCTGTCTTTGTCTCATCATGTTCGATGAATGCTCCCAATGGCGTATCATCTATAATTTTCTGATCCACAGTCAAAATGAATTCCGAGCCTTCTCCATATACGCTCTCACACCAAAGGTTTCCGTTCATCAGCTCCGCGAACTTTCTGGAAATATCCAGACCGAGTCCGGTACCCTGAATCGCGCTGTTTCGCTCTTCATCCAGACGCTCATACGCTGTGAAGAGTTTCTCCATATCCTCTTCCTTCACACCCATACCGGTGTCCTTCACAGAGAATCGAAGACTTGCTATCTCGCCTTCTCTCGCATCCATAGAAACGGATAACACAAAACCACCAATATCTGTGTATTTTACTGCGTTGGTAAGCAAGTTCAGCACCACTTGCTTAATCTTACCCATATCTCCGTACAATCGCTGGGGCATCACTTCATCCACAACCACATCGAAGCTCAACTGCTTCTCTGTACTACGAACACGAATCATGGAAACGATCGACCGAAGCATATCCGCCACATCATATTCCTGCTCCACCAAATGCATCTTTCCGGATTCAATTTTTGACATATCCAACAAGTCATTGATTAATCCAAGCAAGGACTCTGATGCATTTCGAATATCAAATGCATAATTCATCATGGAAAGAAAATATGGCTTCGGGACGCCGGTTGCATCCTCACGCATGACCATCTCATTCATACCCATAATGGTGTTAATCGGTGTACGAATCTCGTGAGACATATTCGCCAAGAATCTGGACTTGGCCATATTCGCGCGCTCAGCCTCCTCTTTGGCCTGCCGAATCTCTTCATACTGTCTGGTGACCACCGTTCCGTGCATAACTCGATATACGATGTATCCTGTTGCCAAAGCCAAGCACGCAAGAAGCAGTAATCGAATCAACAACAGCTCTAACAATCGCGGCACCTTGCGAATATGATAGACATCATCCTGAAGCACTCCACCGGTAACCTTATCCAAAATCTGCACATGTAAGTTGTAATCTCCGTATGGCAAATCCGTATACTCCAGCTCCGACAGATCACTACGGTTCGCTGTAATACCATCATCCGGGCCATCTTCCAGATACAGATGAACCAATGGATTCACCATAGTGTAATCCATAACGGATGCTGCAATCTGAATACGCCCTCGCGAAGCCGGAATGCGATACATCCCCTCTTCGTTTATGAAAATACGCTCATTATCACAAGTGACAGAACGCACACCCGTCTTGATACGCTCACTGGTCTCGTAGTATTCTTCGATGTTGACACGAATGACCCCCTCCCTACCGGGGATATATAGGTTACCATCCTCATCCTGCTGACTATAGGAATTGCTGGTCACTGCATATGGCATACCGTTCTGAATGGTATACAGGCGATAATCCTCCACTTCGTTTTTCATAAGTTGTTCCGCACTAAGCGTATACAAACCATAGGAAGAAAGAATCCATGCATTATCATTTTGGTCAAAATAAATGTCATAATTGTTATTGTACGGAAAGGTAGTAATCTCCGTCATAGATTCCTCACCCGTCATATACAGAATGGAGTTCGAGGTAATAACCCACGTAATACCGTGGGCCGAATCCTCTTTAATCCGAAGGATGACATCACTGGTTAATCCGTCATCCCGGTTGATATTCACAACTTCATTCTCCGCAATGGCATATATTCCACCACCGTCAGACCCTGCGAGAATCACGCCATCTTCCCGTTCCATCAGCGTCAAAAACACGGTATTGCTAATGCCATCCTTCACACCAACCGTACGAACGACGCTTCCGTTTTTAATGAGCGCAAGACCACCGGTGGTTCCTGCCAACACACCACCACTTCGGGACGGAATCACACAACGCACATGATTGCTCGGCAATCCGTTCTCCTCGGTATAAGAAGTAATACTTCCGTCCACGCCATAACATACCAATCCCAAATCATTGGTATAAGTTGCAATCCATAGATTTCCGGCGTTATCCTCTGCCATGCAACGCACACGGCAGTCCGCCAAATATTCGGTCAACGCATTTTCAACAATCGTATTATGGGAACTAATCACCTGTAATCCCGCATCGGTACCGACATAGAGATCTCCTTTGTAACGATACGTTGCATTTGCAACCACTCCTTCGACTCCTAGTGATGCCGATAAGTCAACAAAGTTGTTCGTTACCAGCTTCATAGCCCCCTGCGTAGAAGATGCCATCCATAGATTCCCCTGATAATCCGATGTAGTCATCTCAATCCCACTGTTTAACGGCACATCTTCCAGCAGATGGAACCCATTGTACTCATCCAGGTATCCCACCTGTGTAGACGAAGATATCCAGAATCGTTCACAGTCATAGCTGATCCAATGAATAGAATCCAGCGGTGCTACATCAATTTTCTTCAGACGATCCACCGTCTCCCCGAAGGCTCCGTAATAGACCTCTCCTTTCTCTGTGCCAAAGTACAACATCCCTTTATTATTCGGATCCACCGAAAGAGTCGAGATATTAGACACACCAAGGTCTGCGCTTTGATAGATTTCTGTCACTACGCCGTCTTCAATTGCGAAGATTTTACCCCCGGAAGCCTGTCCATATACAACACCGGAATCGTCCGCATCCAATTTCAGAACACGTTCTCCATCTAACTCATCCTCATACATCGGACGAAGCTGATTATCCGGGTCAACATAGCAGATACCGGTGGTTGTTCCAATATAAACATTGCCCTCGTCGTCTTCGGAAAAAGCACGAATAGAAGAAGACGGCAAGCCATCCTTGTAGGTATAATGCGTCTGCTTATCGCCGTCTACTACTACAACCCCATTGTCGTTGGTCGCAACCCAGATACGCCCCTTACTATCCTCAAAGAATCCACGGGCGCTCGTCATTCCATAAGATGTGTCTAGTCTTTCGAAGGCAGTTCCGTCATAGCGAATGACTCCACTGTATCCTCCAATCCAGATACTTCCATCCGATGCGCCAAGTAAAAACATTGCATCGGATGTTGGCAGACCATTGGACGCATTATACACTTCCGTTGTATATCCAACGTTTGGAATTTGTCCGGTAGCCGCATATCCCCCACCAAAAGAAGCAACGTCTTCCTCCACAGTTGCCGACTCGTCTGATGACTGAGCCGCTTTCACTCCTACTATGAGCGAATTCCATTGTAATACACAAAAAGCGAATGTCATCGCAACCACAGTTGCTCTGACTCGATGTTTTCTTCTCTCCACTGCTACCCTCCGTCTACGCTTTTGGATTGTATTTCTTCAGCACAAGTTTTACTTCCGGTAAGGCATCCATAAACGCCTCTACACACTTAGGATCAAATTGTGTTCCGGAACCTTCCTGTATCATAGACAATGCCTCTTCCAGCGAAAATGCCGGCTTATATACACGCGGTGACGTCAAAGCATCAAACACATCAGCAACTGCCATAATACGCGCCGACAGCGGGATAACCTCTCCATGCAATCCTTCCGGATACCCTTTGCCATCCCACCTCTCATGATGATAGGCTGCCATATTACGTGCTTCCTTCAGATAGTTCTCGCCCTCCACCGTGCTAATCGCCTTCTCCATAATCTTTTGTCCGTAGGTGGTATGCGTCTTCATAATCTCATACTCTTCATCCGTAAGCTTCCCCGGCTTATTCAACACCTGATCCGATATATTGATTTTGCCAATATCATGTAGCGGCGCTGAACGTACTACATCGGACATGAATTTCGGTGTCAGTTTCTCTGCATAATAGCCCTTGCGTTTTAGGCTTTCCGTTATGATTTTTACATAGGCAGCTGTTTTCTGGATGTGGGATCCGGTATCGGAATCACGATTCTCCACCAAATCCGCCATGGTAATAATCAATCCATCCTGCATCTTCGCGGTATTCTCCGCAAATCGATTCAACCCACGCAATTGCTCTGTTTGGTTCGCCGCCAAATTGCAAATATCCCGATAAAGCGTTTCTACCTCGTCTCCTGTCCGAATATCCAGTAACCGAATGTTTCTGACACTCTCATCCAACTTCTGTTGGTCAGTGCCTGCGGCAATAATCTCTTCCACTGCCATCGTTATTGCATTAATCGGATATACCGCATGTATACCGGTAATCCAGAGACCATATGCCATAATCAGTATGAAGAATCCGGACATAATCAATACAACTCTAAGTACAAAATCCTTCAGATAATCCGCCAAAAAATCTACCGAGGCATCCGCTCCCGCATAAGCTACGCATTTGCCGTTTTCGTCGCGAATTGGATAGTAAGCCGTCATTAACCAGCTCCAACGATCATTATTCTCAATGATTGGCAATTCCTCGCCGGCTAGTAACGCCGGCAAATATGGGCGAAATGCATCTTCAATTGGAACTCGCATTCCGGGATCATACGGATCGTTGAGATCTGCTTCTGTGCTAAGGTCCTCCAACTCCGGCAAGTCAAAAACAAACGTCACATACTCTTTGTCTATCGTTACCACATATAAATATCGCACCCCGGATGCATTTGCGCGAATGCGCATCATCGTATTCCGTGTTTCCTCATATCCCGGAGCGGACTCTCCCCGTCGAATATATTCTTTGATCATAGTGGGATCTACCACCGATGCCGTGAATTTTGCCGCATTTAGCGCAATTTCCGTTTTTTCTGCTTTGGCATTGTCAAAATACAACCGGACTCCAATCCATCCCATAATAATAACAAGTACCATAGACGCGCTAATCAACATTGTAGCCATACGTTTTCGCAACGATCTTCCTGCAGCATCGCTCAAGGCATCCATACGCTTCATTTCTTCCTGGTTAAGAGGTCTTTGTCTCCAGCCGCTGTTACGGATGCGTTCCTGAATCTCTGATGGCACGAAGCGCAACCCAATTAATACTACGCCAAGAGAAATCCCCTTATCCAGAAGGTTTAAAAGAATATTAACGATTTCGAATTGTGCGAATCTCATCCAGGAAGAAGAGATATGGAAGGACTCCATCAAAGCCCGAATCGACTCATTCTGCGGATAGCCTAATAGCCCCCACTGAATAGCGCCGGAGATTAGACCACAGCCGACACCCACCACCGCAATGAACCAAACCATGCTACGGGCACGTTCGAAACTACGGTTGCGAATAAACCAGGCCGAATAGATTGCAATTAATGCGTTGACAATACCAAAATAAGCCGCCTCCGAATTAAAAAGCATACAGATTGTGTTGGTAAGAACTGCCGTAAAAATGCCCGGAAACAGCCCCCCTACCATAGCAACTCCCATAGTACCAATTGTATCCAGGTACAACGGCCACTCCATCGCATACACGAAATAGGACAATCCCACATTTATTGCAACTCCAAGTATTACGGAGCAAGCACGCATGACACTATCTTTGTAAGCACTTCTTGCTTGAGTCATAGTTTCTTATTCCTCCAATACAAAAGCCCGAAAAAGAGCCTGTATCTTATAAACAGACCCCTTCTCGGGCATAGTTCAATCCAATAATATTTTGACAGAGTAATTCCAGGTACGCTTCGCATTATGCGAAAAGCCGGTATTTACTTTTCTTCCAACACAAACGAAAGCTGCGAAACACAGCAAATACATTATACCCATAGTTATACCCTCTCTCGTGTTATTATACCATAACTGAAAAAAAAGCAAACAAAAAGACCCTTGTACAACAAGGGTCTTGAGAAATTCTTACGTTATGAAACCTTCAAAATAAACTTCTGAAGGTCATGCTCGTTGTCCACAAGCTCGATATTACCGCCCAATCCGCGAAGCTTCACCTCGAAGTCTTCGTATCCACGCTGGATGTAATAGATATCATCTACTACCGTAATACCGTCATGTGCTGCAAGTCCTGCAATGACAAGGGCTGCGCCTGCGCGGAGATCCGGAGCGGATACTCTTGCGCCGGTGTAGTGATCCACGCCGGTAATAATAGCAATATTGCTCTCAATCTTCACCTGAGCACCCATACGAGCCAACTCATCCACATACTTAAAACGATTATCCCAGATGCTCTCGGTTACCGTACTGGTTCCTTCTGCAACTGCCAATACAACCGCCATCTGTGGCTGCATATCCGTCGGGAATCCAGGATATGGCAATGTGGTAACCGCCGTATGACGTAATGGCATATCTTCCGCAATAACGCGAACTGCATCATCATATTCCACCACCTTACATCCGGCCTCCACCAGCTTCGCGGTGGTTGCTTCCAAATGCTTCGGTACGACATTCTTCACTAAGATATCACCATGTGTGACAGCTGCCGCACACATGAAGGTTCCGGCTTCAATCTGATCCGGAATTACAGAATACTCGGTTCCGTGCAAACGTTCAACGCCTTCGACACGAATCACGTCGGTTCCGGCACCACGGATGTTGGCACCCATACTGTTCAAGAAGTTGGCTACGTCAACGACGTGTGGTTCCTTGGCCGCATTCTCGATTACCGTCTTGCCCTTGGCCATGGTTGCAGTCATCAAAATATTGATGGTTGCACCAACGGATACCTTATCCAAATAAATATGGCTACCAATCAGCTCATCGGCACGGGCAGAGATCAAACCGTATCCGGTATCCACCTCAGCTCCAAGTGCCTTAAAGCCCTTAATATGTAAGTCAATCGGTCTGCTACCGATGGCACAACCACCCGGAAGCGCTACCTCTGC
>ODAI012709375.1_pt1 | contig 11598 bp, 6 predicted proteins | sample 1539321 | NCBI WGS metagenome assembly ODAI01 (sample SAMN02144231, study PRJEB22623) | gut metagenome | biome: sheep rumen | host: Ovis aries | place: New Zealand
CCGTCCTCCAGCGGGACAGGCTGGATATAAATAAGGGCACACAGTGTGTCCGTAAAAGGACAATAAGTACCAACTATTCTCACCGAAGGTAATCTTACCAACTTTTTTCACTGACTGGAAGGAAGTAATCTTAATCCAATAATAAATATGGATAAAGGTATGACTGAAAAATAATTTATTGGGACAATTATTGGTAATTGTTGGTAATTATTGTTCTTCTCCAGCCGAACAGGCTGGATATATATTAGTGCACACAGTGTGTGCTTGGAGGACAATAATTACCAATCTTAATCCAATAATAAATATGGATAAAGATATGGTTGAAAAAGAATTTATTGGAACAATTATTGAAAATTATTGTCCTCACAACAGATGAATAGGCTGAGAAAACAGAATGTGCGTGGAAGTACTTAATAATTATATAATAAAAGTGAAGAAGACGATATTTGGGTTTTTATGTCTGTGTGGCAGTATGACGGTATCAGCGCAGAAACTGACGCTGGAAAGTGCCATAAGGATTGCACAGGAAAATTCGTATGATGCCATGATGGCAAAGTACTCTTTCTTGGCGAGTTACTGGACGTACCGGTCATTCAAGGCAGAACTGTTGCCTTCGATGAACCTTAATGGTGGTTTGCTGAATTTTGACCATTCACTTGTGTCTGTCCGTAACTATGAGGACGGTCAGGTGGCGTATGTCAATAATAACTCCATGAACAACTACCTCACCTTGTCTGTGGATCAGCAGATTGTTGCAACGGGAGGTACGGTGTCTCTCCAGTCATACCTGTATAGGCTGGATCAGTTTGATTATAATCAGACAACATATAATTCGCAACCACTTCGTATAAGTTATACTCAACCGCTCAAATCGTTCAATTCCCTTAAATGGGAAAAGAAGACGGCACCAATTAAGTATCAGATAGCTCAGAAGGCATACGCATCATCCATGCAGGATGTGACTATAAGAGTGACAAGTCTGTTCTTTAATGTTCTTTCTGCCCAGTCTGACTACAAGCAGAGTGTATCAACGCTGAAGGACAGAGAGGCTCTTCTTGACATAGCCAAGGCACGTCTGAATCTTGGTACAACGACCAAGAGCGAAGTACTGCAGATGGAGTTGTCTGTACTCAACGCAAGGATGTCTGTGAACAAGAACAAGCAGAACCTTGATGATGTGATGTACAATATGTTCTCTTATCTCAGGGTCTCCGATTATAATGATGCGGAACTTGTCCCTCCTTATTCCGTTCCAGAAATCATACTGAGTGTAGATGAGGTCATACAGAGGGCGATAACGAATTCTTCGCACACTCTGGAACAGAAGCAGCAGATGCTTGAGGCAGAGAAGAGCCTCGCACAGGCAAAGTCGAACAAAGGACTACAAATGACAATAAGGGGTGAGGTCGGTTTCACTCAGACAGCAAATGCCTTTGCTGATGCATACAGGAAACCTATGGATAATGAGATTGTAGGTCTGACCCTTTCGTTGCCAATCTTCGACTGGGGTGTGAGCCGTGGACGAGTGAAGATGGCACAGGCACGTCTTGAGGTGGTGCGTACTCAGCAGGAGCAGGCACATCTCGACTATGTACAGGCATTAAGGAAAAAGGTGTTACAGTTCAATCTTCAGCCAATACAATGTCGTGATGCCCTTCGTGCACAGGAGATTGCAGAAGAGCGATATGAGATTATGCGCAAGAGATTTGAAACAGGTTCTGTGTCTGTTACTGACCTGAATACTGCACAGCAGGAGATGGAATCGGCGAAATACCAGTATATCAACCAGCTCAACACATTCTGGAATGACTATTATTCGTTGCAGAAATCCACTCTGTATGACTGGATTAAGAAGCAGGATATTGAATACGAGTATGAGAGACTGGTAAAGTAAGAACAGGCCGGGCTGGAACGTTGTCAATAGTGAAAAGTGAATAGTGAACCTTTAGCTCGACGTAGTCAAAAGTGAAAAATCAATTTTACTCTGTTTGCTCTCACTTCCGCTAAAACTTAAGAACTTAAACACTCACAGTACTTCCGCGAGAACCTAAAAACCAAAAAACTTAAGAACTTACAAACTCAAAACTTAAGAACTAACAAACTTATGAAGAAGATATATATACTTATGGCTCTTGTGTCGTTGATGGCATGTAAGGGCGGTGAAGAAAATAAAGAGGAAGAATCAATCGACATTCAGGAAGAGGCAATAGTGGATGTCGATACTATGTCGTTGAGGCTACAGACTTTTCAAAAGCAGTTGCTCTGTAATGGTAAGCTTGGAGCTGTACAGAGGGCTGACCTCATGTGTCCTAACCAAGGTACGATGCTTGAGAAGGTTCTTGTAGTCAATGGTCAACGTGTGTCAAAGGGTGCTGTACTTGCCATTTCAGATATGCATGAGAAGTCACAGGCTCTTGACCGTGCCAAGCATGACCTTGAACGTTCGAAGGTGGAACTTCAGGACAAACTGATAGGGCTTGGCTATGACGGCAACCTTAATAATGTACCTGCAGAAGTGCTCAAGCGTATGGAGATTACGAGTGGCTACTATAGTGCCAAGTTCTCGTTGGAGTCTGCCAAGAAGGCTTTAGCCGATTGTAAACTGATTGCGCCATTTAGCGGAAGGATTGCCAATCTTGAGGCTCATGCCTTCCAGAATGGCAGTAAGTTCTGTACACTTATTGATGATTCTTCTTTCGATGTTGAGTTCAAGATACTTGAAGCCGAGCTGTCCTTTGTGAGCAAGGGACAGAAAGTCAAGATATCACCTTTTGTCAATAAGGACAACGAGTACGAAGGCGTTGTTGAGGAGATTAACCCAACGATAGATGACAAGGGACTTGTCAAGATAAAGGCAAGGATGAGGAACAGTTCAGCCAAGTTGATTGATGGTATGAATGTGCGTGTCATAGTGGAGAGTGCTGTGCCTAAGATGTATGTTGTTCCAAAGGAGGCAGTCGTTGAACGTGACGGCTATCATGTGGTGTTCATGTATGACAAGAAGACACAGCGTGCCGTATGGACATACGTTGACATAATGTACAGCAACCTCAACGAATATGCCATCACAGGATGTGAGCGCAAGGAAACAGAGATACACGAAGGAGACATTGTCATAACTTCAGGCAATCAGAACCTCGCTGATGATACACAGGTGAGGGCAAGCGAGACGGAGGAACGTTGAGAGAAGTATGTTTAGCGTTTAGAGACTTATTACAGTCTGCTGAAATCTTTAGATAAATTATTGTTCATACCGCTTCGCAATTTGGAACTATCATAATTGATTTGTGCGTGCTTTGCACGCTGTGGAATGACAATAATTTCCAATCTTACCAATAATTCATCCAATAATAACAGATTCTTTAATCGTGTGAATTTTTTTGAATATCAGATGAGTCACGTACAAATAATAAAATATGAAGAAACAATATATAACTATATTATTATCAAGCATATTATTGATTGGATGTGCAACAATCCAACCAGATGCAATATCTTTGGATTGCAGTTCGTTACAGAATGACCTAAGAGAAAACGACATTTGGAAGGACATAAATGCACGTATGATTGAAGTGGAAACAGAACAACCAATACAATATATTGAAGATTTCTGTTGCCAGGATTCTACTATGTTTGTTCTTACGATGGACAACAGATTGATAAGTGTAAATCTGAATACAGGCAAAAAGATAAAAGAAATCCACAGGATTGGTCATGCAAGGAACGAAATGGCAAGGCCTTTGTGCATAGATGCAGACGGACAGTTCCTTTATGTCTTTGATTCTGGTAAACGACAGTTCCAAGTACTGGATAAAGATATGAATTTCATTAAGAACATCCCTGCCAAAGGAGTTTTTAGAAATTTTATAAAGTGCAAGGAAGGTTTTATGTGCAGTATGTCTGTTGACGGCACAAATGTTTTGTTATTAGACAATAATGGCGAACAGAAATATGCGAAAAGGATTTCAAGCGTTAAAGGCGGTTCTATGAATTTGATGTCGGACGCAAAAACATTTGTGAAAGATATCGCAGGCAATATTTATGCCAAAGGAAACTATTCGGACTCTATTTATATTTGGGATGGAAAGGAATTAATCCTTAAATATGATATAGAGCTGGGAAAAAGGTATGCTGATAAAACCTCTACGGAGTTAGACAAAATAGATAATTCAGCTACTTTGTCGTATTGTGTATTGAGGAATAATTTGGTTTTCTCAACCATGATGAACAGAGTTATAAGATGGCATTTGTATGACCTTAAAAAGAATAATCATTTTGTTGGTGTTCCTGCAAGGATTAATGGTACTCCTTTCGGACCTAAATACCAAAATGGAAAGATTCTTGCTGACGTATTAATGAGAGAGCAAATCAGGAATGAAAAAAAAGAAAAGGTAGATGAACCGAACAAGTTCGTAATACTGTTGTATGAATATGTAGGGAAATAGTAATCTCCAACTTTAAGAAGTTGTTGACGGCAGAGCAATTTGCCCCAAAGGGGATTTGAATAGTATTTAAGAAATATCAGGTTAGAACATGCTCGCTTTAAGTACGGACTAAGTATAGACTAAGTACGGACGAATAACGGTCGAATAACGGACTAAGTACGGATAATTGTCAGGAAATGGGCAGTAAATGTGAAATTTGTAATAATCAAAACAAATAGTTGTGTTAAAGAACTTACTACATAGACCGATTGCGGTGACGATGATACTTATTGCTATTGTGGCAATAGGTGTATTGTCATTGACATATATTCCTGTGTCGCTGATGCCACAGATAGATATTCCGAAGATTACTGTACAATGTGTGAAGGCTGGTGCATCTGTAACGGAGATAGAACAGCAGATGATAGCTCCACTTCGTAGTCAGTTGTCTCAAGTGGCAGGGTTGAAGGATATCGAGTCGCAGTCAAGGATTGATGCTGGAACTATAACCATGACATTTGAGCCTGGTGCGGATATGGATATCCTGTTCATTGAGGTGAACGAGAAGATTGACCGTGCCATGAATGGTTTGCCTAAGGATATAGACCGTCCTAAAATTATAAAGGCAAGTGCGATGGATATACCTGCTTTCTATGTGGATGTGTTTTATAAGGATAAGACGGGGAAAAACGGCGATAAGAGGGTAGAGACTCGTGATGTACAGTCTGAGGCGGAAAGACAGGATGCCAATAATATGGAACTTGCTCAGTTGTCGAAACTGGTACGTAATGTCATTTCCAAGAGAATCGAACAGTTGCCAGAGGTAGCGATGGTAGATATCAGCGGTACGGTAGGCTCAGAGATACAATGCATACCAGATATTGAGAAGCTGGAGGCTATGGGAATGACTGTTCATGACATAGAGAATGCCATCAAGGACAATAATATCGTGCTTGGTGCTCTCAATGTGGTGAGTGGTATATATCGCTACACTATCCATTTTGATGCTCAGATATTGAATAAGGAGGATATAGAGAATATATATTTCCGTCATCAAGGTCGTATGATGCAACTGAAGGATGTGTGTCAGGTGATAGAGAAGTCCGCTGTGCGTAATGGTGTTGTGCATCATTATGATGTGGATGCCGTGTCCGTGGCTGTTATCAAACAGAATGATGCTCAGATGGAAGATCTTCAGAATGGCATGGATGCACTTGTGGAAAGCATGAAGACGGATTATCCAGATGTTGACTTCGCTATCACACGTGACCAGACTCAGTTGTTGACATATTCCATTGACAACCTCGAGTGGAACCTCATACTTGCTGCTGTATTGGCATGCATCATCTTGTTCTTGTTCAACAGAAGTTGGAAGACACCTCTACTTATCATCATCTCCATTCCTTTGTCTCTAATCCTCACGTTGCTATGTTTCTATGTGCTTGGCATATCACTTAACATCATCTCTCTATCGGGCTTGATTCTTGGTGTGGGAATGATAGTGGACAATGCCATCATCGTCATAGATAACATGAAGGATTATAGGGAAGGTACGGTAAGTTTCGATGACTTCATCGTCAAGCGTGTAAAGGAAGTATTCTTCCCGATGCTCAGTTCCGTACTTACTACATGTTCTGTGTTCCTTCCGCTCATATTCCTAAGTGGAACGGCAGGTGCTCTCTTCTATGATCAGGCTATGGGTGTTACGATAGCACTCTTTGCATCCCTTATCGTGGCATCATGGGTAGTACCTGTGTATTACTATAAGTTAGCACCTTCACGTTACAAAAAGAAGAAAGACGATGACAGACCCAAAAGAAGATGGAACAAGTGTTTGGCACGTTTGCCATTTGGGTTTAAGCCGAAATATAGTAGTAGAAATATCTCACTTTTCACTTTTCACTTTTCACTTGAACGTTGGCATTCAAAGTGTGAAAAGTGGACGTTGCGTCATGGCAGATTGTGCATCGGAGGATTCTTTGGCGCTCTGTTGCTGATTGCTGTGGTGTTCCAGTTTATCAAGAAGGAGAAGATGCCAGAGGTGGCACACGATGATGTGCTCGTTAATGTGGATTGGAATGCCGGCATATCTGTGGATGAGAATATGCGTAGAGTGGCAGAGATGCTTGATGTGGTGAAGAGTCATGTTGTCACTTCAACGTCAATGGTGGGTGCTCAGGAGTTTATCCTTTCGCACACAAAAGATATAACAAGTAGCGAGGCTATATTATATGTGAAAGGATATTCGGAAGAAGGTATCGACTCTCTGAAGTCAGAAATGGATGCTTACGTTACAAAACATTATCCTCAGGCAAAGGTTGAGTATGAGATATCGGGCAATATCTTTGACCTTATCTTCCAGACAGACAAACCATCACTTGAGATTCGCCTTTCACGTAAGGATGGCGGACGCCCTGACGTGACAGAGGCAAGTCTATATACTGATTCGCTACGAAGGATGTTTAGAGATGTGTCATTCCATACTGTACCGACGGAGAAAAATATTCAGTATGTAGCCAATCCTGAGAATATGGCATATCATGATGTGTCATACGGTCAGCTTTCTACACGTCTAAGTGAGATGGTGGGTAAGAGTCAGGTGTATGAGATTGCCAGTGGTGCACAGAGTGTTCCTGTGGTAGTCGGTTCGGATGTCAAGGCAGATGCTGAAGATGTTATTGCAGGCTATGTCAAGAACAGAAATGGCGTGGATGTCCCTATCTCTTACCTTGTGGATGTGACAAAGGTGGAGAACTTCAAACGTCTGTATGCAGGTACGGAAGGTGAGTATTATCCTGTCAAGATAGATGATATTGATGATGACAAGGCAGAAGAAATAATGGAAAGATGTGAGGAATTGTCATCCTTGCGTTCCGCTTTCCATGGTGATTATTTTGATTCGCGTGAGATGATTGGCGAATTGTCAATGATTCTCCTTGTGGCTGTCATGTTGCTCTACTTCATCCTTGCGGCTCAGTTTGAGAGTCTTGTGCAACCTCTCATCATCCTTTCGGAGGTTGTTCTTGACGTGAGTGTCGTGATGTTGGTTCTATGGGTCATCGGCGAGTCACTCAATATCATGTCCATGATTGGTATTGTGGTTATGAGCGGTATCATCATCAATGACTCCATTCTCAAGGTTGATACGATAAACAGAGAGCTCAGAATGAAGAATGAAGAACGAAGAATGAAGAATGAAGAATTGAGAATGAGAAATTATGCATTGATTAAGGCAATAATGATAGCGGGACAGAGGCGTCTCACTCCTATCATCATGACTTCTCTTACAACGATTCTGGCTCTTTTGCCTTTCTTGCATAAAGGCGACATGGGTTCTGCCCTTCAGTATCCGTTGTCTCTATCGCTTATTATAGGAATGATTGTGGGTACTATGGTGAGTCTTTTCTTTGTCCCTCTGGTTTATTTCTTAATCTATAGGAAGAGAGCATGAAACATTCATTCAGCATAATACTGACGATGTGCATACTGATGATTATCGGTATTGCCTTGATTCCTCGTCTGGACATCAGCAACAAGCCCCGTCCACGACAAGGAAAGACTCTTAATGTGTCGTATTCATGGGGTGGAGCTTCAGCCAAGGTGATTGAACAGAACGTTACTTCGCGTATAGAGGGATTGTGTGCTTCGGTCAATGGTGTTGAGAGTGTGTCGTCCAACTCATACTTTGGATGGGGACAGGTGACTGTCGAATTGAAGAAACAGGCATCTGTATCTGCTGTCAAGTTCGAGATTGCCTCACTCATCCGTCAGGTATATGGTAAGTTGCCTAAGGGTGTGTCATATCCAGACGTGTCGGGTGGTGAAGTCGTGACGAGTAAGTCGGAGAAGTCGCAGACACGTCAGATACTTTCATATACCATCAATGGAAAGAAGACGGATAATGAGATACGTAAGATTGTTGAGTCGGAACTAAAGCCCAAGTTAGAGCGTATAGACGGGGTGGCACGTGTCGATGTACAAGGCGGTACGTGGAAGTACATGGAGATTAGCTATGATGCTCGTACCCTATCACTATATGGAATAACGGCATACGACATTGAGGAGGCTATCCGTGTGTTTATGGGTAGGAACGTAATCATAGGTGATGTGATGCACACGGATGAGAATGGCGAGAGGTCACGTATATCATTGTTTCTTGCGGAAGAAGGCAAGTCGCTCGAAACGATTCCAATAAAGTCTATTGATGGTAAGATTGTCTATCTTAATAATCTTGCACGGTGTGAACTTAAGGATCACAAACCAAGCAGCTACTATAGGATTAACGGACAGAGCACCATCTATCTTAATGTGTTTGCTGAGCCAGACGTGAATATCAACACTGTGAGTGCTGATGTCAAGGCTTTGTTTGGTGATGATGGACATGTGAAGGTTAATGGCACAGGACTTTCGGATTTGCACTTCAATATGGTACAGGATGTTGCAGAGGACGAGTATGCGGAGTTCCGTACGCTTATCACTCGTAGTGCCATGTCTTTGGTTATATTGTTGCTGTTCGTGTACTTGTCACGCAGGAGCATCAAGTATTTCACCATCATAACCATTACGCTGCTTGCCAATATACTCATGGCGGTTATATGCTATTGTGTATTCGACATTCGTCTGCATCCGTTCTCAATGGCGGGTATCACCGTGTCGTTCGGACTTATCATCGACTCGACTATCGTGATGGTGGATCATTACAGCTATCATAAGGATTATAAGGCTTTCTATGGTATTCTTGGGGCTATGCTTACCACCATAGGTTCGCTTATCATCATATTCTGGTTGCCAGAACAACTGAAGAAGGAACTTTATGACTTCTCATGGATGATAATCATCAATCTTGGTATTGCCATAGTCGTGTCGGCACTGTTTGCTCCTGCTCTCGTGAGCAGGATGAAATATGAGTGTCGTCAAACAGGACATATACGCAACTATAGATTTGTGCATGCATGGGGACGTTTCTATAATGGATACTTGCGTATTGTGCAACACCGTATATGGCGGTGGCCTATTCTGGTAATGGTAACAGGTATATTTGCATGGTCGCTGTATTTGTTCATACAGACGATAAATACGAGCGATTACCATCGTGAGAAGGAACCTCCTGTGCTTCATATCCGTGGACAGATGCCTCTTGGTGGTAGTGTGCAGGAGCTTAATGAGAAGGTTCGTACTATCGAGGCTTTCTTGACAAAGTTCAAGGAGATAAAACGCTTTGATGCAAACCTTAGGCAGTGGGGTGGTGCAAGTATTACTGTAGAGTTTAAGCCTGAGTATCAGAAGACTTCGTTCCCATATCTTCTCGAGAACAAGGTTATTGGTAAACTTATCACTATCGGTGGTGCTGACTGGAGTACGTATGGTGTGAGTGACCGTGGATTCAGTAATTCACTCAATCTCCAGTACCGCAGCAACAGTATCGAGATTGCGGGTTATGACTACGACCGTCTCTATCGCTTTGCTGAGGATATGTGTCGTATAATGAGCAAGAACCCACGTGTACAGGATCTCTGCATACAGACTCCGGGTCATGAGAATCAGGAGGAGGAACTGTATATGGAATATGACTATGAGATGCTTGCCAACGATAGCGTGAGAATAAGTGATGTTCACAATGCCCTGCGAAGCATCCTCTCAGAGTCTAACATGGGCTATTGCCGTAATGAGAATGTGCGTAAGGATATTGTGCTTCATTCCAATAATATGGATGACTTCGACCTGTGGCAACTCGAAAACTCCTTTGTCAAGGTAGGAGGGCGTGACATACGTGTGTCAGACCTTATGAAGATAGGACATCGTGAAGCCAAGAACTGTATTCCTCGTAGGAATCAGGAATATGTGCTGCGTGTGGCATTTAATGTCCTTGGTTCATATACTTACACCAGCAAGTATGTGAAAGGCATAATGGACAAGTTTGATGCCAAATTCCCTGTAGGGTTCCGTTGCCTCAATCGTGACTATTATTGGGAACAGAGTGAGGGACAGCAATACTGGCTTATCGGGCTTGTTGTGGTCATCATCTTCTTTGTGTGCTGTATCATGTTTGAGAGTCTGTATCAAGCGTTTGTCATCATACTGCTCATTCCATTCTCCATGATTGGAATGTTCTTCACGTATCATTGGGGTGGAGTAGCCTTTGGTACTGGTGGCTTTGCTGCAATGGTGATGCTGTGTGGTCTTACTGTGAATGCTGGTATCTATCTTATGAACGAGTACAACAATAATGGACATCACTTTGTCAAGGCTTACAACCACAAGATTATTCCAATCTTCCTTACCGTCCTCTCTACCGTATGTGGATTGATACCGTTCCTTATTGACGGACCAGAGGAGGAATTCTGGTTTTCCTTTGCTGTAGGCTCAATCAGTGGATTGGTATTCTCCATCGTTGCACTGGTCTTTATTTTCCCAATGATGATGAAGCGAGATGTCTGCAAGGCTGTCAGTTAGTTTACAAAAAAGAGGATGCGCCAAATAGGCACATCCTCTTTCTGTATTGTTATAGTTCGTTATTCTGCGCTGAAGTCGTTGCCGTTCTGGCGCTTTGCCATGATTTCATCTACAAGGGCTTGGGCGCGTTCCTCGTCCTTGGCGTTCACCTGTATTGCATAGCCCGGCATAGGACCGTAGCCACCACTTGCACCCATGATTGTTTGGTCGATGGCCATACAGATAATGCCATTCTCCTCTAAAGTTTTCTGTACCAAGTTTGACATGAACGGATTGTCACACACGGTAATTGTTCTTAGATTCTCCATAATACTTGGTTTTATGGGGCTTCCTAAAAATTAGCGTTATCCAAAGATAATTCCAATCATAGAAGAACCCTAAGTTAAACAATCAACTGTCTTTCACGTGGCAAACAGAAAGATTTGCCGATATGTATTGCAAAAATACGTTATTCAGTTGATACCACCAAATCGGGAAGGAAGTATTTCTATTTGTATGATATAAAATCTTTCTTCTTTTATGTACATTATATAATCCATCAAAAATCTTTTAACGTAGTGTTTGTCCGTAAAAAGAATTCTGCTACCTTTGCATACACTTAACCAACCATTAAGTAGGTGTGCATAATTATTTTTACAATCCTTGCACCGCCTACTGCGCATCTTCAACGCCTAAAAACAATCGAGTAGGAGTCACTACACTCATTTATTTTATGCGCTGA
>ODAI013554264.1_pt1 | contig 11598 bp, 10 predicted proteins | sample 1539321 | NCBI WGS metagenome assembly ODAI01 (sample SAMN02144231, study PRJEB22623) | gut metagenome | biome: sheep rumen | host: Ovis aries | place: New Zealand
GCAGTTGCCACCAGCATGGCCATCAGCGAGCTCTACGGAAGAGAGATAAGATACTGCTCCAACAGAAAAGAGATCAAGGATCACGGCGACAAGGGAATCCTTCTTGGAACCAAGCTCCGTGATGGAGACAGAGTACTTATCATCGAGGATGTTACAACTTCAGGTAAGTCCATCGAGGAGACAGTACCCATCATCCAGGAGCAGGCTGACTGTGATATTGTTGGTCTTATGGTTTCTCTCAACAGACAGGAGAAGGGCCAGGACAGCGACATGAGTGCTCTTGACGAGATCAAGGACAGATACGGATTTTCCGCGCATGCTATCGTAACTATGGAGGATGTGGTCGGGTATCTTTACAACAGGCCCATTGACGGTGAAGTCCTTCTCACCAAGGACATCACAAAGGCCATCGATGATTATTATGCAGAATATGGGGCCAGGTAATACCGACTGATGAACAGGAAACTCAGATTAAAGATCAAAAAACTGGAACCGGTAAGAGACCGGTACATGTTCACAGATAACAGACATCCCGAGAAGGGGATAATGTCTGCAATTTTAGGATGCATTTCAGTGGGAACACTAATAGTGGCTGTCCTCTTTACCTACAGGGACGGAGGACAGGCACAGCTCAGATATGCCGCAGCGGCTTTTGTTGCGGCGATTTTTTCTGTAGTGGGGCTTGTTCTCGGAATCATGTCAAGATTTGAACGGGATATTTTCAAGCTTTTCCCGAACCTTGGCATAGCGCTGAATTTGGCATCCATTATTTTTGTGGCCATCCTTTTGGTGCTTGGACTTACCTGAAATTGTTAATAAAAATGTCATAAAATTTAGTAGCACAATATTTTGTGCTGTGTTATTATACAACTGACTAAATATAGAAATTCATTTGTTGGAGGACGTCATGGCTTTAGTTGGAATTGTAATGGGGAGTGATTCGGATATGCCTGTTATGTCCAAGGCAGCAGATATACTGACTGAACTTGGAATATCTTTTGAGATGCGCATTATTTCCGCCCACAGAGAACCTGATGAGTTTTTTGAGTATGCAAGGACTGCAGAGGCTAGAGGCTACAAGGTCATAATAGCCGGAGCAGGAATGGCAGCCCATCTTCCGGGCATGTGCGCAGCAATTTTCCCTATGCCTGTTATAGGTATTCCCATGCATACCACTTCACTTGGCGGTAGAGATTCATTATACAGCATAGTTCAGATGCCCTCCGGTATCCCGGTGGCAACTGTTGCTATAAACGGCGGAGCCAATGCAGGACTGCTTGCAGCCAGGATCCTTGCCACATCCGATCCCGAGCTCTTACAGAAGCTCAAGGATTATTCAGCATCCCTCAAGGACAGCGTAGTGGCCAAGGACGCAAGGCTTCAGGAAACAGGATACAAAAACTATTAACTCATAAGAGGAGAGTGTATGGCATTGGATTACAAGAAAGCCGGAGTTGATATCGAAGCCGGCTACAAGTCTGTGGAACTGATGAAAGCTTATGTGAAGGAGACCATGAGGCCCGAGGTTTTAGGCGGTCTTGGCGGTTTCTCCGGAGCATTTTCACTTAGCAGGATCAAAGAGATGGAGGATCCGGTTCTTTTGTCCGGAACCGACGGCGTAGGCACCAAGATCAAGCTTGCCTTCCTTTTGGACAAGCATGATACCATCGGGATCGATGCGGTGGCAATGTGTGTCAATGACGTAGCCTGCGCGGGAGGAGACATGCTCTTTTTCCTGGACTATATTGCCTGCGGCAGGAATATCCCCGAGAAGATCGCTGAGATAGTAAAGGGCGTAGCAGAGGGCTGCAAGCAGTCCGGAGCGGCTCTTATCGGAGGCGAGACGGCTGAGCATCCCGGTCTTATGCCGGAGGATGAGTATGATGTGGCCGGATTCGCGGTTGGTGTCGTTGACAGGAAGGATATGATCGACGGCAGCAGCATCAGGGAGGGAGATGTTCTTATCGGTGTTGCTTCCTCCGGTGTTCACTCCAACGGATTTTCACTGGTGCGCAAGGTCTTCGATGTTACCAAAGAGAATCTCGATGTTTACTACGATGAACTTGGAATGACTCTTGGGGAGTGCCTTCTTACACCCACCAGGATTTACGTTAAGATGATGAAGTCCGTAAGGAATGCGGGCATTATCGTTAAGGGATGCAGCCACATTACCGGAGGCGGCTTCTATGAGAATATTCCCAGAATGCTCCCTGAGGGCACGAGGGCAGTTGTCAAAAAAGACAGCTATGACATCCCGCCTATTTTCGGCCTTATGCAGAAGAAGGGCGATATTGAAGAAAAGATGATGTACAATACCTTCAACATGGGTCTTGGCATGGTCCTTGCAGTTGCAAAGGAAGATGCGGACAGTGCACTGAAGGCTATAGAGGCATCCGGGGAGAAGGCCTATATTGTCGGAGAAGTAGTATCCGGCGAAAAGGGCGTTGATTTGATTTAAGAGTGCGGGGAAGTATGAAGATTGCAGTAATGGTTTCGGGAGGCGGAACAAACCTCCAGGCCATCATAGATGGTATTAATAAAGGACTTATAACTAACACAGAGATCTGCCTTGTCTACAGCAATAATCCCAAGGCATATGCGCTGGAGAGAGCCCGGAATGCCGGTATTCCCTATGTGGCTAAGAGCCCTAAGGAATTCGAGAACAGGAAGGACTTTAACAAAGCTCTTTTACAGATCCTTAAGGATGCCGATCCGGACCTCATTGTGCTGGCGGGCTGCCTTGTGGTGATTCCCGAGGAGGTTGTTAAGGAATTTGAAGGCAGGATCATCAATATCCATCCTTCACTGATCCCGTCCTTTTGCGGCACAGGATATTACGGCCTCAAGGTTCATGAGAAGGCGCTGGAAAGAGGAGTAAGGGTTTCGGGAGCAACCGTTCATTTTGTTGATGAGGGAACCGACACAGGTCCCATTATTTTGCAGAAGCCCGTTATGATAAGACAGGACGATACTCCGGAAGTCCTCCAGAAGAGGATAATGGAACAGGCAGAGTGGAAGATACTTCCCATGGCCATAGACCTTATTGCCAACGGCAGGGTTTCGGTCAGGGACAATAAGGTGTTTATTGAAGGCTACGAAGAGGAGAATTTTTTCTGATGAAAGTTTTGATCGTTGGTGGGGGCGGCCGTGAGCATGCCATTGCAGAGGCAGTGTCCAGAAGCAGCAGAGTGGACAAGATCTATTGTGCGCCGGGTAACGGCGGTATAGCAGAGATTGCCCAGTGCGTGCCCATAACTCCCATGGAATTCGACAAGCTGGTTTCTTTTGCTAAAGAGAATGCCATTGACCTTACAATTATCGGCATGGATGATCCGCTGGTGGGCGGAATTGTTGATGCCTTTGAGGCAGAGGGGCTCCGGGTTTTCGGCCCCCGCAAGAATGCCGCTATCCTTGAGGGAAGCAAGGCTTTCTCCAAGGACCTTATGAAGAAATACGGAATTCCCACCGCAGCCTATGAGACCTTCGATGATCCCAAGGCGGCCCTTGAATATCTTGAGACAGCCAAGTTCCCCATTGTTCTTAAGGCTGACGGACTTGCCCTTGGAAAGGGGGTTCTCATCTGTCAGAACCTTGATGAGGCTAAGGCAGGGGTCAAAGAGATAATGCAGGATAAGAAATTCGGAAATGCCGGTAATCACATGGTTATTGAAGAATTTTTGACAGGCCGGGAGGTTTCTGTGCTTTCATTTGTTGACGGCAAGACCTACAGGCTCATGTCTTCAGCCCAGGATCACAAGAGAGCGGGAGACGGTGATACAGGACTTAACACAGGCGGAATGGGTAATTTTTCACCCAGCCCCTTTTATACAGAGGAAGTTGACAGGTTCTGCCGTGAGCATATCTACGGCAAGACTGTGGAAGCCATGGCCAAAGAGGGCAGGGAGTTCAAGGGAGTTATCTTCTTCGGACTTATGCTCACAGACGACGGTCCCAAGGTCCTTGAGTACAATGCAAGATTTGGTGATCCGGAGGCTCAGGTAGTGCTTCCGAGACTCAAAACTGATATAATCGATGTCATTGATGCCTGCATAGATGGCACTCTTTCAGACCTTGAGCTGGATTTTGAAGACAAGGCGGCAGTATGCGTAGTTCTTGCCAGTGAAGGTTATCCCGTAAGCTACGAGAAAGGCAAGCTTATTACAGGGCTTGAGAACTTCAAGGGCAAAGAGGGGTACTACTGCTTCCATGCAGGAACCAAAAAGACACCGGAGGGTATTGTGACCAACGGCGGCAGGGTACTGGGTATCACCGCCAAGGGTGATACTCTTAAGGAGGCCAGAGCCAAGGCATATGAAGCTACCGAGTGGGTAAGCTTTTCAAATAAGTATATGCGCCATGATATCGGTAAGGCGATAGATGAGGAGGTATTATGAAAAATAATCTGAGAAAGAGGCTTGTATCACTGGGACTTTCGGTGATAGTATCAGCTACATTATTTGTAACAGCGTCTACTACGGCTTTTGCGTACACAGAGACGACAGGAACGGTTTCAACAGACAATGTTAAGGTAAGAGCATCAGCAAGCACCACAGCTTCACAGGTTTCCAGTCTTAAGAACGGAGACAAGGTAGACATTGTTGATGAGTCCACAGATGCTTCGGGCTACGTATGGTACAAGATTCGTGTCAATAAGAGCGAGTTCGGATATGTAAGAAGCGATCTTATAAGCAAGGCAGGCGGTTCCGCTGCAGCAGCACCTGCTGCAACCACAACCACTACATCAGCGGCATCTCTTCCCGAGACAGCAGTTACAGCCACAGAGGAGAGGCCGGCCACCATCACCGCAGACAGCGTTAATGTCCGCAAGGGTGCAGGCACAGGCTATGACTCAGTGGGCAAGGTAACAAAGGGAACTACCGTAACAGTCACAGGAGAAGCTACAGGAACAGATAACAAGACCTGGTATCAGATAAAGTTTGGCAACGACAGAACAGGATTTGTAAGAAGCGATCTTATTGAGGTCGGAGCAGCAGCTCCCGCAGAAGGTGCTGAGGGTGGTGAAGTGACCGAAAATCCTGAAGGCGGCGAGGCAGCTCCCGAAGAGGGAAGCGAAGCAGCTGAGGGCGACTCGGAATCAGAGGCATCCGCTAACACTGCTTCTGAAGCCGGAGACGGCAACTATGCTCTTGTCTATACACCCGACAACGAGGGCAACGATTCCTGGTATCTGTATGATAACTTTGAGGGCTACAGAGTAAAGGTTAACGAGCTCATCGAGGCAGCCAAGAGCAGCGATGAAGTTAGCAAGCTCAGGAAGACCAACAACAACTACAAGACCGTTATCATCGCTCTTGCAGTACTTATCGGTGCACTTGTGATCGGTCTTATCTTCATGGCTCTTAAACTCAGAGATTCTCTCTACTACGAGGACGAGGATGAAGAGGAATATGACCGCTACGAGCAGAATCCCAGAAGGAGAGCAAGGGATGATGACGAGGATGATGACAGATCCAGAGTAAGAAGAACTTCTGAAGAGAGAACTGTAAGACCCACAAGAGAAGAGACCCAGAGACCTTCAAGACCCGTAAGAAGAGATGAGGATACAGAGGAGAGAACTGTTCGTCCCACAAAGCGTGCAGCTGAGCGCGACGATGACAGACCTGCAAGACGCTCTGCAGAGGAGAGATCAGCAAGATCTGCAAGAAGAGATGAGTACGAGGACGAGCGTCCCGCAAGACGTACTTCATCCTACAGGGATCAGGATCAGGCTCCTGCTCCCAAGGAAACTCCCAAGCGCAAACCCCGCAACTTCCTCGGAGATGAGGACGATTTTGAGTTCGAGTTCCTGGATCTTGACGATGATAAATAATTGATCAGAGAATAGTATAGATTTCATTGATGCCCTGTGAGTCCGGATTATGACCGGATCACAGGGCTTTTTATGCCGGATTTCACAATTCTGTAATATATGTTATACTAAACATATCACAGAAAGGAGGCGGAACATGATCATCGAGATAGATTTTAACAGCGATGAGGCTATTTACATACAGCTGTGCAATCAGATCATTCTGGGCATAGCGACGTCTCAGTTCAGGGAGGGAGAGCAGCTCCCCAGTGTGAGACAGCTGGCAGAGACCATCGGTATCAATATGCACACTGTCAACAAGGCTTATTCAATATTGCAGCAGGATGGCTTTGTGAAGATAGACAGAAGGCGGGGAGCGGTGATCGCCATTGATATCAACAAGCTCCAGGCTCTTAAGGAGGCCAGATCCGAACTGGCCGTGGTACTGGCAAGGGCCATATGCAAGGGCATTGGCCGGGATGACATCCATGCGCTGGTGGACCAGCTTTATGACAACTACGAAGCAAACACACGGGTTTAGGCGCTGTTGTGAAGCAGATATCCGGATTTATACGCGACTGCCGGGCCTATACCCGAATAACAACGAAAGGAAATGATATATGGATTCTAAATTCACATTAATGGCAGCGGATGCACTTAAACTGGCCAGAAAGACAGCCAGAAGTCTCAAGCTCAATTATGTGGGCACGGAGCATATTCTGATGGGACTTATCCTTGAGGACGGCTGTGTTGCATCCAGAATACTTATCGATAACGGAATCGATGAGAACAGGATGATGGATATGATAAGGGATCTGATAGTGCCGGACAGCAACGTCAGAACCCTTGATAAAGACGGCTTTTCACCCAGAGCCGAGAAGGTGCTGGAGGAAGCCCATAGACTGGCTGAGAGGTTTCGAGCTGACAAAACGGGAACTGAGCATATTCTTTTGGCCCTTATCAAAGAGGGAGAGAATGTAGCCGTCAGGCTTATCAGTACATTGAATGTGCCTGCCCAGAAGATTTATGCCGAGACCCTTGCAGCCATGGGAGAGGACCCGAACCTTGTGAAGGAGGATCTTGGCAGGAAGAACGCTCAGGCCAAGAGTGGCAAGAAGGCATCAATACTTGCACAGTACAGCAGGGATATGACAGCTCTTGCAAAAGACGGGAAGCTTGATCCTGTTATCGGAAGAGAGAGGGAGATCAAACGTGTCATCCAGATCTTAAGCCGCAGGACCAAGAACAACCCCTGCCTTATCGGAGAGCCCGGTGTAGGTAAGACCGCCGTGGTAGAGGGACTTGCACAGCGTATCGCCTCAGGTGACGTGCCTCTTACGGTACAGAACAAGCGCCTTGTGACTCTGGATCTTTCGGGCATGATCGCCGGCTCCAAGTACAGAGGCGAGTTCGAAGAGAGAATCAAAAAAGTCATCAAGGAAGTTTACGAGGATGGCAACATCATCCTCTTTGTGGATGAGATGCATACCCTTATAGGTGCCGGCGGCGCTGAGGGTGCCATAGATGCTTCAAATATCCTAAAACCCTCTCTTGCAAGAGGTGAGATCCAGATGATCGGTGGCACCACCATCACCGAGTATCGCAAGCACGTGGAGAAGGATGCTGCCCTGGAGAGGCGCTTCCAGCCTGTAAATGTGGATGAACCCACCAGGGAAGAGGCTATTGATATCCTCAAGGGTATCGTTGGCAAGTACGAGGAGCACCACAGGGTTACCGTTACTCCGGAGGCTATTAAGGCAGCTGTTGAGCTGTCGGAGAGATACATCAACGACAGGAATCTTCCGGATAAGGCCATCGATCTTATCGATGAAGCTGCATCTGCGGTAAGACTTCGCACCATGGGCACATCTCCCAAGGTTAAGCAGATGGAGGATGAGATCAAAGAGCTGGATTCCAGGATCGAGGAGGCTCTAAAGAACACTGATTTTAAGACCGCAGGGGAGCTTAACAAAGAGCAGAACAAGCTGATCGCCAGACTTAGCCGCGTAAAGAACGCCGAGAAGCGAAAGGACAAGACCTCAGGATATATAGTAAACGAGAACGACATAGCGGAGGTTGTTGCCGAGTGGACAAGGATTCCCGTTAAGAAGATCGCGGAGAAGGAATCCGAGAAACTCCTTAAACTGGAGAGCGTCCTTCACAAGAGAGTGATCGGCCAGGAGGATGCGGTTAAGGCTGTATCCAAGGCCATAAGAAGAGGAAGGGTTGGGCTTCAGGATCCCAACAGACCTATTGGCTCATTTCTTTTCCTGGGACCGACAGGTGTCGGTAAGACAGAGCTGTCCAAGGCCTTGGCAGAGGCTATGTTCGGAGATGAGAATGCTCTTATCCGAGTAGACATGTCTGAGTACATGGAAGGTCACTCCGTATCCAAGATGATAGGATCACCCCCCGGATACGTGGGCTATGACGAGGGCGGACAGCTTTCCGAGAAGGTGAGAAGGCATCCATATTCCGTTATTCTTTTTGACGAGATAGAGAAAGCCCATCCCGACATATTCAATGTGCTTTTGCAGGTTCTTGATGACGGACACATCACCGATGCCAAGGGACGCAAGGTCAGCTTCAAAAATACCATCCTTATCATGACTTCCAATGTTGGAGCCCAGAGGATCGTTGATCCCAAAAAGCTGGGATTCGGCGCCGGAGATGATGCCAAGAAGGATTATGAGGATATGAAATCCGGTGTTATGGACGAGGTCAAGAAGCTCTTTAAGCCCGAGTTCATAAACCGTATAGATGAGATCATGGTATTCCATACTCTTACAGAGAAGGAGATGATGGATATTGTCACACTGCTGTCCCGGAATCTCTCAGACAGATGCAAGAAGCAGATGGACATTGACCTTACCATTTCCCCTGCTGTTAAGAAGTACCTGGTAACCAAGCATTCCGATGCCAAGATGGGTGCAAGACCTCTTAAGAGAGCCATTCAGTCTGTCATCGAGGATCAGCTTGCCGAGGAGCTTCTTAAGGGCACCATAACTGCAGGGATGGGAGTTACAGTATCCCTCAAGGACGACAAGATCGTATTCGTGCCAAAGGACGGCAAGAGCACCTCTGTAAGGAAGGTGAATGTCAGGACAACAGGTACTGCCAGAGCCACAAAGAGCAAGACAACGGTCACCACAAGAAAGCCAAGATCTAAAAAATCTCAGACCAAAAAATAAGAAAAAATTCATTTAATATTGCATCTTTGTGGAATATAATATAAGTGACATTTATGTTTGTTCATCACACTTTAGGAGGACGACTATGGCTGTCATTGAGCAGTTGATCAGAGCTGAGAGCGACGGGACCATCAGCTTTGGTAATTATGAGCTTCCGGAGAAGAAGAAGCTTGAGAACTTCCAGCACAACGGCAATATTCTGAAGGTTAAGACCTACAAGGATATCACCAAGCTGGAGAGCAACGAGAATTTCGTTTATGAATCGGTTCCCGGAACAGCTGTTACAGGTTTCAAGGAGACAGAAAACGGAGTGGAGTTCAAGGTTGAGGGCGACAGTGATGCCCAGATCACGCTGGGACTTCTTGAGAACACCGAGTACAGCATATTTATAGGCGGCAACAGCATCGGCAAGATGACCACCAATCTTGGAGGAAAGCTGAATCTGAGCGTTGAACTTTCCGGCAACGGACTGGTAGACGTGAAAGTCGAAAAGTAACTAAATAAAAACAAGGGGCTTTCCCATCAGACGGAAAGCCCCTTTTTAAGTTTTGCATGGGAGTTAATATTATTTATGGCAACAAAGATTAAGACAGTATTTTTTTGCCAAAGCTGCGGGTATGAATCCTCCAAGTGGATGGGACAGTGCCCCGGCTGCAGGGAGTGGAATACTTTTGTGGAGGAGGTGGCAAAGCCGGCCATAAAGACATCCAAAGCGGCTGTACAATCCGGCGTGGGCCTGGGTATGCTGGCCGGAGGCGAGTCCGGTCCCAAGTCTCTTTCCGAGATAGAGATGAATGATGAGGACAGATATGATACCCACATCGGGGAGCTCAACAGAGTGCTTGGAGGCGGCCTGGTAAAGGGCTCACTTATTCTGGTGGGCGGAGATCCGGGTATCGGAAAGTCCACGATTCTTTTGCAGGTGGCAGGGAATGTTTCGGGGGATGGTAAGGATGTCCTCTATATATCAGGCGAGGAATCCCTCAAACAGATCAAGCTCCGTGCCAACAGAATAGGAAGCTTTTCCAACAGCCTTAAATTCATGTGCGAGACCAACCTTGGCGCGATAGAGGAGATCATCACAAGGACCAAGCCACAGGTGGTGGTCATCGATTCCATACAGACCATGTACAACGAGGCGGTTTCATCGGCTCCGGGCAGTGTGTCCCAGGTCAGGGAGTCCACCTCGGTCCTCCTTCGGATCGCAAAGAGCCTTGGAATTTCCATCTTCATCGTCGGACATGTTACCAAGGAAGGACAGGTGGCAGGCCCCAGAGTTTTAGAGCACATGGTGGATACGGTGCTGTACTTTGAAGGAGACAGACACGCGTCCTACAGGATACTGAGGGGAGTCAAGAACCGTTTTGGATCCACCAACGAGATAGGCGTATTCGAAATGCAGGAGAAGGGACTTACAGAGGTTTCAAACCCCTCCGAGTTCATGCTGGAGGGAAGACCTGAGAATGCCAGCGGCTCCATTGTTACCTGCTCGGTAGAGGGCACCAGACCTCTTCTTATAGAAGTACAGGCCCTTGTCTGCAGGAGCAACTTCGGTTTCCCCAGACGTCAGGCCAATGGCACGGATTACAACAGAGTGAACCTTCTTATGGCAGTTCTTGAGAAGAGGATAGGTCTTCAGATGGGAGAGTATGATGCCTACGTTAATCTGGCGGGAGGCATGAAGATCGCAGAGCCGTCCCTTGACCTTGGGATCTGTCTTGCTCTTATCTCCAGCTTCAGGAACAGGCCCATTGGCTCAGACGTTGTGGCTTTCGGTGAGGTGGGTCTTTCCGGAGAGGTAAGGTCCGTCAACATGGGAGAAGCCAGAGTATCCGAAGCCAGAAAGCTGGGCTTCAAGACATGTATTGTGCCTTCAGCCCTTGCTGGGAAACTCAAGAAAACCTTTAATGATATAGAGATCATCGGCGTATCTTCCGTAGCCGATGCAATGAAACTGATCTGAATATGAAGCCCGGTATCCGACGCTAATGTGTACCTTGGGTAATGGGAATAGAAGTGTCAAAGCAGACTGCTATGTCCTGCTTTGGCACTTTTTTTATTTAAAAGTATTAATTTTCTATAAATAAATGACGATATGTATTGTGAGTATTGTTACAGGTTATTTTTGTGCGCCTATTTTGGCGGGATGGAGCATTTATATGAAGCTGTTTGCAAAAAGAGTATTCAGTCTTACCCTGGCATTTATCACAGTAGCAGTTCTTGTTTGTTCACAGATGTTCAGCCTTTCTGCGGAGGCTAAGGACGATCCCTATACCGCCCTTTCAAAAGGAACCACAGTATATAACGGAGTGGATTACAAAAACGAATATAATCCCCTTTTCTATTATCTGAATTATGAAGACTTAAGAGAGGCCTTCGGCGCTGATCCCAACAGGCTCATAGAGCACTGGGTCCTCTTTGGAAAAAAAGAAAAGCGGGTAGCCAATAAGCTCATCGGAGACAATACCGAGTATGTTGTTCCAACCGGTGACAAGAGCGTGACTATCATCAAAAAGACAAAGCATGACAACGGCGGCATGACCTACGAGCAGGAGATCATGGCAAGAAGCATAGCCAAGCAGATCGCAGATGCCATTA
>ODAI011005168.1_pt1 | contig 11597 bp, 8 predicted proteins | sample 1539321 | NCBI WGS metagenome assembly ODAI01 (sample SAMN02144231, study PRJEB22623) | gut metagenome | biome: sheep rumen | host: Ovis aries | place: New Zealand
CTCGCCGTCGTAGCCCTCAAGCCACGCCCTGACGTTGGCAGGCATCGCCTCGGCACGGAAGACGCCCGTCGGCGAGTAGCCCAGCACGGGGCGCACGCAGTCGTCGGCGGCGACAAGCACGAAGCCGCCGCCCGCGGCGTTGAAGACATACACCCCGGCGAAGGGGGTCGCCACAGCCTCCAGCTTCACAGCGCCGGCAGCGCCTTTCTGCGACAGCCAGTTGGCACCCACCCTGCGGGCACGCTCCGCGTCGACCGGATTGGCCACGGCACACCACGCCGCCACAACGGCAACAAGCGTCAAAAAGAGCCTCTTCAATATGTTCTTCGGTTCCATTTGGATCAAGTTTGAGGGTGCAAAGATACGAATTGTTTGCGACATGGCAAAATAAATTTTCGCGCGCCCACAAAAGAGCCCTCTCCCACCCCCTCCGCAACGGAGTCCCTACGGACCCGGTACGGCCGTTCTTCAGTAGTTCTTCAGTAGTATTTCAGTGCCGCACTGAAGAACTACTGAAGAACTACTGAAGAACGGCCGTAGGGACTCCGTACCGGGGCCGAAGAGGGGCCGAAGGGAAAAGAAGCGCCCCGCACGGCCGACGGCCGTGCGGGGCGCAATGGTTATACTGCTGTGTGAAAAGCGGTTAGAAGCAGAGCTGCAGGCCCACCTCGAGGCGCGGCAGGAGGGCTTTGCCGTCGGCGGGTTTCTGGCCGATGCCGTTGAGGCGGTAGCGGGCGTAGAGGCCGATGACGTCGTAGGTGAGGCGCGTGGTGACGCCGTAGTTCCAATGGTAGGCGTCGAGGGCGTAGAGGTCGATGAGGCTGACGCGCTGGCGGTGCGACACCTCGCCGCTCACGGTGACGCCCTTCACCTGGTAGTCGGCGCCGCCATAGGAGCCGTAGACGCCGAGGTCCCAGTGCAGGCCCTTGCCGAACAAGCCTATGGCCACGAGGCGCACGCGCTGGAAGAGCTCGACGCTGAATTCGTTGAAGGCCACGCGGCGGTAACGGGTCTTGTCCATGGCGTCCTCGACGCCGGCCATGCCGATGAGGCCTTCGAGGGCCGTGGGCTGCATGCCCTTGAGGTTGTAGGTGGTGTTGGCCCACTCGGCGCCGATGCCGAGGCAGTAGCTCTTGCCGAAGGCGCGGAGCCAGCGCACGCCGAGGTGGATGGCGGGCGACCAGGCGAGCATGGGCATCTCGGCCTCCTCGAGCTTGGCGGGCAGGCCGAGCATGAAGAAGTAGTCCATGCGGTATTTGGCGTTGCTGCCCCAGTCGGAGGTGTTGAAGGCGTCGCGTCCGCCGTGGGAGAGGGTGCGCTTGGCCACGGCGTCGCGGCTCATGGAGGGCGACTGCCAGCTCCAGGGGCGCCCGTCGCGCAGGCGCTGCTGCTCGTCGGCGGGGAGGGTGTAGGTGGCGGTGTAGCCGCCGAGGTGGACGGCGAGGGTGCGGTCCACGAGGTTGCGCTTGTTGACGCTGAGGGGCATGGTGTCGCTCATGTAGGTGATGCGGTGGCTGCCGTAGTAGGCCAGGGTGCCGTCGGCGTTGCGGTAGTGGTAGAAGATGGTGGCGTTGGTGACGGTCTTGAGGGGCACTACGCTCACCTCGTTGTCGCCCTCGACGAAGCGGAAGGTGGGCTCGGCGGCGCGGGCGTCGCCGGTGAAGAAGGCGGCCTGCGGCACACCGTAGCCGAAGGCGTAGTCATAGTAGGGGTAGAGGTCGGCGCTCTGCTCGAGGGCGCGGAACATCTCCATGGCCGTCTTGCCGGGCGAGGCCTGCCAGGCGCAGGCCGCGAAGCCCGCCACCAGGGGGCAGGAGAAAGAGGTGCCGTGGACGTAGTGCGTGGCATTGTCGTTGGTGACGTTGGCGGTGCGGGCATAGCCGAAGGCGCTGACGTTGGGCTTCAGGCGGCCGTCGTAGCTGGGGCCGAAGCTGCTGAACTCTATGTGGTTGTACTCGGTGAGGCTGTTCTCGATGCCGCCCACGCAGAGGACGCTGTCGGCGTCGGCGGGGGTGATGATGGTCTGCCACTGGCTGTCGTCGGCTTCGTTGCCGGCGCTGTTGCAGACGAGCATGCCCTTGCGGGCGGCCAGGTTGCCGGCCTTGGCCACGTAGGAGGTGCCGTCCATGTCTTTGGTGTAGTGGCGCTCCTTGCCGTAGCCGAGGCTGGAGCTGATGATGTTGGCGCCGTTCTTGTCGGCCCACTCCACGGCCATCTGCCACCAGACCTCCTCTTTGAAGGGCTCGGCCTCCACCTCGGTGCGCGCCAGGAGGAACTCGGCGCCTGTGGCCAGGCCGAGGTCCTTGCCGTCGATGCGGCCGGCGATGCAGCTCAAGGTCATGGTGCCGTGGCTGTTCCAGCCGTAGACGTTCTCTTTCTTGTTGGGGAAGTTCCAGGTCTTCAGTATCTGTTTGTTCTCGCGGAGGTGGCGGAAGGCCTCGTGGGTGTTGACGCGGGGGAAGCCGCCGTCGAAGACAGCCACACGGATGCCCTTGCCGTCGATGCCGCGGTCGCGGAAGAGCTTGCCGCCCATGCGCACCAGCTGCGCCTCGAGGGGGCCGTCGACGGTGGCATAGTCCATAAGGCCGTCCTCGTCAGCGGGGGCAGCGGCGAGCGTCATGCCGCCCTCGGCGAGGGGCTGCACACGGAGCACATAGGGCAGCGCCGCTATGCGTGAGGCCTGCTCGGCTGTGGCCATGACGCCCACGGCGTTCATCCAGCGGCTGCAGCCCACCTCTTCGGTGGCCAGGGCGGCGACACCCTGCTCATAGGCGGTGCTGACGGGGTAGTTGCTGATGTCGTAGAGGTCGGCGCCACAGGCGTTGTAGCGCTCTATGGCCTTGGCGTCGAAATAGGTGTAGGGGTCGAAGGTGGTGCCCGCCTTGTCGGCGAGGAACACCCAGTAAGCCTGCTGGGCGCTGGCGCCGACGGCGGCCAGCAGCAGGGCAACGGCAAAGATTGTTTTTTTCATGGTTCTTATTTTAATACGGTATGCAATATTTCGTGACTGGTAAAGTTGCGGAAACCGCTGAGGTGCAGCTGGCAGTAGGCCAGGAGGGCGTCGATGAGGGCGCGGCGGTCGGCGAGGGCCGAGGGGTGGGCCGTGCCGGGCGTGAGGTAGTCGTGCAGCAGCGCGGAGAGGGCCGGGTTGAGGGTGGTCTCGGAAGGCACTGCCACGAAGCAGCCCTCCTGCAGGTCGAAGAGCGGTTCGGCGGGGCGGTAGTTGTCAAGCGGCGCTATGCCCAGATGGTGCGTGACGGCGAGGAGGAAGGTGACGGGGAGGTAGGGGGCGGCCGCCGAGAGGCCTTCGCCGGTGGCCTCCACATAGTCGAAGAGCGCCGGCATGGGCTCGGCTTCCTGGAGCGCCTTGTAGAGCACCTCCGTCATGAAGAAGCGGAGGGCGTTGCCGTAGGGCGTGGCTTCGGTACACGTGCCGCGCGACGCTATCTCCTTGACGTAGTTGAGGTCGGTCTTGGCGTTGTCGTAGACCACCATGTCGAGACACGACAGCGGCTGCAACAGGTTCTGCTTGACACGGGCATTGCGGCCGCGGACACCCTTGATGATGTAGGAACGCACGCCAAGCAGGCGTGTGAAGGCCTTGACGATGACGGAGGACTCGCCGTAGGGGGTTGTGTGCAACACTATGGCAGGAGTGGAAATCATCGGACGACCAGTATCTTGGCTACCGAACGGTTGCGGCCTTCGGCATCGGAGGCGAAAACATAGTAGACCCCCGCCGCCACACGGTCGCCATCGGCGGTGCGGACGTTCCATACCACCTGTCCGCCAAGGGCCTGGGCGCTGTAGACCACACGGCCTGAGGCATCGGTGATGTGGACCAAGGCGTTGCGCGTGAAGCCCTTGATGGCCACCGGCCCCTCATAGCCGGGCCTGACGGGGTTGGGGAAGGCATAGACATGCTCGTCGGGCGTGAGCTCGGCGTAGGTGGCGTCGGAGCGGTAGACCTGCACGCCATAGTCGGTGCCTACATAGACCTCGCCGCTGCGAGGCTGTATGGCGAGCGACAATATCTTGTCAGAGAAGAGGGGGCTGTTGGCGGCGGTGAAATGCCGTATCTGCTCCATGCCGTTGGCCGACAGCAGATACAGTCCGCCGGAGGCTGTGCCCACCCACTTGCGGTTGGCACCGTCGACGACGATGCTCGTCACATCCTCATAGGCCATAAGGTACTCGTAGAAGTCGCCGTTAGTGATGGTGATGTTGCTGCAACTGACCGGCGACGTCTGCCCTTCGCCGCCACCGGCGAAGGCACGCGAGGCCTCGTAGATGACCTTGATGCCCTTGTTGGTGCCTATCCAGATATTGCCGTCCATGTCCTGCACCATGCAGTTGACGACCTCGGTGGTCAGCTTGCTGCCGTTATTGGGGTTGACGCGTGCCATACGGCTGACGCCGTCGTGGACGAATATGACATTCTCACGGCCCGAGAACCAGAAGAAGCCGTTGACGCTGTCGTAGATAAGTTTGTCGACCTGCAACAGCGAGCCGAGGGCTTCGCTTGAGACGTGGCTCCAGGTGCCGTCGGTGCTACGCTTGACGAGGGCGTTAGAGCTGTGCGAATTGAGCACCCACATGTTGCCATCATTGTCGAAAGTCATTGCGCCCACCAGCAGCGTGCTGTAGCCACTCACTGTGTAGTTCTGCAAGGCGCCGCCGGTAGTGCTCTGGTCATAGAACGCCACCACCTTGTTGTCGCGCACCAGGCCGACGCCGCCGTTGTAGCCCCAGCAGACGATATAAATGTCGTTGGTATCGTTGGGGTCGACAGCGGCATCGACGACGTCGAACTTGCCATCCAGCGCGCCATTGGTGAGGTCAAGCGTTGTCCATTGGCGTCCCGTTGCGACGTTGAGGGTTGGCGTAAGCCACGAGTTGGAATAGGTGGAGGTATGGCCTCCGGCACACAGCATCATGCGGCCCGGAGTCGGCACCAGCCGATATACATTGTCGTCGGTACGGGGTGTGTTGACCTCCGCGAAGTAGCATCCGCCGGGGTAGAAGCACACAAGGCCCACCCACTTATGCGCCGCCCACACGGAGCCGTCGGAGAGCGACACAGCATCCCACGCTTGCATGTCGGCCCAGTCGCTGAATGCGGTGAACCTGTCGACAAGCTGCATAGCGCCATCGTATCGCGCAATGCCCTCATGCGAAGAGACCGTGAGCATACCGCCACCCACACGCAGCGAGTGTATGGAGCCGGAATCGACCGCTGTATAACCCGTGTCGGTGGCAGCAAGAAGCACCTTCCTGTCAGGGTTCGAGGTATATCCGGCGGCGACGACACGGTTGTTGAACGATGTCAGCATGGTGACAGTGTAGCCGTTGAAGCTGCTGTCTACAATCCACCTGTCGCTGATGCCCAGATGGCGTTCTGCAGCGGAGACACGCTTCACGCCCTCCGCCGTGGCGGCATAGATGCTGTCGCCCGCGAAAGCGATGCTGTACACCGCCACCTCACGCCCACCGTCGCCTATGCGATAAGTGTCGCGTATCTCGTGGCGATTGATGTCTACAACCACTATGCCGAACCCTGTGCAGATGTAGGCCAGCCTGTCGCGGCACACAATGCAGTACACATCTTTGTCGCCCACGATATCGCTGCGCTTGATGTCAGATATGTTGTACACCACACTGTCCTGTATGATGTCAATGTTGGAGTTGTGGTAGGCCAGGACAAGCGAGGCCGTGGGCGCATCGTAGACCATCTTGGCCACCCCCACGTCGCTCAGCCCCCACGACTTGCCAAGCGTCGTACATTCCTTTCTGTCGTAATGGTAACGCAGCACGCCGTTGCGCCCGGCGGCATAGACTTCGTGGCCCACCACCTCGACAGAATAGACGATACTCAGGTCGAGGCAGTCACGCCATGCGCCGACAGCCATCTGGCCCGCGGCGCGAGGCGTCGTCAAGGCGGCAGCCGTCAACAGCAGAAACAACATGCAACGCTTCATGATTCTTCCTTTCTCTTTAAGAAAATCACCTGATACAGCACCGCCAGCAACGTCGTCACCAGGGTGCTGCAGACCGTGGCCAGCAGAACGCCGCCGAAACCGCGGAAGCCGAAGAGCTCGGCGGTGTAGAACACAAGGTAGAATGCCCCGAGCATCAGCAGCAGATAGGTGATGAAATACTGCGGCGTGACGCTGTAGACACTCGGCGTGGCTATGGTCACCGGCTCGCCGCGCGTCAGTATGCGGTCGGCGAAGAGGATGCGCAGCATGGCCACCACGGTGCACGCCAAGGCATGGAAGCCCAGCATGTTGCACATCACGTCGACCAGCAGACCCGTGCCGAAGGCTATCAGCAGCAACGGTATGCGTTTCATGCCCGTGGGCAGCATGAGGATAAAGAGGACGTAGAGCATCGGCATCACGTAGCCTCCAAGGTACACATAGTTGAGCACCAGCAGTTGCAGCGCCATCAGCAGCGCGAAGCGTCCTATTATGCGCCAGACCGTCCTGTTCATTTCCTCACCCCTTCAACGCTATATCCTTTCGTTTCAAGCATCTTCAGCACACCGTTCTCGCCCACCAGGTGCGCCGCTCCCACGGCGAAGAGCGTGGCTTTCCGCTCCATGATGGCAGGCATGGCGCGCACCCAGGCGGCATTGCGGCTGCCCAGCAGGCGGTCCTCGTCGGCGGGGTCGCCGGAGCAGGCACCCTCCTGCTCCTCGTCGAGCATCTCCTCGATCTGCTCCAAGTCCTGCGAGAAATAGGCCGCCGTAATGAAGTCCACCATATCCATGGCGTCGCTGAAGTTGTCAACCATGCACATCAAATCCTTGACCTGCTTGTCGAGCGGTGCGCCGTAGAGCACGTCGGCCTGGAAGTCCACACTCTCGAAACCGCCCACGCCCTTGCCCTGCTTCTGGGCCTCCTGCTGCAGGTAACCGTCGAGGAGGTTCATCGGGTTGAAGCCCGCCATGTTCTTCATGTACATCAGCATGGTCAGCGTCGCCGAGAGCGCCGCTGGCGACAGCTTGTCCATCTGTGCCGCCACGGCGGCATTGTTCATATCCATGCCCATCACCTCGCGCATCACGGCGTTGAGGCGGTCCATCTGCTCCGCCGACAGCAGCGACGAGAGGGTCACCTCCTCGGGCAGCATCTGCGCTTTCTGCGCCTTCTCCATGCCTTCGGCGCTCATGGCGCTCTGCATGTCGACCTCACCGTAGACCTGCTCCACGGCGCCCAAGGCCGCACGCAGGCCGGGGATGCTGTCGGCAAACGTCGCCGGGGCCAGATGGTAGGTGCCCACGATATAGCTCGGGGCCTTGAGCCCGTTGCCGTCGATGCGGTAGAGCAGCTGTCCCTGCGCGCAGCAGGCCGCTGCCACGAATACCGCCAATGCAAGAATTCCTTTTCTCATGATGGTGTCTGTTTTATGATGCATTATTTCGTCGCCTCCGCCAGCTGCTGCTGCTCCTCCCGGAAGCGGTTGTCGATGATGTAGACGTGGTCAAGCTTGTTGAAGTCCGTGGCCAGCTCTATGCGCACCTTGTAGAAGCCCGTGCCCTGGTTGGGCTCGGCGCTGTGCACGAAGCCCACGGGGATGCCCTCGGGGAAATCGTTGGCCTGGCCTGAGGTGATTATGGTGTCGCCCTCGTTGATCTGGTAGGCCGTGGTGATGTCGACAATCTGCGCGTAGCGGTAGTCGATGCCGTCCCACACCAGCGAGCCGCTGACGCCGGTGCGCCGCACCTTGACGCTGTTGCGGCTGTCGCTGTGCAGCACAGGCATGATGGTGGCGAAGTTGCGCGAGGTGCTCACCACGATGCCCACGATACCCTCGGGCGAGATGACGGCCATGTCGGGCTCCACACCGTGGTCCGCGCCCTTGTTGATCATGATGTAGTTGTTCTGCTGCGTCCACGAGTTCTTGATGACACGCGCCTCGGTGTAGGTGTAGCGCTGCTTGTACACGGTGTCGTTGACGGTGAAGACGCTGTCGGTGTAGCTGATGTAGCTCTCCGCCATCTGTGCGCGCAGCATCGCATTCTCGGCGGCCAGGCGGTCGTTCTCGGCCTTGAGGCCGAAGTAGCCGCTCACACTGTTCACACCGCGGTACCAGTCGCCGGCGATGCCGTTGGTCCACGCCGTCAGGCGCGAGCTCTGGTAGTAGGTGCTGCGCACCATGAGCACCAGCGACAGCACCACCAGCACCACGAAGACCACCACGTAGTCGTACCGCTTCAGTATCTGCAACAGCTTATTCATCGAGGAACTTTTCTATGACAGCCCTTGCCTCGGCCACAGCGCGCTGTAGGTCGTCGTTGACTATCGTCACGTCGAACTGCGGAGCCTGCTTCAGCTCCTCGGCGCTGCGGGCAAGACGTTTGACGATGGCCTCCTCGCTGTCGGTGCCGCGGCTGCGCAGGCGCTGCTCGAGCACCTCGAGGCTCGGCGGCATGACGAAGATAGAGAGCGCGTCGGCGCCGAAGTAGCGCTTGATGTTGTTGCCACCGTTGACGTCCACGTCGAACACTATCACGCGTCCGGCGTCCCATATACGGCTTATCTCGCTCTTCAGGGTGCCGTAGCAGGTGCCCTGGTAGACCTCCTCCCACTCGAGGAAGTCGCCCTTGTCGACACGGCGCATGAACTCCTCGCGGCTGAGGAAGTAGTAGTCGTGGCCGTCGCGCTCCTGTCCGCGAGGCTTGCGCGAGGTGGCGGAAATCGAGAAGTCGAAGCAGTCGAAATACTGCATCAGCTTCCCTATGATAGTGGTCTTGCCGCACCCCGACGGGGCCGAGAATAGTATAGCTTTACCCATGGCCGGTCAGAATTTCATGTCAAACACCTTGTAGAACGACTTGACGGCCAGCGACTCCTCGTCCCACTTGTACTGCGCCGCCGTCTCACGCACGTAGGCCAGGGCCTCGTCGCGCGAAGTGAGGCTGTTGAGGTACATGATGAAGTCGTTGTAGGCACGCATGTTGTTTTTGAAGAGCTCGGACATGAAGCTGAACTTGTCGTTGATGTTGATCACGGTGCGCAGGTCGTCGACCTTGCGCGACATGGAACGCTCGAAGCCCGACTCCACAGCCCTTGCGCCACCGAGGCTCTCGCCGAGGGTGCGCGTGACGGGCTGCTCCTGGGCGGGATGGCGCAGGTAGTCGAGCAGCGACGCCTGTTCGCGGGCAGGCTCCTGGGCAGGGGCCGGCTCCGGCTCGGCAGCGGGCTCGGGTGCAGGCTCCGGCTCCGCGGCAGCGGGCTCGGGCTCCACGACGATCTCCTCGAAGAGCATGCCGCCGTCACTCTCAAAGGCCGACATGCTCACCGGCTCGGGCTCCGGCGCTGCCACGGGTTCCGGCTCGGGCTCTGGCTCTGCGGCCTCGGCGACGGGCTCCGGCTCAGCGACGGGCTTCGGCTCAGCGGCTTCGGCGACAGGCTCGGGCTCCGGCTCAGGCTCCGGCTCACTGGCGGCGGAGGCTTCGGCAGGCTGCGCCACACCCATGGCGGCCATGGTGGCCATCACCGTCGACGAGATAAGCTCGTCGTCGGGCATCGCAGCCTCTTCCTCGGCCACAGGCTCGGCCGCGGCCGACGGCTGCGCCGCAGTACCATGCACCTCGAGGCGCAACGATATGTCGTAAAGGCTGCGCAGGGCTTCGAGCAGCAGGTCGCGCTCTATGGCGCTGAGCCTGCCCTCGGCGGCAACCACCTGGTTGGCTATGGCACACAGTCGCTGCATGCCTTCGGTCAGTTCTTTGACAGTGTTTCTCATTATGCTAAAATGGTTTATTATCCTTATAACAAAGACCTTACACCGCAACGGCGGTGTACCGTTCAGGTTGTAAAATTACAACAAAAACCATTACGCGCGGCCGCATGGAAGAAAAAGTTATCAAACGCCGCCGTTGATAACCGCGCCCCGCCACCGCTCCCCTACCGCCCCTCTACGGACCCGGTACGGCATTTCTTCAGTAGTTCTTCAGTAGTATTTCAGTGCTACACTGAAGAACTACTGAAGAAGTATCGTTGAAGTATCGTTGAAGTATCGTTGAAATCCCGTACCGGGTCCGTGGCGAGGCGGGCCGGGAGGAGGGGTGCGGTGGGGTGCGCGATATTTTTTGGCATAATAAAGTAAAATTTGTATATTTGCATTTTGGATAGTAACAGAACTACGTCAAGAACAAATTAATAAACAACAAGATAACCGATGAAAAGAGCATTCAGCATCCTATGCATGGCCGTGGCCATGCTGCTCGCCGGAAGCGTGAGCGCCCAGAAGTACGAGTACAAGACCTACGACAACGACCCGCTCGGCGTGCGCGAGTACACCCTCGGCAACGGCCTGAAGGTGTTCATGAGCGTCTACAAGGACGCCCCGCGCATACAGACCTACATCGCCGTGCGCGCCGGCTCGAAGAACGACCCCAGCGAGACCACGGGCCTGGCCCACTACCTGGAGCACATGCTCTTCAAGGGGAGCCACCAGCTGGGCACCACCGACTGGGAGCGCGAGAAGGCTGAGCTGCAGAAGATAGAGGACCTCTACGAGGTGTATCGCAAGACCACCAACGAGGCGGCCCGCGCAGCCATCTACCACCAGATAGACTCCATCAGCTACGTGGCCTCGACCATAGCCATCGCCAACGAGTATGACAAGAGCATGACGGCCATAGGCAGCGAGGGCACCAACGCCTTCACCTCGAACGACTACACGATGTACGTGGAGAACATACCGGCCAACCAGCTCGAGGCTTGGGCCAAGGTGGAGGGCGACCGCTTCCCCAACCTGGTGCTGCGCCTGTTCCACACCGAGCTGGAGGCCGTCTACGAGGAGAAGAACATCGGCATGGCCCAGGACAACCGCCGCGTCAACGAGACGATGATGGCGGCCCTCTTTCCCCACCACCCCTACGGCCAGCAGACCACCATCGGCACCATTGAGCACCTGAAGAACCCCTCGATGAAGAACATTCGCGAGTACCACGCCGCCTACTATGTGCCCAACAACATGTGCATAGCCATGGCGGGCGACTTCAACCCCGACGAGGCCATCAAAATCATCGACAAGTACTTCGGCAGCTGGGTGCCCGGCAACGTGCCGGCCTTCCACAAGGTCAAGGAGCAGCCCATCACCCAGCCCATCATACGCCTGGTCAACGGCCAGGATCCCGAGAACCTCACCATCGCCTTCCGCATCGAGGAGGGCAACGGCAGCCGCGACGCCCTCCTGGCCCAGGCCATGGAGATGGTCTTGAACAACGGCTCGTGCGGCCTCATCGACCTCAACATCAACCAGCAGCAGAAGGCCCTCGGCGCCTACGCCGGCACCTACACGCTCAACGACTACGCAGCCTTCATGCTCGGCGGCCGCCCCGCCCCGGGCCAGAGCCTCGGCCAGCTGCGCGACCTGCTGCTTGAGCAGCTTGATTTGGTCAAGAAAGGCCAGTTTGACGAGAGCCTCATCGAGGCTTCGATCAACCAGCTGAAGCTCCAGATCATGAAGCAGGCCGAGAGCAACAACAGCCGCGCCAGCCAGATGGCATACGCCTTCGTGCAGCACCAGAACTGGGGCGACTTCTGCAACGAAATCAACGAGCTGGCCAAGATCACGAAGAA
>ODAI013411400.1_pt1 | contig 11597 bp, 7 predicted proteins | sample 1539321 | NCBI WGS metagenome assembly ODAI01 (sample SAMN02144231, study PRJEB22623) | gut metagenome | biome: sheep rumen | host: Ovis aries | place: New Zealand
AGCCGCCTGCAGGAGCGGGAGGCCGCCCTGGAGCGCCGGGACGCCATTCTGCTGGAGGCCGGCTCCATTGCCGAGGCGAGCCTTCGCCTGAACGGGGTCTTTGAGGCCGCCCAGGCCGCCGCCGACGAGTATCTGGCCAACGTCAGCCGCATCGAGACCGAGCGCCGCAGCGCCGCCGAGAGCCTGGAGTCCGAGGCCCGGGCCAACGCCGAGGAGCTGGTCCGCCAGGCCGAGACCGAGGCCGCCACCCTGCGGGAGACCGCTCAGCGGGAGACCGCCGCTCTGCGGGAAAAGACCCAAAAAGAAGTGGATCAAATGCTGACCGAAGCCCGGGAGAAGGCGGACGCCCTGCTGGAGAACTCCCGCACCAAGGCCAGCATCGTGGAGAAGGAAGCGGACCTGGTCAGCTCCCAGAAGCACAACATGGCAAACTCCGCCCTGCTGGAGGCCCAGATGAAGGCCACCTCCTCCGTGGCGGAGGCCCAGAAGCGCGCGGACGCCATTCTGACCAAGGCCCAGGAGGAGGCTGACCGGCTGACCCTGGAATCCCGGCAGCAGGCGGAGCAGCTCCTGTCCGTGGCCCACGCGGAATCCGCCCGGCTGGACAGCGAGGCCCGCAGCCAGGCGGAGGCCATCCGCAGCGGCGCCGAGGAATACGAGAACGCCAAAAAGGCCGAGGCCGACAGCGCCGCGGCCCAGGCCAGGGAGGATGCCGAGCGCAGAGTCCGGGAGGCCGAGGAGCGGAAGACCGAGATCACCCGCCAGGCGGAGCAGATCAAGGCCGACGCCGAGAAGGAAGCAGAACGCATTGTTCACACCGCCAAGCTCCAGGCCGACCGCCTGGGCCGCGAGGCCGCGGAGCTCTACGTCCGCAAGGTCCGCGAGGCGGACGATCATTGGAATAAGATCACAGGCGATCTGGAGCAGTTCTACGATCAGCACCAGGGCCTGCGGGAAATGCTGAAGATGATCGGCAACGTACAGGTATAAAACAGAAGCGAATTGAGGCATGAAGAACAAAAAGCCCATTGAGCTGCCCACCATCGAGGAGCTGGAGGCGGAGATCAACCGGAAAAAGCACAAGCAAAATCAGCACCATCTGATGCGGAACGCCATCTACGTCCTGATCGTCGTGGCGGCCGTCACCTCCCTGATTTCGATTTTCTTTGTCCGGGCGCTGAAAACCTTCGGCAGCTCCATGATCCCCACCCTGGAGGACGGGGACATCGTGGCGGTCTATCTGACCGACGAGGCCGAACCAGGCCAGCTGGTGGCCTTCTACTTTAATAATAAACTGATCATCAAGCGGGTGATCGCCCTGGGCGGCTCCGTGGTGGATATGGACGAGGCGGGCAACGTTTTCGTGGACGGCAGCCCCCTGGAGGAGCCCTATCTGACGGAAAAGGCCCTGGGGGAGGTCTCGGTGGAGTTCCCCTTCACCGTCCCGGACGGGCAGTACTTCGTCCTGGGCGACAATCGGATCACCTCCACGGATTCCCGCAGCAGCATCATCGGCTGCGTGGATCCCGACAACATGCTGGGTCGGGTGATCTTCAAGGTCTGGCCCCTGGATGAGTTCGGCAAAATCCGCTGAGGCGCTCCTCGCCCCGGCGGCGATCTGATCTCACGATCCGACATACACGACGAAGAAGGAAAGAAAGATGAAGCATGACCTGTCTCAGAGCGGAGTAGCCGTCTATACGGCCCGCCGCAGAAACAAGTCAATATGGATGCGAGGCAGCCTGATTGTGGCCCTGGTGGTGGCGGTTCTGACCAGCTATGCCCTGATCTTCCCTGCCCGCACCGTGGGCCGGGATCTGATCTGCGGTCAGACGGAGCACAGCCACACGGAGGACTGCCGTCTTGCCGCGCTGACCTGCGGACTGGAGGAGGGCGAGAGCCACACCCATTCCGCGGCCTGCTACACGACGGTGCTGGTCTGCGGCATGGAGGAGCACGTCCATTCCGACGCCTGCTACGCGGAGCTGGCCCCGACAACCGAGGCCACAGAGGCCACCGAGGCGGCGACCGAGCCTGCGGCCACCCGGCCGGAGGAGAGTTTGCCGGTGAGCACCGAGCCGGAGCAGAGCAGCGAGCCCGTTGAAACGGAGCCCGGGGAAATCCCCGTGGTGACGGAGCCCGCGGCCGCCGAGCCGACGGAGCCCGTCGTGACCGAGCCGGAGCCCGAGCCCGTGACGGAGCCCGCCAGGATGGAGGACACCGACTGGTGGCTGGAGTTTGCCGACGAGGGAATCGACCTGGCCCCCTATCTGGAGAGCGCCGTCTTCCAGCGCCAGCAGGGCAGCGTCCTGGTGGAGGACACCGTGTTTGAGAACGGGGAAATCGTCAAGGCCGCCATCGTCTACGACATCCCCGAGCAGATTGTCACCCCGGACTGCAAGTACGTGTACTACAACCTGCCCGAGGGCGTCCGCCCCATCGAGCGCACCTCCGGCGACGTAATGGACGAGGGTGTGGCTGTGGGCGTCTACACCATCACCGAGGACGGGGTCATCCACATCCTCTTCAACGACGACTTTGCCAACGGCAACGCCATCATGGGCACCGTGGAATTCACCAGCTGGCTCTATGCCAACGACGACGGCAGCGACCGGGAGGTGGAGTTCGAGAACGGCGCCGGCACCATTACCATCATCGTTCCCGACGAGCAGCGCTACGATCTCGCCATGGAAAAGAGCGGCGAGCTCAGCAGCGATTACAGCAGCGCAGAATTCGTGCTGAGCGTCATCTCCGAAAAGGGGACCGGCGCGCCCATCACCGTCACCGATCAGCTCACCAACCAGACCCCCGCCACCCTCTTCTCCGCCGCCTATGATCCCGGAGCCTTCCGGGTGGTCCACGTGGACGCCGCGGGAGTCGAGACCGTGATCAGCGACTACCTGCTGGTCTGGGGCGAGGACGAGATGAGCTTCACCATCGACCCGCTGCCCGCCCTGGAGGCTGGGGAGCGCTACAAGATCTACTACCGGGTGGAGCTGGATCCCGATCTCAGCGGCAGCTTCGAGCTGGACAATGAAGCCAGCGCCACGGCGGGTATTCTCCATGCCGAGACCAGCTTCTTCATTACCTACGTCTGCGACATCACCAAGACCGGCAGCTTCAACCCGGTTACCGGCCTGATCGACTGGGTCATCACCGTGAATCCCGAGAGCCGTCCCGTGGCGGGCTGGCGCATCGAGGACGATCTGCCCTACCCCGCGGTGGGCAAGGTGCTGCTGACCAACGCCAACGGCGTCCGCTACGCGGACATCACCCCGGCGGACGGCCGCACCATTCGCTATACCTTCCCCTCCAACGCGCCGGCCAGACCCTACTTCATCCGCTACAGCACCTTGGCGCCCACCACCTCCGAGACCGTTACCAACGCGGTGCGGCTGATCAACGACCGGGATACCACCGTGGTGTCCGAGGTGGAGGTCAGCGAGCGGGCCGAGGGCGTGGAGAAATCCGTGGACGCCGAGTACTTCCGCTCCAACGGCATGGTTCAGACCTACTGGAGCTTTGTGGTGTCCATGCCCGCCGGTGAGCTGGAGAGCTACACCTTCCGGGATCTGATTGCCGCCGGCGTGGTGGACATGAACCAGGGCAGCGCCCTGGACGCCGGACTTCACTTCGGCTGCGCCGCGGAGCTGGACGCCGCCTTCCGGGGCAACCTGCGCCTGGTCAGCGACGGCAAGAGCTGGTTCTACGGCGACCCCGGGAACGACTACGTGGTCTTTGAGCTGAGCTACTACGACGCCCAGGGCAATCTCGTGGAGCCCAGCGACGAAAGCACCCCCGTTTCCCACGTCAGCTTCCGGCTGAGCCCCGCCAAGGGCGTCAGCTTCCACGGCTATGAGATCATTGCCGACCGATATCCCACCTGGCTGGACGTCAGAGGAGCGGAGATCGGGTCTTACTGGTCCTACCAGAACAACGTGATCCTCCCCGGCGGGGAGATGGACCAGGTTAACGCCTACTTCCGCAAGGGCAAGGCCTTTGAAAAGCAGATCAAGCTGGGCAGCCGCTACGTCGGCGAGGACGCCTCCGTGAACTACGGCGACTGCGGCGGCCAGCTGGAGTACCGTCTGGTGCTGGATCTGGACGCCCTGGACGGCGAAAGCTTCTCCGTTACCGACCTGCTGCCCGCCGGCATGGAGCTGGTGGAGGACAGCCCCAGGGCCTATTTCACCGGCGAGAGCTTCCACGGCGAGTATCTCGGGGCCTTTGCCCACCCGGAGAACTTCAGCTGGCAGCTCCTGCCCGAGGCGGACGGGAGCAGCCGGGTCCAATTCATGGGCAGCGGCGTCACCGAGGCCATGCGGGAGGCCTACGCCTACGTCTGCGTGGTCTACCGGGTCCGGCTCACCGATGAGGAGCTTTGGAACGACTACACCGAGACCCACCGGAGCTTCGTCAACAACGCCCAGTGGGGCGACTTCACCGATTCCCATTCCGTCACAGTCCACAACGAGCCCAAGCGCCTGGAGAAAACCGGCGGTCAGCTCCTGGACCAGGACGGCGGCGGCCTGCCCCGGATCCGCTTCAGCCTGCTGATCAACGCCGGCGCGGAGGATCTGGATCCCGAGAGCGACTGGATCACCCTCAGCGACCAGTTCAGCTCCGAGATCGGCGCGGGCCTGGAGCTGAGCAGCATCCGTCTATACCACTACGATCCCAGCCGCCCGGACAATCTGGGCAACATGGTTCGCACCAACGAGTACAGCCTCAGCTACGACTCCGCCGAGCGGCGCATGACCGTCACCCTGCCCGATGAAAACGCCTACGTCATGTGCTACGACTACACCGTGGACTATACGGCGATTCTGGACGGGCAGACCACCGTCAGCAACAGCGCCACCCTGGCCGGACGCTTCCATTCCAGCACCGAGCTCGCCCTGAAGGGCGTCAGCTCCAGCGCCACCGCCTGGCAGCGGGTCATCACCGTCACCAAGGTGGACGCGGACAACAACGCCAAGGTTCTGCCCGGCGCGGAGTTCATCCTGGAGTACTGGGACAAGGAACAGCAGCAGTGGCGCTCCGCCGACGACAGCGAGGAGCCCAGACGCTACGTCACCGATGAAAACGGAAAGATCGTTCTGAATCTGCTGGGCACCGAGCGGGATCTCGACGCGGCCCTGCTCTACCGCTTCACCGAGGTCCGGGCGCCCCTGGGCTATGACGCCGACGGCACGGTCGTGTGGTTCATCTGCATGCCCAAGAACAATCAGAGCTACGTCCAGGTCTTTGAGGAGGCCGCGGAGGGCTCCGGGGTGACGATTGAAGAGGTGAACTTCTTCGCGCCCAACGGCGGCGCCTGCTACATCGCCAACCCCTTCACCGGTCTGACGGTGGAGAAGCGCTGGTATGAGCAGGACGGCAGAGAGATGGAGAAGCCCATGCGGCAATCCATCGACGTGACCCTCTACGTCTCCACGGATCCCAGCGGTGAGAGCGGCAAGACCCTGGTTCCTGCCGATGAAAACGTGGCGAATCCCGTGCGAATCACCGCGCAGGACAATTGGAGCTACACCTGGGACAGTCTTCCCACGAAGAATGAAAACGGCGAGCAGCTGTACTACTTCGCGGTGGAGGCTCCGGTTCCCGGATTCACTACGTCATATATAAACAACGGCATTACAGGCGGCACAATCGTGATTACGAATGACTGCGAGCCCTACGAACTCCCGGCTACTGGCGGACTTGGGAGTCGGCAGTTCGTATGTCTCGGCGCGCTGATGATGTCCCTGGCTGCTCTTGTCTATATAAAATTCAAAATGAAAAATATGGAGGAAAAGCAATGAAGACTATGCAAAAGCTTGTCAGCATACTGGTTGTTCTGGCGTTGGTTTTCACCCTGAGCCTGGGCGCCTTTGCTGACCCCAATGCACAGCACACCATCACGATCCCGAATCCCGATGCCGCTGAGACCCACGAGTATACTGCCTACCAGGTCTTTGCCGGCGACTATGACGCTTCCACCACGGCTCTGTCCAACGTCAGCTGGGGCTCCGGCGTCAACGGCCTGGCTCTGCTCGAGGCTCTGCGCGCCGAACTGCCCGACTTTGCCGCCTGCGAGACTGCCGCTCAGGTCGTTCAGGTTCTGACCGGCTACGCTTCCAACAGCGAAGAGCTCCGCGCCTTTGCTGCGGTTGTGGATCGCTTCACCACCACTCCCGCCGGCGTCGCCAGCGCTGACGCGGAGCATCCCGCAGAAATCAATGTGACCGGCGACGGCTACTACTACGTGAAGGACACCAGCGCTTCCCTGCAGCAGGACACCTACTCCGACTACATCCTCCTGGTTGAGGGCGACGTGACTGTGGAAGCCAAGGACACCACCGGCGTCACCTCCCAGAAGAAGGTCAAGGACATCAACGACTCCACCCTGGTGGGCTCCGACTGGCAGGACTCCGCTGACTACGACATCGGCGATCCCGTTCCCTTCCAGTTCACCGGCACCGTGGCCTCTGACTACGACAATTACAAGAGCTACAAGCTGGTCTTCCACGACGTGGAGAGCGAAGGCCTGACCTTCGAGGCCGTCACCAAGGTTTGCGTGGACGGCGTTGAGATCCAGAGCGGCTGGACTGTCGTCACCGATCCCGAGGACGGCTGCAGCTTCGAGGTTGTCTTTGAGAACCTGAAGACCATCGAGGCCGTCCACGGCGGCTCCGTCGTCACCGTGGAGTACATCTCCATCCTGAACGAGAACGCCGTCATCGGCGAGCCCGGCAACCCCAACGAGATGCGGATGGAATACTCCAACAACCCCACCAACGAGACCTCCACCGGCTTCACCCCCTGGGACAAGGTTGTTGTCTTCACCTACGAAGTCATTGTTGACAAGGTCGATGAGAACCGCGAGCCCCTGCCCGGCGCCGAGTTCGAGCTGTGGAAGTGGATTCCCAACGACGGCGAAGCCCCTGTTGAGCCCGATCCCTACCAGCTGGACGAGGAAGGCAATCTGATTGTCGAGACCCCCAATGGCCACTGGGAGCTGGTTCCCGGCGAGAAGAACGGTGATACCACCACCACCGGCGACGGCAAGATCGTCAAGATCAACGGCAAGATTCTCCGCGAGTACACCGACGCCAACGGCGTTCTGTACTATGTGATTCGCGACAAGGCCAACGAGGAGTCCTCTGAGACCGACATCTACCTGAAGGCTTCCGAGGTCGAGGCTGTTTCCAGCGTCATCGCCAACGGCATGTCCATCGGCGTTCCCTACTACGAGCTGAAGAACGGCGTTGTTACCCCCGTTGCCGGCAACTTCTCCTACACCATCCGCACCCTGGAGCGTGAGTCCACCGCCGGCACCGAGTTCACCTGGAAGGGCGTTGACGACGGCCACTACATCATCATCGAGACCGAGACCCCCGCGGGCTTCAACACCCTGGATCCCATCGAGTTCGACGTTGTTGCCGAGCACGAGGAAGAGTCCGAGGATCCTGTTCTCATCAGCGTGGACGGCGATCCCTTCCTGCCCACCGAGGAGAACATGGGCATTCTGCAGGCTGAACTCGTGAACCACAGCGGCGGCGTTCTGCCCTCCACCGGCGGCATCGGCACCACCCTGTTCTATGTCCTGGGCGGCATGCTCGTCCTGGGCGCCGGCATCCTGCTGGTTGTCAAGAAGTTCTCTGACGCCAAGTAAGAGGCGGCCTACATAAGCGCAATTGAAAACAAGCCGCGGTGCGGAGCAATCCGCACCGCGGCAGCAAGGAGAATCCTGCATGAAGAGATGGCAAACCGCATTATTGGTTCTGATCTTTCTTGCAGGACTGTCCTTGCTGCTGTATCCCACCTTCAGCGATTACTGGAACTCCCTGCGTCAGTCCCGCCTGGTGGCGGAGTACATGGGCAACGTCAGCTCCCTGGCGGAAAAGCAGAAGCAGAGCTTTTTTGACGAGGCCAACGCCTATAACGAGGATCTGGCAAAGCAGCCTCTGCATTTCAACCTGACGCCGGAAGAGCAAGTCCGCTATGAAAACACGCTGAACGTCAGCGGCACCGGCGTCATGGGCTATCTTGAGGTTCCCAGGATCAATGTGTCCCTGCCCATCTACCACAGCACCGAAAAAGAGGTTTTGGAGTTTGCCATTGGCCATCTGCCCGGCACCTCCTTGCCGGTGGGCGGGCCCAGTACCCACGCGGTCCTCACCGGTCACACCGGCTTGCCCAGCGCCCGCCTGCTGACGGATCTGGAGGATCTGGATATCGGAGATATTTTCTACATCCAGATCATGACGGAAACCCTCACCTATGAGGTGGATCAGATCCGCAAGGTGCTCCCGGAGGTCACGAAGGATCTTGCCATTACCCCCGGGGAGGATTACTGCACCTTAGTCACCTGCACGCCCTATGGCGTCAACTCCCATCGGCTCCTGGTTCGGGGGCACAGGATCGAGACCACAAAGGAAGCAAGCCTGCATTTTGTGGCGGACGCCATTATGATTGACCCGCTGATCGTGGTACCTGTCCTGGCAGCCCCGATTTTGCTGCTGATTTTCATCCTGGTGATGATCCAACCCAACTGGGGCAAGAAGAGAAAAGAAACCGTCCGGGAAATCATGTCCCGGCAGTGAGAGAAAGAAACCGGAGGAAACTGTTATGCTGCGAAAAATGCTCTGCTGCCTTCTGTGCTGCATAGCCATACTGAGCCTGACAGCGACCTCTGTTTTCGCTTCCGGCGATTACGGCTATTTCAACGGCTCGGACGAACCCGCCTCCATCCGCTTCGATTTCAGCGGCGGAGAGATCCCCGTCACCGGGGGAAAGCTTCAGCTGCGGCAGATTGCCTACTGGGACGATGCCGCCAAGAGCCTGGCTTGGTGCGAGGGCTACGCGGAAGCCGGCCTCTCCATCCGGCAGCCCTTTACCGACGACAGCGCCGCCTGGCTCTATGTCTTTGCGGAAAAGGGCGGCCTTCCCGCCCGGGATGTGGAAATCGGCGCCGACGGCAAGGCCGTGGTGGAGAACCTGGACTACGGCTTCTATCTGGTGAGCCAGATTGAGCCCTTCGAGGGTTACACTGTCATCCGCCCCGCTCTGATTTCCGTCCCCATGGAAATCAATCATACCTGGATTTTTGACGTAGAGGCCATGCCGAAGCTGGAGCCGCTGGTTCCGGAGACCAGCGAGACTACCGAAACCACGGTGCCCTCCACCACGGAGCCCACCACCGATATTCCCAGAACCGGACAGGTCAACTGGCCTGTTCCCATCCTGCTGCTGGCAGGCAGCGTTCTGATTATTCTGGGTCTGTGCCTGCGGAAAGAGAAACGCCATGAGACGTAAGCTCAGCAGCGTTCTCATTGCGTTTGGAGTCCTGATGATCCTCGGGGCCGCCGGTCTGCTCCTGTATAACCGGCAGGAGTCGGAGCAGGCGGCCTCCTTCTCTGCCCGGGTACTGCCGGAGCTTTCGGAGTACGCGGCGGCAGCCCGGGAGACCGCTACCCTGCCGCCTCCCATGACCGACCCGGAGACCCCGCCCAGGCAGATGACCGTGGTCAGCATCGACGGGCATGACTACATCGGCATGCTCAGCATCCCGGCCATCGATTACGAGAGCCCCGTCCTGGCGGAGTGGAGCTATCCTCTGCTGGAGCTGGGCACCTGCCGCTTCCACGGCTCGGTTTACACCGACGACCTGGTGCTCTGCGCCCACAATTACCGGCAGCTCTTCCGGCGGATCACGGAGCTGAAGCCCGGGGATCAGGTCTGGTTCACGGATATGGACGGCCTCACCTGGACCTATGAGGTGGCGGATCTGGAGACCTTGCAGCCCAATATGGTGGAGGAAATGAACGACTCCGGCTATGACTTCACCTTTTTTACCTGTACCTACGGCGGCCAGGCCCGCCTCACCCTCCGCTGCGTCCGTGTTTGACACAGCGGAGCTTTTTTCAGAAAGGACCCAGTTTATGAAGCTCTATCTTTCCGGCCACAGTGACCGCTACGCCTTGGAGCAGCTCCAGCTCTGCCTCTTCCCGGAGGAGCCCATGGAATATTGCGAGAAGCCCTTCCGGGGGGACGGGGCGGTGTCGAAGCTCAGCTATGGGAAAAAATATCTCAGCGCCACCGCGAAGATCACCCGGGGCGGGGTCACGACCCGGGCCGTCCAGCGCCTGGCCCTGGACAAGGAGAGCTACGCGCTCCGCCGCCGGATCCTGCAGCGGGCCTACTATCTGGCGGCCCTGCCCCAGCTCCCCGCGGCCCCGCCCTGGGGCGCCCTCTCGGGGGTACGGCCTTCCAAGCTCACCACCCGCCACCTGCTGGCGGGGGGCACGGCGGAGAGCGCGGACCGGCTGCTGGATGAGACCTTTTTCGTCACTCCGGCCCGGCGGCGGCTCTGCGTCCAGGCCAGTCAGGCCTCGGTGCGGGCGGCGGCCCTGCTGGAGCCCAACGACGTCTCCGTCTACGTCGGCATCCCCTTCTGCCCCACCCGCTGCGCCTACTGCTCCTTTGTCAGCCAGACCGAGGGCAGCGCGGGCAAGCTGCTGACGCCCTATTTCGACTGCCTGCTGCGGGAGATCGAGACCGTAGGCGCCGGGCTGCGGCGGGCCGGGCTGACGCTTCGGACCCTCTACATCGGAGGCGGCACTCCCACCACCCTCTCCGCGGCCCAATTAAAGACCCTGATGGAGGCAATCAACCGGCATTTTGACCGGGCCCGGCTGATAGAATATACGGTGGAGGCCGGGCGGCCCGACACCGTGGACCCGGAAAAGCTCCGGGTCATCCGGGACCTGGGGGCGAACCGGGTCAGCATCAATCCCCAGACCATGAACGACGCCGTGCTGCGGGCGGTGGGCCGCCCCCATACCGCCGCGGACATCGAGCGGGCTTACGCCCAGGCCCGGAACGCGGGCTTCGAGAGCATCAATATGGATCTCATCGCGGGCCTGCCCGGGGACAACCCGGAGAGCTTTGCCTGCTCCCTGGAGCGGGTTCTGGCCCTGGATCCCTCCAATATTACCGTCCACACCCTGGCCCTGAAAAAGGGCGCCGAGCTCTTCTCCCGGCGGGAGGGCCTGCCCCCCCAGGCGGCGGTGGAGGCCATGGTGGATCACGCCAACGAGCTGCTCAGCAGCCGGGGCTACGCCCCCTATTACCTCTACCGGCAGAAATACATGTCCGGCAGCTTTGAGAACGTGGGCTGGACGCTCCCTGGCGCGGAGAGCCTGTACAACATCTACATCATGGAGGAGCTGCACGGCATCTTGTCCCTCGGCGCGGGCGGCTCCACCAAGATGGTCGGGCGCAGCGAGGGTGGCGAGGCGGTCATCCGCCGCGCGTTCAACGCCAAGTACCCCAAGGAGTACATCGAGCGGAGCGAGAAGTGGCGCGCCAACCTCGCCGCGTTTGCGGAATTTTATCGAAAAGGTAGTCATTGAGCCTATGGCAGAAGCGAAAAAGCAATCCTTCTTCGGCGGCGCGGCGGGTCTCGCCGCCGGCATCATCATCGTCAAGATCATCGGCGCGCTGTTCAAGATCCCGCTCGCCAACGTCCTCGAAAAAGAGGGCAACGGCATCTTCAACCAGTCGTACTATATCTACTCGGTGTTTCTGAGCGTGTCCACGGCGGGCTTGCC
>ODAI010544337.1_pt1 | contig 11596 bp, 11 predicted proteins | sample 1539321 | NCBI WGS metagenome assembly ODAI01 (sample SAMN02144231, study PRJEB22623) | gut metagenome | biome: sheep rumen | host: Ovis aries | place: New Zealand
AGCAAACGCTACTGCGCTCATTATTAGCCGTTTCAAAATCTATTGCTGCAAAGTCTTGCATTATTTTCTATCTAAGTTCATTTGTATGTAAGGGTTCGTGAGGACTACCAATGGTTTTCCTTCATGCGCTACTGCCTTGAAACGCTTTTGCGGTGCAAATATATAAATAATTGCACAGAAAACCAAATATCTCTTGTTTTTCTGTGCAGATTTTTATTTGCAAGCGCCATCTACTCATGGAAAAAGAAGCAAATGTATCTAAATATCTGCAACGGATCACATGATTTTGGATGAAAATGAGTAAATTTGCACGCTGAAACGCTTAAACGAACATTAGAGTTTCGCGTAAAAAGCTCTGGCCATGTGCTACTTCGACCGCGACAGCGTGATGCTGGAAGATGCCTGTATAAAGCATAAATGCTGGAGGGCGCTTCTCAGCGGCCTCCAGTAATCCCGGGTACATTTATGAAAAAACGTCTACTTACGTGATTGTCAGCGGATGATGCGGCCTTGCTTCTTCTGCTTCTCTGTTTCAGGTTGCTTGGCGTGCGGACGCAACTCGTCGAGGTCGTATGCTTTCGACAGACTACCCTCACCGCTCATCCAGCGGCGCGACTCGCCGCTGGCGGCGTATATCCTGACGCGCCTCACAGACAGTGGCAGTGGTGGGTATTTGGTGATGAGCCGTATGGTTTCGTTCTTATGGCCATAAACCCAGAAGCACTGGTCGAGGGGGAAGTGTATGTGGCTCTGCACGACATAGCGGTCGCCAGTGTCGGCATCGATGATGGCCGAGCCCGTGTTCTCGCGGAAGAACCACCAGTCCTGGTAGTCGGGCACGTCGAAGTCGCAGCACAGGTAGGTGGCGTCCTTGCAGCGGAAGAGCGTGACTCTGCTGCCGCCATTAGTGCTGCCATCTTCGTTCCTGAGATAGACGCCCTCACCCTTGGGAGCCGTCTGCACGTGGGAGAAGGCGGCAAACGAGCGGTCGTCGTGCAGGTCGTAGTTGGGCCAGGCGGGACGCTCCAGCACAGGCTGTTTGTTCTCGGGTTGTTCGTCGTAGGCAGAACCTACAACATTCTTCGTGGTGTGGCAACTGGCAAACATCGCAGCAGTTGCTACCATCAGTAAGTATTTATGCAGTTTTGTAATCATAATTCTCAATTTTCAATTTACGATGACACGTCCCTTGCGGGGTATTGCGTTCACGTTGAAAGAGTTGGAATGCCGTCCGTCATCTTTTACAGAACCGAAATAGGCTTCCTTGACGTTCTTGCCTAATGGCGGGAACACGAGGCATAACTGATAGATATGTATGGTGTCTTTCCTGTTCTTTCCTTCTACGGTGTACGTGACGTATTCGTCTTTGACGTATTTGAAATATTCGTAGTCAGTAGCGCGACACACATACTTGTCGCCGGTCTGCTCGTCAACGATAGCCATACCAGCATAGTGGTTCATGTCTTGCTGTCGCCAGATGTCCACTTGCGGGTTCCCTATGAATCCGGTATACATGTAGATGCGCGTCTCTTTCTTGTTCCGCTCGATGGAGACAGGCGTGAAGGTGGAGAGGACACTTCTGCTGCGACCTGTCAGCACGCTGTCGGTCGAAAGCATCTTCGGGTCCACCTGTTTCTGGTCGTAGTTGCGCTGGGTGGACGAGACGGGCTGCAGGTAGCGGATGTAGTAGCCGGTGCGGTCTTTGCGCGTCTCGGCATTGAGGATGATGCTGTAGGCATAGGGGTCGGCAGCGTTCTGAGCGAACAGGTGTTCGTCGGTCTGCCGGCTCTGTCGGTCGAGGATGGAGGCACGGGCTATGCGCACGGTGTCGCCGTTCAGCGAGGGCTGGAAGTGGCCGATGTAGGTACCGTCGGCAATCTTGCGGGCCCCCACGGCCAGCATGGTGCTGTCGAGGAGTTCGACGGCGGTCTTGGCGGGATCCCCAACAAGCACGCTGGGGGCGGATTCCGCCAGGTCGGCATTGACCAGGTTGGCATCGGGCAGCACCGGCACGGTGTCCGTGGCGATTACTGTGGCAGGCAGCATGGCGGGTTCCGATGGCTCTTCCGGTTTAGACGCGTCGCCCGTCCATGCGGCAGTGGCTACTGCCTTGGTTACTTCCTGCTCTACTTTCTCTTCAATCTCGCTGATGACCTGCGGTCGGGCAAAGGCCACGACGGCCAGGGCGCTCAGCGGCAGCAGATAGGCGGCTTTCAAGGCCACCCATCGTCGGGATGGTTTGCGGTACATCATTTTGAATCTTCGTTTAATTGGACTTTGATTGAATGCGTTCACCACAGGCTGCAGTCCCGTAGAGGTCGCTTTCTTTATTAATAACAGCTGATATTCTTCGTCTTTTATGCCTCCCTTCAGCACGCGGCGGTCGGCTTGGAATTCGTGAACGTCGCGCAGGTCCTGGCGCAGCATCCATGCGAAAGGCAGCGGCCAGAGCATGCGGCAGGTGAGTTCGCAGAGCAGCATGTCCCACGAGTGGCCGTAGCGGATGTGGGCCAGTTCATGGTTGATGATGGCACGGGTGCCGACATCCTCCGGGTTCAGAATGATCCATCGCATCCAACTGCAAGGTGTTTTCACGCATGGATTGGTCACTATGTGTACGTATGTGGGGACACCTGCTGTCTCTATTCTGTTGCTGCGGCGAATCATCAGCACCAGAGAGGCCATCTGCCATAGGTAGCGCAACCAGCAGACGGCGAGGCCGGCCAGATATACGGCTATCGCAATGAGAATATAGGCATTGACATCATTGCGGAAAGGATTGTGTGTGTCTCTCACCCCGTTTTCCGGGTTCGTTATGGTGATGCGCTTGTTGTTGTCGCTCAGTGGATTCTGTACGTTGACTATCTGGCGCTCTATCATTTCGCGGCTTTGCGCAACGATGTTCTTACTGCCAGTCTCTATCTGGCACAGTGGCAGCACCATGCTGGCCATGAGCACGAACAGCAGTACGATACGGTTGACCGAGTGCAGAGTCTCGCGCTTCATGAACAGCCCGAAGAGCGAGTAGAGCAGCGTCAGGCTGACGGCCCACCTTATAATATATATGATGAATGTTGCCATACTTGCTACCGCCCTGCTTTTTCCTTGAGGTCTGCCAGGAAGTCGAGCAGTTCCTGCTGGCTCACCTTCTCCTCAGCTACGAGCGACGACACCAGTTCTATATAAGAGTGTTTGAAATAGCGGTCAACGAATCCGCCCAGTTTCGAGCTACCGTAGTCCTCCTGCTTCACGATGGGGAAATAGACATAGCCCCGTCCCTGCTGACGATGGCTCACGTAGCCCTTTCTCTCCAGCGACTGCACCATCGTGGCGATGGTGTTTACGTGGGGCTGCGGCTCTGGGTATTGTGCCACGATGTCCTTCGGTGCGCACTCGCCCAACTGCCACATCAGCTCCAGCACTTCTTCTTCCTTGCCTGTAAGTTTCTGCATATCTCTAACGAAATTTTTAGTTCGACGATGCAAAGATATGCCTTTTGTTCCGCACAGCCAAATAATGTCGCCGTCTTTTAACCTATTTTTTTAGTTGAAACGAATGTATAGGCGAAAGGCCAGCCGCATGCGCAGGATGTCAAGCACTCCAGCGCACATTCCGCCTTGGTACGCCTCACAGCGCGAAGCAGTCCTCGTCGCCCTCCTGACGCAGGGCCTGGCGGCTAATGTTTAGAAACTCGGCTCGGCATCACCGCGAGTGAATACGGTTGAGCCGTCGTCGCCATTGTCGTACATTACTTCTATAATAGGAACGTACATATTGCTTATATGGGTGCATTTTTCCCCTCTGATGCGTCCTGCTGCAAAGATATACATTATTTTGATAAAAGTTACTAAATAGATGTGTAAAAACCGTTGAAAGTCCGTCAAAGTTTGTATCTTTGCGACACGTTTTACACAAAAGTGACATTCCAATTAACAATGGTTATGGATGAATCATGACGTCAAACAATGCTAACAGATGGAATACTACCCCGACAAGATGACGCCCGAACAGGCGCGCCGCTTTCGTGACGACGTGCTGAACATCGTCAGTCAGATACCGCGAGGACGGGTGACCACCTACGGCACCATTGCGGCATGGGCGGGATGGCCCAGTCATTCGCGCATGGTGGGCCGCACGCTGCGCTATACGCCCGGTGCCGAGCAGTTGCCCTGTCATCGGGTGGTCAACAAGGAGGGCCGCACGGCTCCCGGATGGAGTCGCCAGCGCCCGCTGTTGGAAGCAGAGGGAGTCACGTTCCGAGCCAATGGTCATGTGGATATGCAGCGACACTTGTGGGAGCCGTAGTTTCTTAGTCCTCTGTATGCGGCGGTGCTATTTCTAAAAAGTGCGGGGGGGTGCGTGGACATGCTGGCAGAAGAAGTCGCGCAACAGGTCCAACGCTTACCCATCTCGCGTACACGGCGGTAAAGGTAGCGACTTTTTTCCATACTGCCAAATGCGGGGAGGCCCAGCTTGCGAAAATATAGCAAATATAATTCCAACCTGTTACACATTGACGGTGTTATGCATTGTACCATTCCTCACCTGCTCGCTTTTGTTTTTTTTACTTAGATCCCTAACTTTTCCATTTTAATCCGTAACATGTGTAACAGGGTAAGAACAAGATTTGTAATTATCTATTAATTAGTACATTATACAATTACACAAGGTGTTGCACATCGTGTCACACATCTGTTACACATTGAAAACCGCCGTCAATCCGTAACACTTCCGCTCCAACCCCTCCGCCCCTCCCCGAGTGGCCCGTAGCCTCACTGCCAGCGAGGTTACGGCTCACTGCGAGTGAGCCGTAACCTCGTATTTCTTGACAAAACAACTGACTTTGGGATAGGTTTTTTTATATAGATTGCTCTAATTTGAGTAATGTCCCATAAGGGCACTTGCGACATTAGACGAGGAAATCTCAAAAGGAACTCCAAAGAAGTGGAAGCAGCCAAATGCGGGAAACCTCAGAGACTATTTCTGCTTTGTATGACACGATTTATTATCCCAACTTTTTCAGCGGTCAGACCGCTATCCGTAGGGCTGTAAGATGGAAAGATGGGATAATAATAAAGTTGGGATAACGGCCTTTATCACAACATTTGGATAAACCAACCGAGCGGGGAATAAGGAAGATAAAGATAAAACAGAAGGTCAGCGGATGCTTCCGCACCGATGGAGGCGCTGACGATTTTGCCAAGCTACACTCTATTGTCGAGACTGCGATGAAGAAAGGGAATTCCAAATACAACGCCATACTTGCTGTCGTACAACAGTGAAACAACTACTCATGCCGTAGGGTGCTGAGTAGTTACAGGGAATTACCTAAACGTTAAATAATTATAATGCTTCATATAAAGTTCAGCGTTCAAGGGCAAGATCTCAAAGAAAATTAGTACCTTTGCACCCGATTTAGTCCGTGGTGGCTCAAAGAAGTTGTGGCACGACGCTACACGCCACGCGGAAAAACCCGTTAAACAATTAATAATTAACAATGTACGCAATTGTAGAAATCAACGGTCAGCAGTTTAAGGCTGAGGAGGGCAAGAAGCTCTTCGTTAACCACATGAAAGATGTGGAAGCTGGTAAAACTGTTGAATTCGACAAGGTACTGCTTGTCGACAATGAAGGTTCAGTACAGGTAGGTGCACCCACCGTAAGTGGCGCAAAAGTAGTGTGTGAAGTTATCAATCCCCTGGTAAAGGGTGAGAAGGTTATCGTTTTCAAGATGAAGCGTCGTAAGGACTCTCGCAAGATGAACGGTCATCGTCAGCAGTACACACAGGTAGAAGTTAAATCAGTAATCGCTTAAAACGTAGGAGGAACAAGAAATGGCACATAAAAAAGGTGTAGGTAGTTCTAAGAACGGCCGCGAGTCAGCTTCACAGCGACTTGGCATTAAAATTTTCGGTGGCCAGAAAGTTGTTGCAGGCAACATTATTGTTCGCCAGCGCGGTTCTAAGCACAACCCAGGCAACAATGTTGGCATTGGTAAGGACGATACGCTCTACGCTCTCGTTGACGGAACAGTACAGTTCCACAAGGGCAAGCGCGATAAGAGTGTTGTATCAGTAATACCCGAAGCATAACGCCGAAGAGAACAACAAACAAATAATTTATTCCAAACAAACACAGAATCCCAAACCTCCAACGGAGATTTGGGATTTCTGCTTTTAGATACTTTATTTATTTCTTTGTTCTGAGTATGTATTCGCGCAAGGCACCTTGATTGACTCCCCTACCCGACAACTCTTCAAGCTCGCGACGGGCAGTCTCCTTACGTCCCAACCGGATAAGCACATCAATACGCGAGAGTTGATAGTCGGTATTCGCCGGATCAAGACGAATAGCCTGCTCCCAATCGTAAAGGGCTGCATCATAACGTTGCATATCGGTTTCCAAAGCGGCTCTTGCCACAAAACCGGAAACGGAATCAGGATGCTGTTCAACCACTATATTCAGTAAATCGAGGGCATCTTGACGCTTGCCCATCAACTGATAAACGTACGCCAATCCCAAGCGAGCTTCCAGATTGGTAGGTTTCACCAACAGAATGTCGTTATAATCGTTTTTGGCCAAGTCGTAACGACGCAGATGCAGATAGGCATAAGCGCGATAGTACAATGCGGTCAGATTTTGTTCATCATGACGGAGCACTGTTTTATATTCATCGACAGCAAACTCCCATTGTTGCAGTTCCAGATTAAAGGCTGCCTTGCGGAGATGCAATGATGTGCTATAGGGCGAACGTGCTATCAATTGGTTAATGGCATTCAGCGAATCGCGCCATTGCTGGTTTGACTGCGCTTGAATGCCAATAGCCAATAGCAAAGTACCTATAGCCAGTATCAGGCGTTTTTGATATAGTTTACAATCCATTCGCCAACTTCTTTCGTACCATATTTAGCACCACCTTCGACTTGAATCTCCGGGGTACGCACATTGGCATCCAGGGAAGCATTCACCGCCTCACGGATTAACGCACCCTCCTGCTTCAAATCGAAATGTTCCAAAAGCATAGCGGCAGAAAGAATCTCAGCCAAGGGGTTAGCTATATTCTGACCTGCTGCCTGAGGCCAAGAACCATGTACAGGTTCGAACAATGGGGTGTGCTCGCCCAAAGACGAAGAGGGTTGCAGACCCATAGAACCTGTAATACAAGATGTCTCATCGGTCAAGATATCGCCAAAGGTATTCTCCGTTACAATCACATCGAAGAAACGAGGTTCTGTGAGTACGCGCATAGAAGCATTGTCGATAAACATATAATCAGTATTCACATCGGGATACTGAGACTCCATTTCTTTGGCAATCTGCCGCCATAGACGAGAACTTGCCAGCACGTTTGCCTTGTCGACAACCGTCAGATGCTTCTTACGCTTCTGAGCTGTCTCGAAAGCTACCTTCAGGATACGCTCAATCTCCGGACGTGTATAAATATCAGTATCGTAAGCCTTATCGTTATCCTGATATTTCTCACCAAAATACATACCACCCGTCAATTCACGAATGACTACGAAATCAGCACCCTTGAGCAATTCATCTTTCAAAGGCGACTTATGCAACAGACAATCGAATGTGGCTACAGGACGAACGTTGGCAAACAGTCCCAACTTCTTACGCATAGCGAGCAGTCCCTGCTCAGGGCGCACCTTAGCTGTAGGGTTGTTATCAAAACGGAGGTCGCCAACAGCAGCAAACAATACGGCATCGGCACGCATACATACATCATGGGTTGCTTCAGGATATGGGTCACCAACAGCATCAATAGCATGAGCACCACAAAGGGCTTCTTCGTAAGTAAACTCGTGTCCGAATTTCTCGGCAATAGCATCCATAACGGCTACACCCTGTTTCATGATCTCTGGTCCGATTCCGTCACCAGGGAGAACGGCAATTTTCAATTTCATATTCTTTTCCTTTTAGTTTAATTCTCGTAAAACAAGCGCAAAAGTAATCAAATTCTTTTAGAAATACTCTATTTTTGCAATAGCTTAACATATCTTATGTAAAACCTTTCTGTAATATTACACTTTTTTGCTAAATAATTCAAAGAAAAAGCGGGAAAATGAAAATAATTGAGTACATTTGCAAAATGTAATCTAACACAGATCAAGCTATTTAATTTATAAATAAGGTTTATATTATGAACGACAACAAAGTAATGAACATGGCAGCGGACAATATCCGTATTCTTGCTGCCTCAATGGTTGAGAAAGCCAAATCAGGTCACCCAGGTGGTGCTATGGGTGGTGCAGACTTCATCAACACCCTGTACAGTGAATTTCTTATATATGATCCAGAGCATCCCGAGTGGGAAGGCCGCGACCGTTTCTTCCTGGATCCTGGTCACATGGCTCCTATGCTCTATAGCCAGCTTGCCCTGATTGGTAAGTTCACTTTAGAAGATCTGAAGAACCTGCGTCAGTGGGGTTCTGTAACTCCAGGTCACCCTGAACGTGAAATTGCCCGTGGTATTGAAAACACTTCTGGTCCTCTGGGTCAAGGTCATGCCTATGCCGTTGGTGCTGCCATCGCAGCTAAATTCCTGAAGGCTAAATTGGGTGACGTGATGAATCAGACCATCTATGCATACATCTCTGATGGTGGTGTGCAGGAGGAGATTTCTCAGGGTGCTGGTCGTATCGCCGGTAATCTTGGACTTGACAACCTTATCATGTTCTATGACGCTAACGATATTCAGCTGAGTACCAAGACTGAAGTGGTTACTTCCGAGGACACAGCCAAGAAATATGAGGCTTGGGGATGGTATGTTCAGAATATTAACGGAAACGACGTTGATGCTATCCGTGAGGCTATCAAGAATGCACAGCAGGAGCAAAACCGTCCAAGTCTGATAATCGGTCACTGTGTGATGGGTAAGGGTGCTCGCAAGGCTGATAATAGCAGCTACGAAAGCAACTGCGCTACTCATGGTGCTCCTCTTGGCGGTGATGCATACATCAACACCATGAAGAACCTCGGTGCTGATCCTGAGAACCCATTCCAGATTTTCCCAGAAGTAAAGGAAATGTATGCTAAGCGTGCAGAGGAACTGAAGAAGATTTGTGCTGAGCGCTATGCTGCTAAGGCTGAATGGGCTAAGGCTAATCCAGAAAAGGCTAAGCAGATGGAAGAGTGGTTCAGCGGAAAGGCTCCTGTTATTGACTGGAGCAAGGTAGAACAGAAGGCTGGTGCTGCTACCCGTAGTGCAAGTGCTACTGTACTGAGCGTACTGGCTGAGCAGGTTCCCAATATGATTTGCGCTTCTGCCGACCTGTCTAACTCTGATAAGACTGACGGATTCTTGAAGAAGACACACGACATCGTACGTGGCGACTTCAGCGGCGCATTCTTCCAGGCTGGTGTAGCTGAGCTCACAATGGCTTGCTGCTGTATCGGTATGGCTCTGCATGGTGGTGTTATTCCTGCATGTGGTACCTTCTTCGTATTCTCTGACTATATGAAACCTGCCGTTCGTATGGCAGCCTTGATGGAACTGCCCGTGAAGTTCATCTGGACACACGATGCATTCCGTGTTGGTGAGGATGGTCCTACACACGAGCCTGTTGAGCAGGAGGCACAGATTCGTCTGATGGAGAAGCTGAAGAATCATCATGGCAAGAACTCCGTACTCGTTGTACGTCCTGCTGATGCTGAAGAGACAACTGTTTGCTGGCGCATGGCAATGGAGAATACAGAAACTCCTACTGCCCTTATCTTCTCTCGTCAGAATATCGAGATGCTGCCTGCCGGCAACGACTACAGTCAGGCTACCAAGGGTGCTTACGTAGTAGCTGGTTCTGATGCTGACTACGATGTTATCCTGTTGGCTTCCGGTTCTGAGGTTTCTACTTTGGAAGCTGGTGCAGAACTCCTGCGCAAGGATGGTGTAAAGGTACGTATCGTGAGCGTTCCTTCTGAGGGTCTGTTCCGCAGTCAGTCAAAGGAATATCAGGAGAGCGTATTACCTGCTGGCAAGAAGAAGTTCGGTCTCACAGCTGGTCTGCCTGTCACACTTGAGGGCCTCGTAGGAGCCGATGGTTGTGTATGGGGATTGAACAGTTTCGGATTCTCTGCCCCTTACAAGGTGCTCGACGAGAAACTGGGTTACACAGGACAGAATGTTTACGAACAAGTTAAAAAACTGCTTGCCTAATGGAGATTAAGACTGTTGGTGTAGCCTGCGACCATGCAGGCTACCCTTTAAAGAAATATGTACTCCAGTATCTGGAGGAGCATGGCTATCCATATAAGGATTATGGCACATGGAGTGATGCCCCTGTTGACTATTCTGACTTTGGTCATGCCTTGGCTGAAGGCGTAGAGAGTGGAGAGGTTTATCCAGGTATCGGTATTTGTGGTTCGGGTGAAGGTATCGCTATGACACTCAACAAGCATCAAGGCATACGTGCTGGATTAGCATGGATTCCTGAAATTGCCCACATGATTCGTCAGCACAACGATGCTAACGTACTGGTAATGCCTGGCCGTTTTATCGATAATAAGATGGCTGAGAAGATTATGGATGAATTCTTCAAGACCACCTTTGAGGGTGGACGCCACCAGAAGCGTATCGACAAGATGCCAGTTCAGAAATAATTGAAAGAAAAAGTAAATGGAGCGTTCATATAGACGCTCCATTTTTTATATAAGTTGCACACATCTCAGCACATCGCTCACCATCTACACCAGCGGAAACAATTCCACCTGCATAGCCGGCACCTTCACCACATGGGAACAGACCTTGAATGCGGACATGCATCAACGTTTCAGTGTTTCTTAAGATGCGAACTGGCGAGGAAGTGCGAGTCTCTACACCAATCATCACAGCTTCGTTGGTCAGAAAGCCATGTGCATGCTTTCCAAAATACTTAAACCCTTCCTGCAGACGCTTTGTAATCATATCGGGCATCCAAAAATGAAGGGGTGATGAAATCAAACCAGGCGCGTATGAACTTCTGGGCAGATCATAACTCAACCGATTGTTGACAAAATCCGCCATTCGCTGAGCAGGAGCCGTCTGCTTCATATTACCTTGTTGCCAACAATTCTTTTCCAACTCTTCCTGAAAATTCATGATACGCAATGTGTCAGTTCCCGCTATATCTTCAGGACGGAGTTCAACGACCATACCACTATTGCTCCATTGTCCTCCACGATTGGAAGGCGACATACCGTTGACCACAATCTGTTGTCTATCGGTAGCAGCAGGTATCACGAAGCCACCTGGACACATACAAAAGGAATAGACACCACGACCTTCTATCTGTGTAACAAAGGAATATTCTGCAGCAGGCAGATACTTTCCCCTGCCCTGTTTGTTGTGATACTGTATCTGGTCAATCAATAATGAAGGGTGTTCCAGACGCACACCAACGGCAATTCCCTTTGCTTCTATCTCTATTTGCTCACTATGTAAATACCGATAAACATCACGGGCAGAATGACCGGTAGCAAGGATAACAGGACCCATGAAAGTGATTTGCGAGTTACGAGTTGAGAGTTGAGAATTGTTCTCGGCTTCCACACCAACCACAGTATCACCTTTCAACAATAAACAGGTCATCTTGGTTTGGAAATGAACTTCACC